>ENA-UOOI01003497-UOOI01003497.1-fermentation-metagenome-genome-assembly--contig:-NODE-3497-length-11747-cov-15.876240_pt1 | contig 11747 bp, 11 predicted proteins | sample MGYA00245779_ERZ724027 | MGnify/ENA primary metagenome ERZ724027 (study PRJEB28704, sample SAMN03018318) | fermentation metagenome | biome: anthropogenic terrestrial biome; feature: soil... | reverse complement strand
TTGGATGTTTCTACCATGCTTCCCGAAAAATTGTCCTTTGTTCAGTTGACATTAATTAAAGATGAACACTTTCGCTTTTTCGCCGATCATGCTGGCAGTCGCCCTGCCGTCCGGTCTCACTACGACAATCAATAACTTTATGACGGCCGGTCAGATTATCGGCGGACTTTTAGCCGGAATTTTCCTCTTAATTGCCGCAGTCCAGTATATGAGCGGCGGCCGGAATGCCGTCGAGATGAGCAAGGTCCGTATCGTCTGTGTCATTGTCGGCATGGTCCTGGTGGCCGGCTGCACTGTAATCAAGACCTTTATTGATGGGCTGATCGCGTTCTGAGTTCTGAGAAATGTTGGAATACAGCAGGTCGGACAAAATGTCCGACCTGCTATTTTTTTAAGGTGGTGAAAGATTTTGGAAAATTCCAAAGGTTTCCGTATGAAATTGCAGGACTTTCTATCGGATACCCGGGTCGTCATCTCAGTATGTGTCCTTGTATTTCTGATTCTGATGGTTGTAATCAATTTTGCATCTTCGTCAGTAGTGGATTTCTGGAACATGATCCGGATGAGCGTAAAATCCAAAGGTGTTAAACAGGCGGCGTTTGTTTACCCTAATCCGTTTGTTTTTCGGCCATATCTGATGTGGGTCTATCTCTTTGGCGGCATTTTCGCGGCCGTTTTTTCCGGACGCCTCGCGTTCATGATGAAGGCCAACTATTCTCCGCTTGACAAGGGCCATCAAAAAGGCAGCCGAAGATTTACGACGACGGCAGAGTTGCAGCAGGAATATCGAAGCGTGCCGGACACAAAAAAGCCGTACCAAGGCAAAGGCGGCTTCCCCATATCCCGATATAAAAATCGTATTTTCATCGATGACAGCCCGGTAAACAACCTCATTATTGGCACCACGAGAAGCGGCAAGGGTGAGCTTTTCGTCGTTCCGGCAATCGATATCTACAGCCGGGCGAAAGGGATGAGGGACAGGGCCAGCCTGGTTATCGCAGACCCGAAAGGAGAGCTTGCAGGAGCCTCAAAAGAGGTGCTTGAGCGACGTGGGTATCATGTCCTTGTTTTTGATTTACTCCATTTTATGGGTATGTCCTACAACCCTCTGCAGCTGGTAAAGGAAGCTTATTTAAAAGGAGATAAGGCGGAAGCACAGCTGCTGGCGAATACTCTTTCTAATATTATGTTCTATGACCCTCAGGCAAAGGACAAGACCTGGAACAACTGGAGCATGGCGCTCACCAATGCACTGATTCTTGCGGTGACCATCGACTGCTGCAGGGAAGCGGACAAATGTGCAGATAAAAAGGGAAAAGAATCCTGGTATGGAAAAATCAACATGTACTCTGTGGTCCGAATGCTGGTTGACCTTGGCGAGCCGGAATCTGATGGTGAAAGCAGTCAGAAAAATAAACTCGATGTCTTCTTTGCCCATCGGGAACTGAATGATATTGCCCGAATCCAGTATGCTTCCGTTGCCGCGGCATCCGGGAAGACAAAAGGAAATATCTATGCGAACACGCTTGCGGTCCTTATAAAATTCACGATGGACAACGTCGCAAAGATGACGGCTAAAAACAGTGTGAACCTTGCCGATGTTGGATTTAATAAAGACCATCCGACTGCGATTTTTCTGGTTATGCCGGATTATGATACCTCCAACCATTTTCTGGTCACAATGTTCATCAGCCAGCTTTACTATATCCTTTCCAAAACAAGCTCGCAGTCTCCGGGCGGAAAGTGCTTTCGAGAAGTTGTATTTCTCCTTGACGAATTTGGAAATATCACTCCCATTCCGGATATGTCAAATATCATCACGGTCTGTCTTGGCCGAAATATCCGGTTTGATTTGGTGGTGCAGGCATATTCGCAGATCTATAAACTCTACGGAGAGCGCGATGGCCAGACCATTATCGGCAACTGCGGGAATCAGATTTATCTTCTGACGATGGAACTGGACACGGCGGAGCGTTATTCCAGACTCATCGGGAATAAAACCATAACCGTATCTTCCCGCAGCGCGCGTGAAGCAGACACCCTGTCCCTTAATAAAAGTCTTACCGAGCGGATCGATACCCAGCCTCTGCTGAATCCCAATGAACTGATGGAATTCACCCCGGGAGAAAACGTCGTAGTCCGCGTGACGAAACGGGAAGACCTGCAGCATAATAAAATCCGGCCAAACCCGATTTATAACCACAATGAAACGACGATGAAGTACCGGTACGAATATCTGGCGGACGTCTTTGACACCCGGAAATCGTTTGAGTCGCTGAATCTGGCTGATACCTGCATCCACAAAAACGTAAGGCTCGATGATATTATGTACACCCCAACAGTCCAAAAAGAAAAAGTCTATGTGAAATCGACGCAAACTCAGAATGTGGAGGCACAGACGTTATACCAGGTGCTAAGTGACAGGCAGCGCGAAACCATATCAAATTTCCTGTCGAACTGCGGAATTAGCGTCGACTGGGGCATGACCCTGTCCATGTTTGACTTTTTTCTTCAGGAGCAGCTGGGCACCGGGAAACTGAGCCAGCAGATGTATGACGATATTTATAATATCCTGTCGCCAGCACAGGAAAGAAGGGATGAGATTGAAATTCAGTAAAAAACACACGGCCTTCATAAGTGTGCTGCTGGTCCTCGCAATGCCCTGTGCTCCCGCGTTTGCTGCAGATAAAGACACAAAAACCATCCTGAACCAGTTTGGATTTGAATCGAACAATCCGGTAAAAAATGTTATCCGGTCTTTTGGCTGGTCTTTTGTGACCGGTCTGCAGTGGCTGGTCAGCGGCCTCGAAAGCACTATCTATAGCATCAACAGTACTTTGGGAGGATTTTTCACGAGCGCGCCGATCAGGCAGCTCGGAAGCGACAAAGTCATCCCGATTGCCCTTGCCTTAATTGGCGTTGTGGTTTTGTTCGTGGGAATCGCTTCTATCGTAAAGCCTCGGGAATTCACGACCATTTTCTCAAATTTTATCGTCGGCGTTACAATTGCGATTGCTCTGCCGACATTGCTGTCTGTAGCCTATAATTTCACCAGTCAGACCATATCATTTATATCCGGCGACGCCTCCGGGAAAATGCAGAAACTGTCAGACAGAGTGTTGCTGGACAACGTGGTCGATATGACCCGGTACGATACAGAAGGATTCAAAAGCATCAATCTGAAATACAAAAGTTATTATGCTACCCCGGGCGCGCCGGGCGGAAAGATAACCACCATAAACCCCACCGAAACCGTGGACCCGGAAAATATGAAGAACAAGGAGGTCTGGAAGAATCGCGTCGTCACGGATCAGGATGGGAAGCAGACCCTGCAGGAGCTGAATTCCGGCAACATCGGATTTATCAACGTCCCGATGATGTCGGAATATTATTATCGCTGGAAAATAGACTGGCTGAATATCATTTCGACGTTGCTGATCACCGGCATCGCTCTGATTCTCAGCGGAATAAAAATTGCCCGCCTTCTCTACGAGCTGGCAATCCATCAGCTCGCGACACAGGTAATCGCCCTGCTCGATGTTATGACAGCGCAACGGCTCAAAAGATGCCTGCAGACGCTGTTTGCGACGTTTGTGACGCTTATAAGCGTTTTCCTCATGTTGCAGATCTATCTTATCGGCATGGACTACATTTCCAACGTCACGAATATTCCGCTTAAACTGATTCTGATGGTCGCCCTCGCCTGGTCAGTTATTGATGGCCCGAATCTGTTTGAGCAGCTGTTTGGCGTCGATGCCGGACTGCACGGCGCAATGCAGACGATTTATGGACTGAAAGCGGCAGGAGGCGCAGTGGTCGGTGGTGCCGCCATGCTCGGCGGCCGGAACCTCATCGAAAAGGTAAAGGCAAAAGGCGTCATCGGCGCTGCGGGCAGCGCCGTTGGTGCAGCTTCACGCGTCGCCGGAGGTGCCGGAGGAATTGCAGCCGGCCTTGCCAGTGGTATGGCCGATAACGTAAGGCGAGTCCACGCAGCCCGGAACGGCCATGGCGTTTCTGGTCAAGGCTCCGAGCAGGAGCAATCCGGTAAAGAGAAAAATCAGTCGCCGGCATCCGGTCAAAATCAAAAGCAACCAAAACGACCAGAAAGCCAGACCGCATCCGCCGGTTCAGAGAACGCTCAAACTTCTCCTGCGACTGGTACTGCTGTCGGAGCAGCAGCCAACTCCAAATCAAATTCAGCCAGACCTCCGGCAGCCACAGAAACCGCAGATACTTCTACAGGTGGTTCCGCCAATGGCCCTGCTGCCCGCCAGACGCGGCAGAACCAGGAGGAAAAGACGTTTCGGCGCCAAAGCGCTGCGAAAGGCGCCAGCTACTCGGACAAGACATTAGGCGGATTTATAAAGTCAAATGTCAATCGTAGCGCTCCGGTCGCTTCAGCACGTCATCTGTATTCGCTTACACGGTCCAGCATGCAGGCGCGGGGAAACAAACTTGTTGACAGAGAAAATAAAATCCGGGAAATCCAGAGTGGAAACCCGGAAATTTCGAGGTATGATGCCAAAAGGCAGGCAAAACGGCAAATAAAAGCTGAAAGGAACATCAAATGAGATATATCATCCCAAAACAGCTAAAAGAGGAGTATAAAATATTTGACAGGCCGAAAATTTTCCTGAAGGATGTGGTAACAGGGGCCGTACTTATTGGAGTGTTTTCTCTCTTTAAAAGCCTGGTCCATTCCTGGCTGATTGTTCCGTACTGGATTCTGGCCATCGGGATAATCTTTTTTTTAATTCAGCCTGCTCCCAGCAATCCAAAGAAAAGGAATTGGGAAGCGCTGATGCTGTTCCTCGGCCGGGACCGGACCACATATTTTTCGCTTAACCATGTGCAGGATTTAAGAAAGGGCGATCACCGTGCTGACTAAGGAAGACCGGGAATTGCTGAAAGCCCGGGAAAATGAGTTTAAGAATCAGTCCAGGCAGCGGCGGGCGGAGCTGAAACAGCTGAAGAAAGAGAGCCGCAAAGCTTCCCGGCAGCGGCGTAAAGGAGAAAAGACGAAAAAGCCGCCAAAGCCCAAGATTACCCGGACGCTTCTCGATGTATTCCCCATTCGGGATTACAGGGACCCTTTCTTTGTTACGAATGACAGTCAGCTCATTGACATCTTTCAAATTCGGGGAAAGTGCTACTATAACGCCTCAGATGAAGAGGTCGAAGCGATGGTCGAAGCCCTGTCCGTGTTTTTCCGAATTTATAAAGCTGACCTTAAAATTATATCCATGAACTATCCGACCAACACGCGACAGCAGCAGGCCTATCTTACCTATAAGCTACAGCAACCCGGCCTCGAAAAATACGCGGATATGCTCAATGAAAAGCTCGTGGCGCTGCAATACCTGGAGAAAAATACGACTGACCGGGAAGCCTTCATCATGGTTTTCGCCAGGGACGAAAACCAGTACGCGACACTGCGTCGCCTAATCAGCCGATCCGGCCTGATAGTGGTCCCCATCAGCCGCGAGAAAAAAGAGAATATAATTTTTCAGCTGAACAATATGTGCAAGAGAATTAAGGTATAGATAGGAGGAAATCCGGTTGAACATTTTTAAGACGAAAGATAAGACAAAGACTTCATCCGTTGGGACCAAAAAGCCATTCAACGCGCCTCTGATTTCCACCCTGCAGCCGCAGGGAAATCTGCGGCTCGACGATGAGCGGTATATCAAAACCGGCGACGGTTACTGCTCCTGTATCATGGTCTATGAATATCCTTCAGAAGCCTATGATTTCTGGCTGGAACGGCTGATGAACATCGACGGCGTGTACTCCATTCTCGACGTGGCCACGGAAGAAAATGAGGACGCTCAGGACGAGATTATCGCATCTCTGAATGAACTCGATGTCCGCTACTCTCACGCCCAGGATGAAGGAACGAGCATCGATGCGGAGCAGTCCTACAAGCTGCTGCGGGATATGCTTACGTCCATTAAAACGCAGGGCGAGGTCATCAAACTGATTCAGTGCCGCCTGTACGTCTGCGGCCGAACGATGACAGAGGTCGACCAGCGTGTGGCAGATGTTATAAAGAGCCTGGAAGGCGATGATTTCCGCGCCGCCGTTTTTTTATATGAGACAGAATTCGGGTATAAGGCGCTGTTCCAGCCTTACCACGAGCAGGTCAAAGAGCGTAATAAGCGGATCGGAAACCCTCTGCCGGCGCTGTCTCTGGCGGGAGGGTATCCCTTCAATTTCGAGCAGCTTGACGACCCTTACGGTATCCATATCGGTACGTCCTCGACACGCGGTAACATCATCCTGGACCAGTTCAGAAAGACAAAAAACAGACTGTCCTACGATACACTCATCGTCGGGAAAAAGGGAAGCGGCAAGTCCACGCTGATGAAGCTGCTGCTAAAAAACAACGCGATTATCGGCAACTTTATCCGTGTAATCGACGTCACAGGCGAATTCTCCGACCTGGCCAAAGCGATGGACGGAAAGATTGTCACGCTGAACGGCAGCGAAGGAATCATCAACTATCTGGAAGTCTTTCGGACAGATGAAGATGAGACAATCAGCTTCGCCAATCATCTCTCCAAGCTTAACACATTTTACAAATTCATGAACCCGGCCGCAGACGAGGATGATCGGAACGAGTTCGAGGAATACGTCCGCAAACTCTACGAAGTAAAGGGTCTCTGGCTCAGCAACACCACGGAACCGCAGCACATCACGGGGCTTCCCCCGGAGGTTTACCCCACGTTCAGCGATTTGCTGGAGTTGGTGCGCGATGACCTCTATATCGACAAAGATAGCCGGAAAATCAATCCTGACATGTCACCCAGCAGGTGGAGACGGCTGGAAAGCATCGAGCTGACGCTGAGCAATCTGGTACACAGCTACGGCAAAATGTTCGACGGCCATACGTCGCTGCCGAATCTCACCGGCGAACAGATCATTGTGTACAACGTCCAGAGCGTGAGCAATTTTAAATCCGAAATTTTCAACGCCCTGCTGTTCAACGTCATGTCCATGATGCTTGACGATATGATCCGAATCGGAGCGCCGAGCAAAAAAATGTACGAGGACGGCACCCCGGTTTATCAGATTCCAAAGCTGCTGCTGATGATTGATGAGGCGCACAAATTCATCAACACACGCAATCCGCTGGCGCTCGACTACATGATTGGTATCATGCGCGAGGGCCGCAAATATTTTACCGGTCTGGCGCTTGCCAGCCAGTCCATCCGTGACTTTGCGCCGCAAAGCAACGACAGCGAGGCGCTCGAAAAATTAAAGCTCCTGTTTGAGCTTACCCAGTATAAATTTGTGATGCAGCAGGAGGCCAATTGCCTTCCTCTTATGCGCACGGTCTTTGAGGACCAGATGACGGAGAGTCAGCTGAAGCAGATTCCTAAATTCGGCCAGGGTGAATGTTTCCTGCTGACAGGTGAAGATGTTTTGCACACCTATATCCAGATTACGGACCAGGAAAAGCAGCTCTTCAAGGGTGGTGCCTGATATGGCTATTGACACATCATTGAAAAAATTGAACAGACAGATGATTAAAAACAGCACGAAGAAATATAAGGCATTTCTCTGCTTTCTTCTCATCTTCATCGCTGTTTTCGGGACAGGCAAACTCTGGCTGCCGAGCGATGTCAAGGTCATGAACACTGCTGCCGGGACGGAAATTAACACGTCTGCGGACACTTCACTGAAACTGCGCAGCTGGGAATACAGCAGGTCAAACCGGTACATGGAGATTGTGTTCGATGTAATCAACCGGGAAGACAATCAGGAACTGAATTTTTCTCCGGTTGCACACACAGACACCGACAAGAGTCAGGCCCTGAATGTTGCCATTGCGCTGCAGCAGGCGGACACTTTGATACTTCAAATCAGGGATGTTCCGCAAAGCTGGAATGTGATTTCCCTATGGATTCAGGACAACCAGAATATTACGGGCGACGCAGCCGACAGCCTGAAGGGAGCAAATTTTTTCTGTGACATCCGTAAGGTCAAAGTCAATGATTCTCTCGCTCCGAAGTCCGGATTGAATTACAGGGTTCAGTCTGTTAATCAGGAAATCAGCGACGTGAACGCTCAGCTGAAACAGCTTTCATCAAAGATTCAGGGCGAGAAATCTGAAATTGACCAGCTGAATTTTGACATTGACACGCTCAGGGCGAATCAGAAATACCAGACCAGTGAGGAAATAGAAAATTCAAATTCTGTGATTTCAAACAAGAAGTCCCAGATTCAGGACCATAAAAACACGATTGCATCGTATCAGCAGCAGGTCAGTGACTGTAAGGTGAAACTGAAAAAGCTGAACCAGAAACTGAAAGATACCGTCAGCGGGAAACTGCCGGCTGAGAGTGCTCCTCCCGAGATTTCCAGTCCGGAAAAGGCTGCGTCTTCCGCGACGTCAGGCGCTGAAACGTCGAGCGTTCCCGTGACGGTCGACTGAGGTTTTTCTCTTAGGAGGCCGCCCGTAAGGGCGCGGAGTTAATCTGAAATAAGACACGTCGCAGACGCGGCTTTTTTAGGTTAAGAGCATAAGGGGTTTCTGCTATCAACAGGGTTGACAGGTCAGGCAAAGCCTGACGAAACGGTGATAGCGGTGTTTTTTTAGAATCCACATATTTCAACACACAAAATCCGGGTGAATTCCGTATATTTTTTATAGAGAGAATGAAAAGAAAATGACTGTCTTTATTCGTGAAGTCGATCCTGCCGCGGTTAAAAAAATCGATGAGTTGGCCAGGGCACAAAAGGTTTCCAGAAGCCGGTATCTGGCAAATATGATACAGAATTTTGCCGCCCTCGAAGAGTTTAAAAACTTTGAAGAACGGTACCAGGAGATAGTTGAAAAGTGCCTGCTTGTAATTGAAAGGAATACGGGCACACAGAGAAAAGTGCTCGATATAATGGAGGGTCACGATGAAACGTAGGAAAGAATTTTATCTCGATGAATCGACAATCTCCTACCTTGAACAGTATAAAGATGAACGCCACTGCCGCTCCCTTGCAGCCGCTCTTGCGGGCGTAGTTGATGAGCACAGTCACCGGAACGATATCTCCCCCACGAAAATCCTTATCAACGAACTGTCGACTCAGATCACAGACAAGATGAAGGATACGCTGACGCGAATCCGACTCGGCACTAACAACGCCGACCGAAACAGCGAAGTGATTCTGCTCCTTCTCAACACGCTTCTTTCTTATTCGCCGTACAATTCACTCATCGAAAAAGACACACCTCAGCTCACGCAGGCGCGCAAAGCCGTAAAGGATCGGATAGCCCATTACCGGCAGAAGAAGCTTGATGCTGCCGTCCGGAAAAATCTCAGAATTAAAATGGAGCCGGAAAAATCCGGTTCCATTTTGTCTGAAGACGAATTGATTTGAAGGCGAAAAGATGCCAGGAAAAGTGCCTCCTGGAGTTGTTTTCAAGTCCAGGTTTGTTTTTTCGAAGCAGAAGTTTTCAAATTACATCAATTACATTGACCGGTCGGAGGCGGTCAGAAATATCGCCTATAATCTGTATTCCGATTATGTTGGGAACTATATGGACAACCCTCAAAAACAGCCCGGTCCCCTGCCGGAAAAGACGTCTGCTCTTTTTACCGCAACGCATAATCGGCTGACACCAAAAGAAAAGGAAGAACTGAAAAAGCAGTTTCGGGTTGCACAGGAAGCCGACAGCCCGATGTGGCAGCAGGTCATCAGTTTTACGAACGACTTCCTGAAGCAGCATGGCCTGTACGATCCGGAATCCCGGCAACTGGATGAAGGTAAAATCCGTGAGGTCACGCGGGCGGCCGTCCAGGAAATGTTGAAAAACGAGCACATGAATGGCACGGCCGTGTGGAGCGCGTCCATCCACTACAACACCGACAATATCCATGTTCATATTGCCGTGGTAGAGCCGCACCCTACCCTACGTAAAAAGGATTTTGAGGGGAAAAAGCAATACCGGGCGGCAATGAAAAGGACGACCTTCTCAAAGGTAAAATCAAAAATTGTCAACGGGATCATTGACAGGTCCGAGCAGCTGAAAGAGATCAACGGAATTATCCGCGACAACATCGTGGCCGATAAGCGAAGCAGTCCGTCTTCCAAAGACAGGCTGCTTCGCGGTGCGTTTCTGAATTTGTACAGCCGCCTTCCGAAGGACAGAAGACTCTGGCAATACAATATGAACGCTCTGCACGAGCTTCGGCCGGACATCGACCGATTTTCCAGAATGTATGTGCAAATGTATCATCTGGATGATCTTAAACAGCTATCTTCGCGCCTAACGGAACAGCAGGATTTTTTAAAATCGGTATATGGCTCCGGAAAACAGGAGCTGTATAAAAATTACTCATCAAATAAAATGAAGGAGCTGTATACGCGGATGGGAAATGCCGTTCTGAAGGAGCTGCGGGAATATGATAAAACCGTCCGGAAGCTGCGGTCCCGGCCGCGCGGCAGAAACCCGAAGGAAAGGCTGAGGCACCGGAAATCACTTTCCAAAAGCTACGCGGCAGGATGGTATAACCTCAGAAGGGCGATGAACAAGAATTTTGAGAATGTGAAAAATATGGTCGCGTATCAGAAACTTGAAAATGAAATTGAGCGTTCCGACAGGGAAAATGAGATATGAAAAAGAATATGCGGAAATATGTTTTACGGTTTTTAGGAATTGGATTCGGAAGCGTTTTTATTCCTCTCACGGTGATTATTGTGGTCCTGGTGATTGTGACGGCGACTCTCGGCTCTGCTTTTGGCGCAGCGCAGTCACAGACTCAATACAATGGCGACGGCTCGTTATCCGAGTCGGTACTGGCCTATCAACCTGAGGTTGCAAAGTATTGTACCGCGAGCGGAATTCCTGAGTATACCGGCCTGATTCTCGCCATCATGCAGCAGGAAAGCGGCGGGGCAGGGTCCGACCCGATGCAGTGTTCTGAAAGCCCCCTAAACGTCAAATATGAGCACGCTCCCAATTCCATCAGGGACCCTGGTTACTCAATTGAAATCGGAGTGATGTATTTTGCCAGCTGCCTCCGTGCGGCCAAAGTAAAATCGCCGCAGGATATACAGGGTATCAGCCTCGCTCTCCAGGGATACAACTTCGGAGGCGGTTACATCAACTGGGCGCTGGCACGGGGAGGGTATTCGGCAGAAAACGCTGCTGAATTCTCACAAATGAAGGCGCAGCAGATGGGCTGGTCCGGGTACGGGGATATTCAGTACGTCCCGCATGTCCTGCGTTATTACCAGATTGCCGGCAGCGGAAGCGGCCGCTTTTCTTATCCCCTGGCTCCCGGGACCTATCATATTTCACGCGGCTGGGGTATGGATCACGGAGAAATGCACAAGGGAATTGATTTTGCCGCCCCGACAGGGACAAATATCTATGCGGTTGCGTCCGGCGTGGTTGTGTTCAGCGGGTTCGGGCAGACCGGGAGTGGTTATGGGGGATATGGCAATGTGGTTCACATAAAGCATGACAGTACATACAGCTCGCTCTACGGTCACTGCAGCAAGCTCCTGGTGAGGACAGGAGAACAGGTACAGAAAGGCCAGGTTATTGCTTTAATAGGCAGCACGGGACAGTCAACAGGCCCACACTGCCACTTTGAAATCCGGGTAAACAATAAACAGGTGGACCCGGCGCCTCTTCTCAACATAGGAAAATAATTTCGATTTGTTTGATGGCGAAGATTTTTTGTCGTGGCTCAGTAAAGTAAACATGAAAGAATAGCGCGCGGGGACGGCGAATTTCATCA
>ENA-UOOI01003496-UOOI01003496.1-fermentation-metagenome-genome-assembly--contig:-NODE-3496-length-11750-cov-4.542882_pt1 | contig 11750 bp, 15 predicted proteins | sample MGYA00245779_ERZ724027 | MGnify/ENA primary metagenome ERZ724027 (study PRJEB28704, sample SAMN03018318) | fermentation metagenome | biome: anthropogenic terrestrial biome; feature: soil; material... | reverse complement strand
AGATCTACACTCTTTCCCTACACGACGCTCTTCCGATCTGATTATCTATATCAATCACATAGGTATCACCGAAGCGGAGTAATTGCTTGGAAATGTGTATAATCGGTCTGCCACTGGAATACACATCATAATTCCAGCCAAAGAAGTCACCCTCCACGCTCCACTCATTACAGTCAATCTCATATTTGGGTTTCAAGAACGTTAATTTCTTCTGGATTCTTCCTCTTGTCACTCCACCAATCTCAATCTCAAATGCCGGAAGGAATGTAAGCAGCTTTTGCTTTATCATGCCTATCTCATTCCGATTTGCATCGTATATATGAAGTCTGTGCCCCAGTGCTATCAGTTCTGCTTTTACAAGGTATCTAACTCGTTCACTTTCATCATAGATATCATAGGAATCTGTCCAGGAAAACACTCGTTGTTTTATAAGTAATTTCATCAATTTTTCCCCTTTCGTTTTAGAGAAAATCCATATTTTTTATCTGCGTATAACATGATGAAATTATATCATACTTTCTATAATATTTCTTTTAAATTTATTCTATATTTTGCCTTAAGGTACAATTAAAGAAACGCTTTAGTGGGGAGGGTATAGTGGAAACAGTACTCCTTGAATCTACACTTTCTGCTTGTTTCTTAAAACGATAACAGCTTAAAATTGCACCTCGCACTTCTGTTTCGTTCAGAACAGGTACGATTGTTGCGATCATTGTTATTCGTTTCATCCTGACAGAGGCTGGATAAATGTCACGGGTTCCACTCAGGATTTCATTCACAATGTCCTCATCTATCTCGGTAACTACCTCTGTCAGCTTTTTCGAAATAAGGCTGTCACCAGTTTCATTGATCAACATCTCAAACTTTTTGTTTACATTTGTGATAATTCCGTTCCGATTGATCTTTATAATACCATTGATGGATGTGTCCAACACAGTTTCCATTTCGGCATTATAATCCTGTTCCGTCTCAACGGCAAACATTTCCCCACAATTCGGATATTATCGCCTTGATTGATCGTTCTGTAGGACAGGTGGCGATTGTGCCTGCTTTTGAACGTTGGGTGTGCGGCACGTTTCTGAAAGAAGTTTACAAAACCCCTGTCAAGGTCACGTAAAGACTGTTGCAATGCAATCGAATCCACCGCTTTTAGAAATGCAAAATCTTCACACTTTTTCAGGTCTGTAAGCATGGCAGATGTTTGTGCATAGCCAACTTTATTTCCATTCTTAAACGCATCTTCACGCATAGCAAGACCTCGGTTGTAGATGAGTCTGCAGCAGCCAAGGGTTTGATTGATTAAGTTTTTCTGCTCCCTGTTTGGGTAGATTCTAAACTTTATTCCTTTTTGCATGATCCCACCCTGTCCTTTGGTCTTTGCGATGTTTACTTTGGATCCCACACCACATGATATTGGCAAGAATAGCCTACGTTGTCATTTGACTTATATGTAATGATACCAGAGTCCCAAGGTCATGCGTTTCATGCTCGCATGAAAAAGCATGACCTTGGGACCCGAACAAACATGAGAAAGCAACCCGATTAGGGTGTATTTCGAATGTTTGTAAGATTGTGAGAGCTCGAAGAGCGTAACAATCTGTGTATCATTAGCGTCAAAATACCTTTTGACGCTTTCATCAAGTAATATCTATATTTGAATTATACAATATGGTTTTATCTTATACAAGTACATTTGTTCCATCTTCAATTACTTGCGCAAATTCGATGGAAGTGTCTTATATCCCCATAGCTAAAGCAAGGGGTTTTACGACACATGGGATAAATCTTTACCGGGAAATTTTCGTTGTATATTGAAAGAGCCGCACTCACATGCTATGATTTAATATATCTGAAAACATCATGATCCTACCTGTTCCTAACCTTAAGGAGGTGGCACAATTGTCTTTCCTACCAAATGATCCCAGCCAGCAGCAACTTTCTTTTCTTGATCCTTATAATACATTGACTGACCGCGAAAAGAAGGCTCTTAACCAGTCCTGGGCAAAATACTTTTTTGATCATATCTTCTCAAATATTGATGAGATGCCCTATGCCGTTCTATACAGTGATAAAGAATCCAAGCCCAATACTCCGGTCAATATTCAGGTCGGAGCTTTGATTATAAAAGAACTCCTCGGTTTATCGGATGAGGAGTTCATGAATGCTCTGATGTTTGATATTCGTTTTCAATATGCACTACACACAACTTCTTATATCGAGCAGCCTCTCAGTGTCAGAACCTTAAGCCGCTTTCGTGAGCGGTGCAGCACTTATAAGAAGGAGAGCGGGATTGATCTTCTGTGCAGCACACTTGAATCCTTATCTGATGAGTTAAACGAGATTTTGCATGTCGATCATTCTCTTAGACGAGTTGACAGCCTGACTGTTTGTGCCAACATTGAGAAAATGAACCAGCTGGAACTTCTCTATAACTGCGTTTCAAACCTTGTGAAAGAAATCCATGCAAATGGAGACTCTCTCCCGGAAGAACTGGTACATTATACACAAACTGATGACCGTAACGGCATCATTAACCATAATCGAAGTGAGGAGACCACAGATAAGATTAATACTCTCCTTGCGGATGCTCAAACACTAAAATCATTCTGTGGATCCGAATATGATGAGTCCAGCTGCTACCAGCTGCTTCTTCGTGTATTAAAAGAACACATGGCAGATGGTGCATCTGTTATTAAAAGCACTTGATGCAACCCTAACACACTGTAGAACCACCCTATGATACACGGAAATAAAAGGGGACTGCCTGGGCAGCCCCCTCATTCATTTTCCTGTTTTTACTCTTTCATAATTGTCTTCAACAGCCTTCCAGTTAATCACATTGTAGAAGGCTTTTACATAATCAGCACGGACATTCTTATACTTCAGATAATAAGCATGCTCCCACACATCAATTCCAAGAATCGGAACATATCCCGTTCCTTCCATCAGCGGATTGTCCTGATTGGGACTGGAGGACAACTTAATATTCCCGGCCTGATTTGCCGACAGCCATGCCCACCCAGATCCAAATTGACCGACAGCAAGCGCTGATAGCCTATCCTGGAACGAGGAAAATCCTCCGAAAGCATCATCCAGAAGTTTTCCAAAGGTTCCGCCGGGTTCTCCCCCGCCATTCGGAGCAATTGTGGAGAAGTAGAGGTTATGGTTATAAAACCCTCCGCCGTTATTTCGGATAGTCTTGCGCAGCCCCTCATCGGGAATCGAGTCCAGAGAAGAAAGAAGACCTTCGATATCCTTGTCAATCCCTGCTTTTTGTACGGCATCATTCAGATTATTCGTGTAAGTTACGTGGTGTTTGGAGTAATGGGTTTCCATTGTAAGTGCGTCAATATAAGGTTCAAGAGCATCATAAGAATATGGCAGTTTATATTGTGTAAACATAGGCAAAACCTCCTTATTAACTGTAAATTCAAGTGTTTGGTTAGTTATTGCTAACTTATGGATTTATCATACCAAACTATACTGAATATGTCAAGTTATAATAAATAAAAATAAACCTCTTCTCTTCTTTCCTATATTCAAATTCTTTTGTTTCGTGTATACTATGAGTTAAAGGTAAAAAGTATTTCCCCCAATCCTAAAAACATTCACAATCCACCTGTGGCGGATTATATCAGAGGTATACTACATGGCAATTAACCCTACAGCAAAGAAAATATTAAAGGCTTTATCTTTTGATGGAATCGAAGTAGAAGCCTCCAGACATCTGGCAGACCTAAAGAGGCTGGATCCTTTAAAGATTTTCTACAAGAAGATAGATTATCCGATCTATAACGGAGCACATGAAGTCCCCACCAGAATCTTTTTTCCACATGAGCGAGCATATGACAATTTCGAGACTAATCAATATAAAGTCATGATTTTTATTCACGGCGGAGGCTGGGTAACGGAAAGCATTGACAATTATGAGCGAATTTGCGCAAGACTTGCGAATGCCACCGAGCATGTTGTAGTCTCAATTGATTATCGGCTGGCACCGGAGAATAAATTCCCGACAGGTCTCGAAGACTGTTATGCCGTGACAAAAGCAATCTTTACCAATCAGTTTATTCTGAATACACAGCCGGAGGATATTACACTGATTGGCGACAGTGCGGGAGGGAATCTGACTGCTGCTCTCTCTCTGGCGGCGAGAGATAAAGGAGAGTTCATACCTCATCGGCAGATACTCATCTACCCGGCACTTTATAATGATTACTCTGAAAGGTCGCCATTTCCTTCCGTGAGGGAAAATGGTTCTGACTACTTACTTACTGCCGGAAAGATGCAGGATTATACCGATCTTTATGCCAAAGATGAAAACGATAAACAAAATCCATACTTTGCTCCTCTTCTGGAACAAGATCTGTCGAACCAGCCGGACACCCTTCTGATCACAGCCGAATATGACCCCTTAAGGGATGAAGGGGAAACCTATGGACGGAAACTTCGCGAAGCAGGAAATTATGTGGAAATCAGACGTATACCGGATGCACTGCACGGCTATTTTGCTTTAGGTATCAAAAATTCAAATGTAAGAAAGAGTTTCGATTATATAAACCGCTTTCTTGAAAACGAATCGGACAGGGAGGTGTAAAGAAGTGCCAAAAAGAGCACACTGGAGGAAGCTGGATAATGCCGCAAAACTATACTCTGCGACGAGTAACAAAAAGGATACACGAGTATTTCGGTTTTATTGTATTTTAAAGGAAGACATAGATCCTCGGAAACTGCAAGAGGCTCTTGATAAGACACTCCTTGTCTATCCTGTTTTCTTATCTGTCATGCGAAAAGGTCTCTTCTGGCATTATCTGGAGAATAGTACGCTTCATCCGGAAGTTGTAAAAGAACACAGAGAACCTTGCAGTACTCTATATATTAGGGATAAAAGGACTCTCTTATTTGAAGTCACCTATTTCAAAAACAGAATTAATCTTGAAGTTTTTCACGCACTAACCGATGGTACCGGAGCAACTGAATTTTTACGGGAATTGATAAAGAATTATCTCTGTCTCTCTCATAAATCAGAGGGACTTTCCGATATTTCCCTGACAGATCCAGACATTACCATACAAGATCAGGAAAATGACAGTTTTTCAAAATATTATACAAAGATGCAAAAACCAAAAGAGAAAAAGCCAAAAGCAGTACAGATAAAAAACCTTCAAAGAGAAACCGGACTTTTAAATATTGATGAACGAATTCTTTCTGTAAAGTATGTTCTCGCCCGCTCGCGAGAACTTGGCGTATCTATGACCGTATTTTTAACCGCCGTATATATGATGGCCATTCATCAGGAAATGTCCCATCGTCAGGAAAAAGATCCGGTTGTTCTCATGATTCCTGTCAATTTGAGAAAATTTTTCCCTTCTAATTCTATGCTTAACTTTTTTAACTGGATTGAGCCTGGATATCATTTTGACAAAGGCAGAGACACCTTTGAAGATGTCTTAATCTATGTAAAGGAGTACTTCAACACAGAACTGACTCTGGAACAGGTTTCCCGCCATATGAGCGAACTGGTTGCCCTGGAAATGCACCCTGTGCTCAGACTCGCCCCTCTGGAGTTAAAGAACCTGTGCATTCGGGCCGGTGCCTATTACGCAGAAAAATATGTTACTGCGATTTTCTCTAACATGAGTGCTGTTCACATGCCAGAAGCGTATTCCCCCTATATCGAACGTTTCGGTGTGTTCACCAATACACCGAAGATGGAACTTTGCGTGTGTTCTTTCGAGGATAAACTCTCCCTGGGATTCACTTCCCGTTATGAGACAACAAACATTCAGCGTAATTTTTATAGGATTTTGGAAGAACAGGGAATTCATGCGGAGAAACCCGAACCCGAATATCCCGAGCCAGACGTCCCCAGAAAATTGAAAGTTCGTATCTTTCACATCTATTCCTTTATTTGTCTGGCAGCGATACTCGCTTTCATCGCATTGAATTTTATGTTTCATCCAAAAACTCACTGGTCTTTATTCACCGCTGCCGGAATCGGCAGTATGTGGCTTGCAACCTGGATTGGTGTTTCGAAAAGATATAACCTGATGAAGAACCTCATGTGGCAGCTGATCCTGATGTCAGCAGGATCTTTCCTCTGGGATCTCTCAACAGGATGGCACGGCTGGTCCGTGGATTTTATACTCCCTGCCGTCTGTATCTCCGTTTCGCTCTCTCTGTTGATAATCGCAAAAATACAGGGACAAAGTGCGAGAGAATATATGATTTATTTTGTCATGTCAGGGTTATATGGAACTATATTACCATTAATCCTCCTCCTTGCAGGTGTAACAAAATTTCAGATTTTATCCCTCGTCTGTATTATCGTATGTTCTCTGATCCTACTGTCACTGCTCATCTTCCGATGGAAAGAACTCCAGGAAGAGATGAAAAAAAAATTTCATGTATAAACATACCGGCAGTGACTTCAAGTTCACTGCCGGTATGTTTTATAGATACAATTGTCACCTATACTGTTTTTTCAGCTGCAGGATTTCCAAAAGCCAACTTCATGGCAAACGGATTCGTAAACATAGAAATCACGAAACAGACAAGATACATAGGAATAAAGGTTCCAAAAAAAGCAAAGATAAATCCCGGAAACTGTCTTACGTTATAAGCATTTAAGATCAATCCAATGATCACTACAAAGATAAGACAGACTGGAATATTCCCCAAGAGTCTCCCTGCAAAAGACTCCGGCGGCTGTTTGAACAGCTTTGAAAATTTTTCTGCAATCAGCGGAATTGGCACTGCCAGATTGACGATACATGCCAGCAGAAATGCAATCACAATATTTTCCATGATGTTGGAAAATACCATGGGAATTCCCATAACTAATGGTGCTGTGACAGACATGACAATCGCCATAGGTATGTTGTTGACAAGGTTCAGAACGACCACCGATTTTAAAGATGGTTTTTGTTTCATTTTGACAATCCTCCTTTTAATGGCCTGCAGCAACTGAATTATTTCTCCAAACAGCTTACTCTAGGCTGGTATCTACAGAATAACAGTTTTGTGCAGAATTACAATATCTATTTTTAGTGTTTGCCATAAGTAAATGTGATTTGTTTGTATAATCTCTTTAAATTAGATTTTCTATTTTGTATATTTTTCACAATAATACCTTCTCCTCGAATACGCTATACGGATTTTATTTGTTTTAATAAGTTTTTCTTATAAGATGTCGCACCGACCTTCGCTATAACTTCCCATGATTTTCGAACAGGTTTACTTTTATTGACAACAAATCGTATCAAAGCTATACTTATTTCGTATGACTTTTTAATTTTGAAAACTATAGTTCAATGTACGAGGAAACTCTTGTTTCGATCCTATATAGAGAAAGGCAATATTTATGACAAAAAAACAACTGGCACTTGAGGTAATTGAGCGTTTAAAGAAAGAGTATCCCGATGCAGGCTGCACACTGGATTATAACGAGGCCTGGAAACTGCTTGTCAGTGTTCGCCTCGCCGCTCAGTGCACCGATGCCCGGGTAAATGTAGTCGTACAGGATTTATATGAAAAATTTCCGGATGTTGATGCTCTGGCCACAGCAGATGTAAAGGAGATCGAAGACATCGTAAGGCCCTGTGGACTTGGAAAAACAAAGGCACGGGATATCAGTGCCTGTATGAAAATATTGAAGGAAGAATATGATGGAAAGGTTCCGAATGATTTCAATCAGCTTCTAAAACTTCCAGGCGTAGGCCGAAAAAGTGCAAATCTTATTATGGGAGATGTCTTTGGAGCACCTGCCATCGTGACCGATACGCACTGCATCCGCCTGACAAACCGCATCGGTCTTGTAGATCAAATCAAAGAACCAAAGAAAGTAGAGATGGCACTTTGGAAGATCATTCCGCCTGAAGAGGGTAATAATTTTTGCCATCGTCTGGTTATCCACGGCAGAGAAATATGTACAGCACGAAAAAAACCGTTCTGCGATAAATGCTGCCTCCATGACCTTTGTGAAAAGAATGGCGTGGAACCTGTTCCTGCCAGATAGGCAGAAAGGATGCTCACTTATGAATGAACATGAAAGATTTTCCACCCGCCGTCCTGGTATTATCGGCGGGCAACATTTTCATCAATACTCCGTACTGATCCCATTGATTTTAGCTTCTGACGATATTTATCTATTGTTCGAAAAACGTTCTGGATCCTTAAAGCATCAGCCCGGGGAAATCTGCTTTCCCGGAGGAAAACAGGAAAAGAACGAAAGTTTCGAAGAATGTGCCCTCCGCGAAACTATGGAAGAGTTGCTAGTTTCTTCTGAACAGATCGAAATCTTCGGTCCGGGTGATGTCTACATATCTCCTTTTAATCAGATACTCCACTCTTTTATAGGAACACTTCATAACTATCAAAACACATTCAGTACAGATGAAGTTGAAAAACTCATCAAAATCCCACTGAATTTTTTCAGAAAACAAGAACCAGAGAAATATGACAGCAGTGTCATTAATTGTCCACCGGAAAATTTTCCTTATGATAGTATTCCCCACGGTGAACAATACCCATGGAAAAAAGGGACGCATGAGATATTATTCTATCACTATGAAGATACAATTCTGTGGGGTATGACTGCACAGATCGCCAAATCTGCCGTAGACCTGATTGATGAATACCACCTGCTATAAAATTCCCACTCGATAAACCTTCGATTTTTACATTTTTATGGATAGATATTCGTCCCACCGCGCAAAACAGTCTGCACCTTTTGCGGCGTTAAAAGGTTATGAAGAAGCGATCCAAAGAAAAGAAGAAATCTTTTCTCCGTACGCGGAGCTCTCTGATGACAGAAAAGAAGAACTGGACTGGAAACTGCGTATGCTCAGTTACCACGATATGATTACCGCAACCTATTTTCAAAAAAATACAGCCCTCCCAGGCTGCTTTGGAAACTATCAGACAGATACCGGAAACATAGAATACCTGAACTCAAAGAAAATACGTGTCAGCGGAACAGACATTGATCTGGAAAATCTTGTGGATCTTCAGGGAAAATGCTTTTTTAAAGGGACAAAATCTTTTTCTTAAAGTTCTGTCCCTTTATAGATCATCTCATGAATTACAGTGGCGGTTTTGGGAATCCCTCCAGCTTATCAAATTCTGGATTGAAATAATAATAGTTTCTGGGATCCAGTTTATCCTTCGTCTTCTCGAGAGCTTCTCCAAATCGCTGAAAGTGGACAATTTCGCGAGCTCTCAGGAATTTCAACGGCTCCCTTACCTCAGGATCTGTGATCATTCGAAGCAGGTTATCATACACAGTTCTGGCTTTTTGTTCTGCCGCAAGGTCTTCTGTCAGGTCTGTGATCGCATCACCTTTTGCTGTGAACTCCAATGCTGAAAATGGCAGTCCGGCTGCTGCCTGCGGCCATAACGCTTTTGTATGGTCGACATAATAGGCATCGAATCCTGCCGTTTTAGCTTCCTCTATGGTAAGATCTCTTGTAAGCTGATAAACCATAGCACATATCATTTCCATATGTACCAGTTCCTCTGTTCCTATATCCGTCAACAATCCTCCAACTTCTTTTACCGGCATGGTATAGCGCTGAGCGAGGTATCGCATGGAAGCACTCAGTTCACCATCCGGTCCTCCATACTGGCTGATAATCATCTGAGCCGTTTTTGGACAGGTCTTTGTAATTTTTACCGGAAATTGAAGTCGCTTTTCATAGTTCCACATTTAAACACACGCTCCTTCCCATGGGGCCGGCCCCAGTGCCCACAAGTTCTCTTGTCCTGCTCTGCTGCATTTTGCAATACAGTCACAGGTAAGAGGATAGAACTTCTCGGCAAATTCATGCATAAGCTCCGCTCTTTCTCTCACTTTGTCTGTCAACACATGTAAAGCATCCCGATCCTCACAATGGGTATCCAGATACAACGTCAGATCGTTTACAAAGAAAGAAACTTTATTTATTTTATCCATCAGCTGTTCCCGTTCCATCTGTTGTGGATCCACAGCAGCGGATCTTTTTCCCTGGGTAAGCGGGCTGTCTGTTGCAGGACACGTAACAAAAAATGGCTTATTCAAGTCAGGAAATACTGTTCCATTCGTCAAAGCCGTATTCTCATCAAACAACTGTCCCCACTTCTGACAGGGGACCGATGCAATTGCAAGTGACTCATTTGTAAATGATTCATTTGGCTCCATAATCATATCCACCTTTCTTTTAAAATATCAAAAAATTTTGACACGAATAGTATTTGTATTAATGGACATATTACTAAGGCAAAATTTTTTAAATAACCCAAAGAATAGAAAATAATAATCAATTCATCACCGCAAACACTTCCTTTTATCTCTTATTTTTCCATCATGCAATAGTCGACAGGTATATAAACGAAGCTTGTTTAAAAATCTCTTGTCGGAAACTGCCCTTAATCTGTCCCCAATCTTAAAGAAAACTGCTTAAAGAAATTCTTGTCGGAATGATTGATTTTATAAATGAACTATGTTAATATATAAGAGTTGCAAAACACTGCTTTAGCAGTGGGCTGCTATCTCCTAAGGTTACGTAAAATATAACCCTTAGGAAAAAGGAAAATGGTTACAAGTAAAAATTTTTAATAGATGTCTCTGTAGCTCAGTGGATAGAGCATTCGCCTCCTAAGCGAAGGGTCGGACGTTCAAATCGTCTCAGGGACGCCAAAAATTCCGCCGAAAACGTTGATTTTACAAGGTTTTCGGCGTTTCTTATTTTCTGAGAGAAATTGAACTTGGAGCAAACGGCGATTAGCAGGAGCGATTCTTGCTAATCAGATTGAGTAAAATGGAATCGAACTCTTGATTTTCTTCAGTGAGTGTTTATGGTTTAGATTTTAGGCGAGATTGCAGTATAATTAATAGAAGATGAATCGAAAAACTTAAATTTGAAGGATGGTTATTATGTGTAAATATAAAATTGTGCGGCTGGTTGATACGCCCGAAAGCAAGAATGAGATGGCTAATTGGTTTCATGAAAAATGGGGCGTTCCACTTGAAGCATATACGGAAAGTATGGAAGAATGCTTGAAGAAGAAAAACGGTGTCCCACAGTGGTATGTTGCTATCTCTGACGGAGAGATTATCGGTGGTCTGGGTGTCATAGAAAATGACTTTCATGACAGAAAGGACTTATCGCCCAACGTGTGTGCAGTTTATGTTGAAGAAGAATATCGTTGTAATGGTATAGCGGGTGAACTGCTATATTATGTATGCGAAGATATGAAAGCCAATGGAATAGATAAACTATATTTGGTTACAGACCACACTACTTTTTATGAAAGATATGGTTGGAAATTTTTATGCATGGTTCAAGGAGATGGTGAACCTGACATGACACGAATGTATATTTATGAGTAATACAAGTCCGATTTACACCTTTGAGCATCTTACAGCTTGCAGGTATAATGAAATAGGGGGGACGTATATGGATCAAAAAGACTATATTCAAAAAGGTCTGTTCGCAAAGGCTCTATTAAAAGTTATTTGCGTAGAAGTATTGAATGCGTTTCGGATGGAAAGATGGGTGTTGTATCATTAATATATGCAATGATGGATAGGGGCAAAGCAGAGGAAAAACTCTATAAGCTGATGGAAACAAATAAGGAATCTTATTATATGATCTATAGCGTTCCGCTTGATACAGATTTGATTAGACTTGAGCATTATCCATCAATAGCAATATCGAGGATTGATACGATGAAACAATTCCTGTGGTGAAAGATGAAGATCTCCAATTAAA
>ENA-UOOI01003495-UOOI01003495.1-fermentation-metagenome-genome-assembly--contig:-NODE-3495-length-11756-cov-33.777711_pt1 | contig 11756 bp, 9 predicted proteins | sample MGYA00245779_ERZ724027 | MGnify/ENA primary metagenome ERZ724027 (study PRJEB28704, sample SAMN03018318) | fermentation metagenome | biome: anthropogenic terrestrial biome; feature: soil; material... | reverse complement strand
TAAAACAGGCTTTTTTTATTGTTATTTATTATAATGAAGCAAAAAATATTTTTTTCAAGAGCATTTAAATTTGTAAATTGTGTTATTGAATTTAATAAAAGGGGAGCCATCTGAAATGGTAAAGATAAACAGATTCCACCATATTATACTTTGCGTTAAAGACAAGTTTAGCGCAAAGTATTGAAAAAAAAACGATACTTGCTTATAATATTATTAAGCTTAATATTATTTCTTAAAGAGGTGCACAAATTATGCCTTCAGATATTACATACCAAGATGAATTGAATCAAGAACGAACTTTAAGACTAAGGCAAATCGTAAATTCTTTGCCAAACTTTTGCAAGGAGTACTTTATAGGTATTGAACCTACTACCTCCATCAGGACCAGGATTGCGTATGCATATGACCTTTCCATGTTTTTTGAGTATTTGCATGAAAACAACCCCTGCTTTAAACAAAAAAGCATATCTTCTATAAAACTTGATGATTTAGATTCCGTTGATTCTTCTGATATTGAGTCTTTTATGGAGCATCTCAATTTTTATTTAAAGCCTGATAAGGATAATCCTGACCATATGTTGCAGTTTTCCAATAAAAATAGAGGAAAAGCCAGAAAGCTTTCTGCCATCAGGTCTTTTTACAAGTTCTATTATAAAAGAAAAAAGATAAAGACAAATCCTGCTTCCTTTGTGGACATGCCTAAGGTGCATGAAAAGCCGATAATCAGGCTTGAAGTCGACGAGGTTGCAAAACTTCTTGATATCGTGGAATCCGGCCGGAAGCTCAGCCCAATTCAGCTTAAATATCAAAAATTCACAAGATCCAGGGATATGGCCATACTATCCCTCTTTTTAGGCACAGGCATAAGGGTGAGCGAACTTGTAGGAATAAACATATCTGATTTGGACTTTGATGTTAACGGTTTTAAGGTCACCCGAAAAGGAGGAAACCAGGTTGTATTGTATTTCAGCGATGAAGTAAAAAAGTCAATAAAGGATTATTTGAATGATAGAAAAGCAATACAGCCTATTGCCGGAAATGAAGATGCTTTGTTTCTATCGCTTCAAAGAAAAAGAATGAGCGTCAGAAGCGTTGAAACCATGGTGAAAAAATATACAAGCCTAGTTACAAGCATAAAGAAAATATCTCCGCATAAGCTCAGAAGCACCTATGGGACCAATTTATACAGGGAAACCGGTGATATATACCTTGTAGCAGATGTACTAGGCCACAAGGATGTAAATACTACAAGAAAGTATTATGCTGCAATCGACGATGATAAAAGGCGCATGGCAGGCAAAGTCGTAAAACTTAGGGATGAATAAGGCAATTGGGCTCTTATGCATGCGAACACAAGTTTGTTTGCATAATACCTCTGTGATATAATTAAAATAATTTGATATTTTTGATTATGTGAGGTGCATTATAATGGGCAGCAGTGCTGGCAAATCCGATAAGCAATTGCAGATACTTGAATTTATAAAAAAGGAAATAAAGCAAAAAGGTTACCCACCATCAGTAAGGGAAATCTGCATTGCAGTCGGATTGAAATCAACTTCTACGGTTCATGGACATTTGGAAAGGCTTGAGAGAAAAGGTTATATAAGAAGAGCTCCCACCAAACCGAGAGCAATTGAAATACTCGATGTTCAGCCCAAAAAGGAAATGGTAAATGTCCCATATATAGGTAAAGTTGCAGCAGGCCAGCCGATACTTGCCGTTCAAAATATAGATGATGTATATCCTCTTCCAATGGATTTCATACAATCAAACCATCAGATATTCATGCTTAAGGTCCAAGGTGAAAGCATGATTGATGCTGGTATACTCAATGGTGATTATATTATTGTAGAGCAAAGATCTACGGCCGAAAATGGTGAAATAGTAGTTGCACTTATAGGCGACGAGGCTACAGTAAAAACTTTCTATAAAGAGGAAGACCATATAAGGCTTCAGCCTCAAAATTCATCCATGGCTCCAATACTGGTGGGTGATGTTAAAATACTTGGGAAAGTCATTGGGGTGTTTAGAAGAATATAAAAACAGAGTCTAAAAAATATAGGGTATGGATGTTTGTTATCCATACCCTATATTTTAGTTATAGTTTGATATATCCTTTGCTTATCATGTTTTGAAGCGCTATAAGCACTCCTATTTTTGAATGCTCATAAGTAAGTCCTCCTTGAAGATAAGCTATGTATGGAGGTCTTATAGGAGCATCTGCACTAAGCTCGATCGATGAGCCCTGTGTAAATGCGCCGGCTGCCATAATGACCTGGTCATTGTATCCTGGCATATCCCATGGTTCAGCACTTGCAAATGAATCTACCGGAGAACCTTTTTGAATCCCCTGGCAGAAAGCTATCAGCATATCCTTATTATTGAACTTGATAGATTGTATTATATCGCTTCTTTCGTCATTCATCTTAGGCAATACTTCAAATCCCAAAATTTCAAATAGCCTGGAGCAGAATATAGCGCCCTTTAAAGCTTCGATCGTTATATGAGGTGCCATGAATAAGCCCTGGTAAAGCTGGCGCATCACTCCGAATGTGGAGCCGCACTCCCTCCCTATTCCAGGAGCGGTAAGCCTATATGAAGCATTTTCCACATATTTTGCTTTCCCGGCCACATATCCTCCGGTCGGTGCGATTCCGCCCCCGGGATTTTTAATAAGCGAACCTGCAATTATATCTGCGCCAATCTCGGTCGGCTCTATAGTGTCTATGAACTCGCCATAGCAGTTGTCAACAAAGCAAATAACATCACTTTTTATGCTTTTTATAAATCCTATTACCCTCTTTATCTTCTCAAGCGTAAGCGAAGGTCTCCATCCATATCCTGTGGATCTTTGTATTTCAATCAGCTTGATAGAACTGTCATGCAACAATACATCCTTTATATTCCCATAATCAAAGCATCCATCCTCTGTAAGATTCACCTGCTTATAATTGACACCATATTCTTTAAGCGAGCCTGCACTTTTCCTGATGCCTATTATCTCTTCCAATGTATCATAAGGTGTCCCGGATATGGAAAACAGAGTGTCACCAGGTCTTAAATTTCCGAAAAGAGCAACTGCAATCGCGTGGGTCCCGGAAACCATATGAGGCCTTACAAGGCAGTCTTCACAGTTGAATACGTCTGCATATACCTTATCTAAGGTATCTCTGCCAATATCGCCATATCCGTATCCGGTTGAAAATGTAAAATGAGCATCGGATACCCTATTTTTTTGAAAAGCCTTTAATACTTTATATTGGTTATACTCTTTTAGTTCATCGAGCTCTGCAAAGCGCGGTTTTATATCGTCCTCCACCTTTTCAGATAAGCTGCACAGTTTATTGTCGATCCCAAATTGCTGGTTTAAATATTTCTTTGTGCATAAGTACATGTCAAATCACCTTCCTTCATTTGTTGCAATCAGTCCAATAAAAATAAGAGTTCCATTTTCATAATGAAAAATGGACTGATACTGTATTATTCTATCACAGAGGGTGATTTAATAAAATAGAGCAAAAAGAGTTAAATATAAAATCACTGCTCGGTTTCTTCCTTTTCGGCTGTTTCAGCACTAGTATTTTCGGTATTGTTTGTGAATAGCACCGGTTTTTGGGGAGATATCGTGGATACAGCATGCTTATATACAAGTATCTGTCTGGAATCTATTTCGAGTATTATTGTAAAATTGTCAAATCCCTTTACAAAACCGCCTTTAAGTTGAAAACCATTTGTTAAATGTATTGTAACAGGTATATGGCCTTTTCTTGCTTGATTCAGAAAAACATCCTGCAAATTATTGTTTATTTTGTTTATCATAGTACCATCCTCCTAAAACATATTATTAGATATTTCTATATAGAGTTAAATTTTCCTGCAACATATTTTTCAATATTTTTAACGATATTATCTCTATCATCCATTTCTCCTACATCCACCCATTTGATGCTTTTTTCCCTTCTAAACCAGGTCAGCTGTCTTTTAGCAAAATGCCTTGTGTTCTTCTTTAATATATAAACAGCGTCTTCAAGAGAGCATTCACCTTCCAGGTATGATATCATTTCTTTATATCCCAACCCTTGCATGGAAGTGAGGTTCTTGTCATATCCCATTTCAAGAAGGCTTTTGACTTCCTCTACCAGTCCCTTTTTTATCATGCGGTCGACCCTTTCGTTGACTCTGCTGTATAATTTTTGCCTTTCCATTATCAATCCCACCATGCATGGGTTATATTCTATAGGCTTATCCCTTGACTTTTTCTGGTATTCGGATATTGTTTTCCCAGTATGTTTGAATACCTCAAGTGCCCTTATTACCCTCTTTAAATCATTTTCATGAAGCCTTACATAGGATTCATGATCAACGTCCTTTAGCATTTCATGAACATATGAATTGCCCTTTTCATGTGCTAAATCGATCAGCTCTCTGCGGTACTTCGGGTCTTCCAAGGCTTCGGAAAAATCCATGCTGTGGGTCAATGAGTTTATATACAACCCTGTTCCTCCTACAACCATTGGAAGTTTACCGCGTTTTAATATGTCGTCTATGCACTTTCCTGCCATATCCTTAAATATTGATACCGAAAAATCCTCATCAGGGTCTACGACATCTATCAGATGATGCGGTATGCCCTGCATTTCAGACTTTGATATTTTTGCCGTTCCAATATTCATATATCTATAAACCTGCATCGAATCTGCAGATATTATTTCACAGTTCAAATCACGGGCCAGCTTTATCGATATGTCCGTCTTGCCGACAGCGGTTGGCCCCAAAAGTATTATTAAAGATTTTTTCATTGCCATTACTGTATCCTTTTAAATTTTTTTTCAAGCTCATTTCGCGTGAGTTTTATTATCGTCGGCCTGCCATGCGGGCATGTGTACGGATTATATGTCCGTCGAAGCTCATCTATCAGCTCTTCCATCTCCTTGATGCTGAGTCTGTCGTTTGCTTTTACAGCGCTCCTGCAGGCCATGGTATATATCATCTTATCTATCGAGGAATGATTCCCCTTGGAAGTATCTTCAAAAGAATCAATTATTTCAAAGAAAAATTTTTTAAGCTGTGGAGAACCAAACACTAATGGAACTGAACGCAGCATAACTGAATTATTGCCAAAAAACTCTAGTTCAAAACCCAGTTTTGTTATTATTTCAAAGTTTTCTTTAACATTGCAGATTTCGCCGGGACTAAGGTCTATCACAAGAGGTGAGAGCAATTTTTGAGATTGTACCCCTCCTCTTTCATATGCGCTTTTAAACTTTTCATACATTATCCTCTCATGGGCGGCGTGCTGGTCTATTATATAAAGGCCGTCAGGACCTTGTGCAAGTATATATGTAAATAGACACTGTCCGATAACCACAAGAGGTGGAAGAAGGTTTAAAGCTTTAGAATCTGAATCATGGTTTACATTTTCATCGTCAAAATCATTTTCGCTCTTTTTAAGTATGTTTTTATCATCGATTTGCAGACTGCTGAGGGTTTCATATTCTTTTTTCATACCATCATATTCTATTGGGTCTGTTTTATCGTCTTGGGGCTTAAAACCGTTTTCCCTTAAGAACATATGATTTGTATAATCTGAAAGCGTTTGCTGCTTTGCACTTGGACCTTGATATATTTTTTTATCTTTGTCCACTTCAGGAATCAAATTCTCTCCGGCAAGTCCGTTTCTTACGGTATTGAAAACCGCTGAAAAAACTTCCTTATCATCTTGAAACCTTACTTCAGCCTTGGTCGGATGTACATTTACATCCACTAAATCAGGATATATGGATATAAACAGTATACAATATGCAAATTTATTTATCATTAAAAAGGTTTTATAAGCATTATCGACTGCAGCAGAGAGCATTCTGTTTTGGATATATCTTTTATTTACGAAAAATATCTGGTAGTTGCGGTTCGATCTTGCTATATCAGGCTTTCCTATAAAGCCTGAAACCGACAGTACGTTTCCCTTGTACGATACTTCTATAAGCGATTTATATATGTCCATGCCGTAAAGCGTAAGGAGCGTATTTTTCAATATGCCGTCGCCTTGCGTATTGAATATCATTTTATTGTTGTTTATGAATTTAAACGATATGTCGGGCCTTGATATCGCAAGTTTATATATTATATCGGAAATAACGGCAGCTTCCCTTGATTCACGTTTTAAAAATTTCAAACGGGCCGGAGTATTATAAAAAAGATTTTTTACAATTATTGAAGTGCCGTCATTACAGCCTGTATCGCCTGAAAATTTGAGTTTGCCGCCTTCAATCACAATTTTGGTGCCAAATGTTGACTCATGAGGCTTGGTAGCCATCTCAACTTCAGAAACCGAAGCAATGCTTGCCAAAGCTTCTCCCCTGAACCCCAAAGTGGTTATATTGGTTAGATCCTGCGCCGTATTTATTTTGCTTGTGGCATGGCGTATGAATGAATTTTTGGCATCATCCGGATCCATGCCTATCCCGTTATCTGATACCCTTATATATGAGGTCCCTCCGTTTTTTATTTCAACAGTTATGGATGTTGAACCGGCATCTATTGAGTTTTCAACAAGCTCTTTTACAACCGAAGCCGGTCTTTCGACAACTTCTCCGGCAGATATCTTGTTAGATATGTTTTCATCGAGTATATGTATCTTTCCCATAACGTTTCACCGCCTAATTTTTAGACTTTGCTTTTTTAACCAGCCTGTCAAGTATGTTCAAGGCTTCCATTGGAGTCGTATTATCAACTTCTATTTTTCTAAGTTCATTTATTATATCATTGCCTCCAAAACTGAAAAAGTCAAGCTGTTTGTAATCTTCATCGCTGCTTTCTACTGCTGCTTCATCATCAGCAGATTTGATTTTGATTATATCGCTGCTTTCCAATTTTGATATTATCTCTTTGGCTTTTTTAATTACTTCCTCAGGCAGCCCTGCAAGCTTTGCAACCTGTATGCCATAGCTCTGATCTGCACCGCCGCGCACTATCTTTCTTAAGAATATTATATCGTCCCCATGTTCCTTTACCGATATTCGGTAATTCTTAATACCTTCTATCCTTCCCTCAAGTTCGGTAAGCTCATGGTAATGGGTCGCAAAAAGTGTCTTGGCCCCTATTTTTGATTTATCGCTTATATATTCCACGACAGCCCATGCAATGCTCAATCCATCAAATGTGCTTGTACCTCTGCCCACTTCATCCAATAGTATCAGGCTTTCGCTCGTGGCATTTTTCAATATATATGCAACCTCTGACATCTCTACCATGAACGTGCTCTGTCCTGCGGATAGATCGTCAGAAGCTCCGATTCTTGTGAATATCCTGTCCACTATTCCTATTTCAGCCGATTTTGCAGGTACGAATGAGCCTATCTGAGCCATTATCACAATCAGTGCAACCTGCCTCATATAGGTGCTTTTTCCAGCCATATTCGGCCCTGTTATGATCGATATCCTGTCCTTGCCGTTATCAAGGTATGTATCGTTTGGAACAAACATGCCGCCTGACAAAGTCTTTTCCACAACCGGATGCCTTCCGTCTTTTATGGATATCGAGCCGTTATCAGCAAACACAGGCTTTACATAATCGTTTTCAAGGGCTGCTGTCGATAGCGAGCATAGCACATCCAGATTGGAGATTGCATAAGCGGTTTTCTGGATCCTTTCAATCTGTTTGGATATGGTGTCTCTAATACCGCAGAAGACTTCATATTCAAGCTGTACGACCTTTTCCTCGGCTCCGAGTATCGTGGACTCCATTTCTTTTAATTCAGGCGTTATATACCTTTCAGAGTTGGCCAGAGTCTGTTTCCTTATATACCTGTCCTCCGGAACGAGGTTTAAATTAGAACGCGTTATTTCAATATAATATCCAAACACTTTGTTATAACCGACTTTTAAAGACTTGATCCCGGTAACTTCTCTTTCCTTTTCTTCGAGCTTTGCAATCCAGTCCTTTCCATCCCTTGAAGCGCTTCTCAACTTATCAATGGTTTCATTATATCCATCCTTTATTATAAGCCCGTCTTTTACCGACATCGGAGGATTGTCTGTGATCGATTTATCTATCAGGTCATATACATCATCGAGTATATCTATTCCGGTTTTTAAATTCATGAGCATTGAAGATTTACACTCGGCTATGCATTCCTTGATCGCTGGAAGCGAGGCTATCGATTGCTTTAAAGATACCAGATCCCTTGCATTTATATTTCCATATACTATTTTGCCTATCAGCCTTTCAATATCGTATATTCCCTTTAGCTTTTCCCTTAAAAATTCTCTGACATATACATTGTTGTAAAGCTCCTCCACAGCATCAAGCCTGTACTCGATGCTTTCCCTGTGTACAAGAGGTTCATCGACCCAGCGCCTCATCATCCTCGCACCCATTGCTGTGACTGTCCTGTCTATTATCCAAAGGAGCGAACCTTTCTTCGACTGTGTGCGGATGGTTTCGGTAAGCTCAAGATTACGCCTTGTTGCCATATCGAGCACCATAAAGTCGTCCGCCGAATATATGTTGAGCGTATTTATATGCAGAAGGCTTGTCTTTTGAGTTTCTTCTATATAGCAGAGCAGAGCCCCGCATGCGCAGATGCCCGATGTCAGGGTCATCTTTTTATCTATATTCTTAAACTGGTCATTTACCTTTTTTATACAGGCATTATACTCAAAGTATGTATCGTCATATTGGCTGTGTGATATGTTAAACCTATCGTTTATGCGCTTCAACATCTTTTCATTGTTTTTAAACTGTGTGTTATATATTATTTCAGAAGGATACAGCCTTGCTATTTCATCAAATACCTTCTGTTCTCCATTGTGTTTAAACTCTGAAGCATGGAATTCTCCGGTCGATATATCACAATACGAAATGCCATACCATTCTCCATTTTTATAAATGCACATTATATAATTGTTTCTTTTTTCATCGAGCATATTCGTATCTGTCACAGTGCCTGGAGTTATTACTTTTATGATATCACGCTTTACTATGCCCTTGGCGAGCGCGGGATCTTCCATCTGCTCGCATATGGCTACCTTGTGTCCCTTTTCAATCAGCTTTGATATGTATGAATCAGCAGCATGGTATGGTATCCCGCACATTGGAGCCCTCTCTTCAAGACCGCAGTCCTTGCCTGTAAGAACCAGTTCAAGTTCTCGCGATGCTATCTTGGCATCATCAAAGAACATTTCATAGAAATCCCCTATCCTAAAAAAAAGTATGCAGTCATCGTACTGTTCTTTAATCTGCAAGTACTGCTGCATCATAGGTGTTACTTTGGCCATACAATGTCACTTCCTTTTTCACTGTATTCTCAATCCACTAATTCACCGTTTAACGACCAGGTCTGAGCTTCATCTATCCTTAGCTTTACGATTTTGCCTGTTACATCAAGACCGGCTTTGAAATTCACAAGTTTGCCAGTGTCGGTCCTTCCCATAAATTTGGACTCATCGTTTTTGCTTATGCCCTCAGCTAAAACTTCAACAACTCTCCCAACATATTTCAGATTTTTTTGAAGGCCTATCGTATTTAACAAATCAACCAGCCTGTTAAACCTTTTGTGCTTTGTATCATCATCTATTTGATCCGGCATATCTGCTGCAGGTGTCTTATCTCTTGGAGAGAAAAGAAAAGTAAAAGCAGAATCAAACCCGACTCTTTGAACGACATCCATTGTTTCCTCAAAATCTTCTTCAGTCTCTCCAGGGAAACCTACGATTATATCTGTGGTAATCGCTAGCCCTGGTATTTTGCTCTTCATTTTATCAGCAAGGGATAGATATTCTTCCTTTGTATAGTTTCGGTTCATCTTCTTTAAGATTCTGGTCGAGCCTGATTGCAAAGGAAGGTGTATATGCTTGCATACTTTGTTGCAATTTTTCACGGCATCTATAAGCTCATCAGACAAATCCTTAGGATGGGAAGTCATGAACCTGATCCTTTGTATCCCATCCACATCGTTTAACATATATAAAAGTTTTGCAAAATTTATATCTTCGTCAAGCCCTTTTCCATAGGAATTCACGTTTTGTCCTAAAAGGGTTATTTCCTTATATCCGTCCTGTCCAAGCTTTTTGACCTCATCAAGTATATCTTTTGATTTTCTGCTTCTTTCACGGCCTCTTACATATGGCACAACGCAATATGTACAGAAATTATTGCATCCATACATTATTGTAACAAGCGCCTTTATTTTGCTTTTCCTATCTATCGGAACCCCTTCAACGATTTCACCCTCGTCGTCTTCTACTTCCATTATCGTATTTTCAGACTGCATGGCATTGTTTATGAGCTCTGGAAAACGATGTATGTTGTTGGTGCCGAAAATCAGGTTTACAAACGGATATCTTTTTTTGATGTTTTCCGCAATGCCTCTCTGCTGCATCATGCATCCGCATACCGCAATTGTAATGCCGGGATTTGATTTTTTTAGATTTTTTAAAGCTCCAAGGTTACCATACACTTTAAGCTCTGCATTTTCCCTGACACAGCATGTATTGAATATTATTATATCAGCTTCTTTTTTTATATCGGTTTTTGCATAGCCCATCGATTCGAGCATTCCTGACAGCTTTTCAGAATCTTCCTCGTTCATTTGGCAGCCCCAGGTCTCTATAAAAAAGCGCTTTTGTTTCACGCCAGTATCACATCCCATGTTTATAAAACCTCCCAAAAGGTGCATCATCATCCGTATCTATCATTTAAAGGAACAATTAATCATATTATAGCATAACCGAATGGTTAAAAAAAACAGAGGTTATGCGCTATATCATCCTCTATTTTTATATCTCGACTCTTCAACATATTCATTGAGCCTGTTTAAGTTTACTTTCCACAGATAAAACACGAATGCGATGAATACGAATATCAAGTTCGTAAAACCGCTTATCAGCGTAAAATCATATATTCCATGCAATAATGCAGGCACATACAGGGATTTGCGAAAGTATGTGTTCTGCTTTGCCTCATCATCTGCAAATTTGGAAAGCGAAAGGTAGTAACCCATCGTTATTCCAAAGAGCATGTGAGCCGGCACTGCAAAAATACCTCTTGAAATCCCAGTATATACAAAATTGCGCATACCTCTTAATAAATACATCACGTTCTCAACTGAAGCAAATCCAAGTGCAGACATGACACTGTAAACTATTCCATCGAGCTTCTCATCATAATTTTTATTTGGGCATGCGAATTTAGTCACTACAAGCCTTTTAAAGTATTCCTCAGTAAGCCCTGCTATGATAAAAGATGTATATGCTGCCGATAATAAACCTGTGAAAACATCAAAAATGGATAATATTTTTTCCACTATATAAACAGGTATTACCGTCAATGCACCGTATATAAAAATTTTAACAAGAAGTGCCGGCGGTTCCCTGTCATATCTGTCTTTTTGATATATATATAATATCAGGGCAACCACCGGCGCCAGTGCAATCAAAAATAACAGTTCCATTTTAGAATTAAGTTTGATCCATGCTTGTAAGTATTTCATCTTTAATACGGCATTTGCCGCCGTCATAATGTGTGCACATGGTACAGTTTATGCCATCTTTTCTAGCGACATCTGAACTCAATATATTTTTTTCTATAGGGTCAAAAGCGCTGCACTGCTGGGCTATGGACCTTAATTGCTCAAGACTATCCAAATATACCACCTCGGCTTGATAAATTTTTTCTTTGGCTCTGTTTAGCAAAGATGCTCAAAAATCAACATTAACTTTAACATAGCCCTTACTAAATGTTATTTTCCCTCAACA
>ENA-UOOI01003491-UOOI01003491.1-fermentation-metagenome-genome-assembly--contig:-NODE-3491-length-11765-cov-11.115969_pt1 | contig 11765 bp, 12 predicted proteins | sample MGYA00245779_ERZ724027 | MGnify/ENA primary metagenome ERZ724027 (study PRJEB28704, sample SAMN03018318) | fermentation metagenome | biome: anthropogenic terrestrial biome; feature: soil... | reverse complement strand
TCTCATGCCATGTTTCATAACACTGTGGATATGATTGTTTTTGGGCAACAAAAAAAGGCCGACTGCTATGCTGTAATTTACAGCTAACAATCGGCCTTTTTAATTTTGGGTATAAAAAAACACGGATATCTTCCGTGCTACCTTAGTACACCAAGTTCTCTTAATAGCTTGATGCTATCTCTTATTCCTTCCATATAAATAAATTTTTGCATCTCCCTTTCTATAAAGTGGGATATATCTTTATAGTCTTCAATCTGCCTCCTTACTTCTTTTGGTATATCAGTGTTTTCATATAGCTTTATACTTAGTTCCTTTACTGCTTCAACACCTTGCTTTACTTCCTCATTTTCCTTAATCAATAGAAAGTATGCTACTTCTAATCTCTCACTTACTGCATTGTTAAGTATCTCAGTGATATCTTCCATGATGTCACCCCCTTCAAGCACCACAATATATCACAAGTTATAGGATATATCTATTAGAATATTTACTATTCCATTGATATTTTCATGTTATCTGGCTCTTTGCTAAATTCATAATGGAACTTTTCTTCATTTGACTTAATAAATCCATTTTTACAAAGTTCTAAGCCTTTCTTTTCAATCTCTGCTTTTGCATATAATGTATAATCAAAGTTATCTCCAAGTATGGTATCAGATTCTACAATGCCGTTCTTTCTTGCAAGGATTCTTCCATATCTTTCGAGTTTGTCTTCCTTTGGTGCAAAATCATAACAGTTTAGATTCTGTGAAATATCAAGGGCAAAGTCAAGTCTAGTACAACCTTCAAGCTCCATCGCTGACTCTAAATGTTCTATAAAGAAAGCTCTGCCTTGTCCTTGTTCATCGCAGGCATATCCAAAGTTATTACCATCAGATATTAATTCTTCTATAGAATCATATTGTTCTGCCAGTTCTTTAATATTAGGGAATATGCACTTTGCATCTAGCAGAGCACATCTGCTCCATTTATTTGTACCAAGTACATCTAATGCTATTGTCATTTCATCAGGTTCTAAACTAGAAAACTCATAGTCAGGTAGGTTTATCCATACACCTTCAGGATAGTCTTTACTTCCTACTTTGATTTTTATAGTCCAATCATCCCCTGTGAGCTTCTCTAAGTTTGTGCCATCATAGATTTGTTTGAGACTATTTCTTTGATATACATAGCCTTTATCCGTAAATACCCCATTGAAATCCTCATGGTATTCACTGCCAAGCTGCTCGGTTTTAATAAAGGGAAGTATATCATCAGATGCACATTCTTTATGCCTTGCCACATATTCACCAAGAGATTCATTATCAGTAGCTTTATAATGAAAATCAAAGTTATTTAACTGCTCTGTTAGATTAATTATATCTGATGCATTTTTTACTTCTACAATCTGCTTAGCACCTTCTAAAATATATTGTTCTTTAACTGACATCTCATTAAATCTATTTTCAAGATACGCCTTTTCTTCTTCTGTACCTTCAAGTTTCTTCCATAGGTATTCTAAATTTTTCATAGACTCATTCCTCCCATACCTTGTGATTGATCTTTTGAAGGCTCATATGACTCTTTCATCTCATCTTCCTGTGGACGAGATAACACTTTGAAATTATCTTCTCCAGGAATAAGACCAAGACCTCTGCCATTATCCCATTTCATGTGTATAGTTCCAATGTCATCTACCCCTATTACTGTTCCCTTTGTACCTTTTTCAACACCTTGCACATCATCCATTGTTGAAATTAATTCAATTCGTGTACCTACAGGATAGCCGTTCTTAATTCTTTCTACTTGATTTCTATTATTCAAATTTCATACCTCCCATTTTTTGATTTTCTTCTATACCCATTTCTTCAGCTGTTTTAATAAACCAGTTATCACTGTTCCAAAAGGTAACATAAATATCTCCCATCTCGGTACTAATCTCTCTCTGTTCAAAAGACTCCCCCCAGCCATCTGCAGCCTGACCGATTATTTCACCCTTTATCTTTTCAAACTCTTTTGAAGTCAATTCATCATTTAAAGTAAGAACAGCTACCCCCATTAGTTCTCCTTCTACGAGTTCAACGGAAAACACATACTTTGATACTTTTGCATTCACACTGTCATGGTCATCATAATATCTCATCAGACCTCTTTGTTCTTCTTCTGGAAGATTGTTTTCTTCTATTGCCTTTAGGATTACATCTAGATATTCAACTACTTCAGCATTTGAAATTTCCTGTGGTTCATTTGCATATTCTTTATAACCATATTCATTTTCTATATCATAGGTAGTTATTCTAAGAGGCATATACAGTTTTAAGGTTTTTGGTTCTTCTTGTTCAGGAAATACCATTCCAATATTTTCAAATAATAAATTGGCAAGTTTTTGATTATATCCATGGTAAGTGATATATCCTTTCTCTGAAAACGCTCCAAATTCATGTGCCATTTTCTCCTGTCCATATCTTTTAAAGTCAATGTATTCCTCAAGATTTGAATCATATTCAAAATGTCCTGAGTCACAAATCATATATCTGCCATAGCTTTCTACACTATGGATACCATCAAATAGTTCAAATTCATACATAGAATCTGCTAGTGCAAAGATTTCATCAACAGTTCGAGGTTTAACATAGTCCATAAGTTTTTCAAAATATTCTATATCATGGTTGCCTATTCCCTTATAGTATTTTGCTAATTTATTTAAGGTATCTATCTTAATTAATGGTGTTGTATCAGCAGGAACAATATCTAATATTTTTTCAGAGAAATTATGGCTATCAATTGTAACTTCACAATCATGTAAGTAAGGTGTTTCCAATCTCATAAGTGCCTTTTCAATTTCAACATCAGAACAAGGAAGATAGATAAATTCATTCGTACCTTTTGCGGTCAGCTGTATTGTTGCCACAGTTTCTTTCCAATGATATGGTGGAAACTGCTTTCCATTATATATTTGCTCTGGTTCATTGCTATTTTTATATAAGACTCCATAAGGAGTAATTGTAGAATTAGGATTGTTTTTTATTACCTCCATAGCAAAAGATTCACCATCAAATTCATCTAATTCTTTAGTTGCTACTGCTTGCTTTTCTGATAGGTATAAATTCTTTCCTATGGTTTCTAGATTACTAAAGTCACTTACAAGGCTATAGCAATGAGTATTAAAGGTTAAATTAATTAACTCTGCTATTGTTTTAGGATTTTCTGCAAAGGCTGTAGCAAAAAATACTTTTCTTTCCTTTGTATCGAAACTATCCATCCTCTTAAATAAGAAATTTAATTCATCGATATTGCACTCTTTACCTTTTAGAACTTCATTCATATCTGAATCATAAACTACTTCTTCAATATAACTGTTGGGATCCGTTGAAGTTTCAAGTTCCAGTTGATTATATACATTGGATATTTCACTTTCATCATAAGGGAAATTAAACATAATTGATTCTTCTTCTTTTCTGTATATTCTTTTTAATCTAATTAGCATACCTCTCCTCCATCCTATTTTTTAATTGAAAATACATCTGCACCATACTTTGCAATTAATGATGCATTGATTATTATCTTAAATGCTGTATCATCAATAAGCTCTTTATCTGCTATCTCACTGATTCTTATATATTCTTTTCCTGTCGATATAGTTTTTGCTGTTTGGTATAGGGCATAACCTTCTGTACTGATTTGTCTAAGATGTATCTGTGAAAAATCAAATCCATTTAGGTAAACTGCATGCTCCGAGATATCCCATAGTACTTCATCAGCGGTTAGGATAAATATTACTGCAAGGTAGTTCGCTGACCTTTCCCATACTTCAATATCTTGCTTATGATGTACATCATAAAATCTTTCCTTATGGTTATTATTTAAAAATAACTCTCCAGTAAAGCTATTGCTAAGTAATTTCAATCTATTTTTTAGAGCATAATTTTTTATTCTCCCAAAGCAATCTTTTATCAGATCTGTATATTCAATTTCATCTGCCTCTAGTTTTTCTTTGAAACAAAAACAATCATTAGGGTTACCTCTGCTTTTAACCTTTTCTACACAACCATTACAAATCTTAATACCTCCTTCACAATTAAAATGATTATTAATGACTATTCCACTTCTTCTTTGAGGAAAATTAGGTGCTAGCATCATCAGCTGTTCTATCCCTCCCATTGATGTACCATACATAAAATACTTTGACATTGTTCTCAGTCCTTTCAATTTTATTTTGAAATAAAAAAAAGGCGAAGACTATCGATCATAAGTTGACCGACGACTTCGCCTCTTTGTGTTTCTATGTTTAGTTTTAGATTTGTAGAAAAAAACATTAATTTTTTACAATACTAACTTTATAATGCAACTTAATACAAAGAAATTATTTCATGGATAATCCCTTATCTATTGCATCCTGAATTATTTTATGGCAGCACTTACCTAATGGATTTTTCTTCTGACATTGTGAATTTTCCATTGCTCCCGTAATCTTTAGAACCTCTTTCATATTAGTAGCACCATCTTTTATGACAGCATTTATAACTTGTTCCTCCGTTACTTTACTACAATAGCACGCATATTTAGGATTAGCGTCTTTCTTAAACCATATGGGTACTCTTACTTGCTGTTTATTAAATTTGATATTAGATTCTATATTGTAGTAAGTAATATCACATTCCTCACTCATACATAAAAAATAATCGTTGTCGCCAACTTGCTCCGTTAGTTCGTCGAGTACCATATGCTTTACTGTAATATTTTTTACAAGAGTTCCTTGTTTTTCACATACAGGGCATAGATTATTTTTTTTTGCTATGATTATAGATTCTGATTCATTTCCACAGCAAGACATATTTTGATCATTGCCTTCTTCTTTTTCAATCATTGATTTGTCCTCCTTTACTTATTCAGCACAACAGCTAAGCTTTTTCATATCCTTCTCAAAGGATTGTGCAACAAGTTTTATTGCTTCTGACATAGTAGGATATACGTGTATAGTGTTTGATATATCAGTACTTGTGAGATTAAATTGTATTGCTAATGTTGCCTCTTGGATAATCTCTGCTGCTAACTCACCTATAGCATGAACCCCAAGAATCTTTTTAGTGTCTTTGTCAATAATCATCTTTACAAAGCCTTGAGTATTTCTAATTGCAGCTGCCTTTGGAACTAATGCCATATCTAAAGTCCTACTATCAACTTTAAATCCTAACTCTATAGCTTCAGCTTCGTTAAGTCCTACAGATCCCACCTGAGGATTAGTAAATATTGCATGAGGAACTGCTTTATAGTTAGGTTTTCTTATATTGTTCTGAGTAGCATTTTCACCAGCTACTGAACCTTCATGGGCATCTACTGTGACAAGCATATAGTTTCCAATAACATCACCAGCTGCATAAACATTAGGATTTGATGTTTGTAGATATTCATTAACTTTTATAAAACCTTTTTCATCTACTATTACTCCTGCCCTTTCCAGCCCCATGTTGTCGGAGTTTGGAGTTCTCCCTGTGGCTATTAATAATTGGTCACCTTCAAAAGTCTGTTTATTCCCGTCTTTTGTTACTGTTACATATTTTATATTATTTTCTTCATACACTTTTTGAAACGAAAGATCTGTTACAATATTTATTCCCTGATTTTTTAGTTCTTTTTCTAAGGCCTCAGAAATTTCAGGTTCTTCATTTTTAACTATTCTTCCGCTTCTTTGTAGAATTGTAACCTTTGAACCAAACATAGAAAACATTTGAGCAAACTCAACAGCGATCCAGCCACCACCTATAATAACTAATTTTTCAGGTAACTTATCTAACTCCATAATTTCAATATTGGTTAAGTATTTTACACATTCTAAGCCATCAATTTTAGCAACAGAAGACCTAGAACCAGTTGTAATTATATATTTAGAAGTCTTATACTGTTTTTCATTTATCTGTATGGTATCTTGATTAATAAATTCAGCCTTACCTTTAAGTAAGGTAATATTTTTGTCATTTTCATAAATATCGATATATTTTTCTTTTCTAAGCTCTGCAAGCAGATTATCTTTTTGCATAATAATCTCTTTAAAATCTAAACTTACTTGTTTCATATTGATGCCAGCAAAAGGGTTCTCTTTTCCAAAATGATATATTTCTGCTGCTCTTAGCAAGTTCTTGGTAGGCACACATCCTACATTTAAACATGTTCCTCCAATTACTCCACTTTCAACAACTGCAACTTTTTTATTAAACTGAGAAGCCTTAATTGCTGCGGCAAACCCTGCCGAGCCACCTCCAATAATAATTATATCAAAGTCTTTTGCATTTTCGCTCATTTTATCCCTCCTTGTTTTCGGTATACTTTTCATTTTTTAATATTTCACAAGTACATATTTTATCCGTATTTCCATCAGCTATAGATTGACCTAATTTAACAAGTGCTATCACTCTTTCATCTGAAATAGAGTAATAAATATTCTTTCCATCCCTTGACGCTTTCACATAGTTGCACCATCTTAAGCATTGCAATTGCATTGATATAAGACTTTGTGAGCACCCGATGTCCTCTGTCAATTCTCCTACATTTTTAGGACCATCTATTAAAGAAAGTATAATCTTATATCTCGTAGGATTTGATAATCCATGAAAGAATTTTGTATATACTTCAATTTGTTCATCAATAGTTTGCATACTTTACCTCCTAAATAAACCAGGATATATAATTAGTCCTACATAAATTTTATCTTGATAAGAATAAACATATCAACAAGAATAAACATATCAACAAGAATAAACACATCAATATATGTTGATACGTTTATTCTACCACAATATGAACCATGAGTGCAATATAATCTTTCAGTATAGGTTCTATTGCACTCTACACAATTTTCTACTGATGTACATTATATAAAGTTTCCTCCAGCCCATCAGATTATTATTCCATCTTTCCAAACTTGTTTTTCCATTTCATCACTCAAGTTTCTCTATGTCATCTATATTTTAGCCTATTTTTAAGGGTCAAAAAACGGTGTTTTTTCATTGATTTTTGACCCAAAATTCGCACTCAAACCACTACATATTGTGGTCAACCTCTATTATTTACCCTCCGAACCACAATACGTCATCAGAATTATACTCTCAACGTGCACCGTCCCAGGAAACATATCCACCGGAACTGCCTTTTGCACTTTGTATCCCTTCTTCGTTAAGAATGTCAAGTCCCTTTCTAACGTTACAGGATTACAAGAAATATAAACTACTTTCTTAGGTTTTAATGAACATAAGGAAGTTAAGAATTTTTCATCACTTCCTACTCTTGGAGGATCCATAAATACAAAATCTACTGTCTGATTCTGCTCTGCTATTTGACTTATGAATTCTCCAGCATCTTTGTTATAGAAATCAATATTGGAAGCATTATTTCTCTTCGCATTGATAACAGCATCACGAACAGCATCTTTATTTAGTTCTACACCTATAACTTTCTTTACATGCTCACTTGCAATGATACCAATAGTTCCTGTACCACAATAAGCATCAATAATAGTTTCATTACCTGTAAATTCTGCATATTCAATAGCTTTATTATAAAGTATTTCCGTCTGAACCGGATTTACTTGGTAAAATGATTTCGGAGAGATACGAAATACTTTACCACATAAGGTATCTTCAATATATCCTTTTCCATAGATAACTTGTTCTTTATCTCCCAAAACCATACTTGTTTTTTTATTATTAACATTAATGATAATGGTCGTAATTTCCGGGTGTAATTTTCTGAGTGCTTTGACAAAATTACTTTTAGAAGGCAATATTGGAGAACCTAGCACTAAAACAACCATAATTTCACCGCTGGTATACCCTACTCTGACCAATACATGACGTAGCAAACCGTATCCAGTATCTTCATCATAAGTTTTAATTTTAAATGATTTTAAAAGTCCACGGATGGAACCAATGATTTCATCTGCTTTTTTATTTTCTATTAAACAGCTTTCTACAGGAATTACACGATGAGAACCTGGTTCATAAACACCGGATATAGGGTTTCCTTTTCTATCGTGGTCAAAAACAGCATGGACTTTATTTCGATAATGATAGGGATTATCCATACCTATGATTTTATCTACTTTACAGAACTTATTTAAAAGTCCTTCTACTGATTTTTGCTTATCCTTCAATTGTTGTTCATAGCTTTGATGCAACAATTGACAACCACCGCATTTATTTACTACAGGGCAAATGGATTCACTTTTTCCTTTACTGTTTATTGTATTTTTTTCTATATTTTTTCTTGTATTTCTTGCAGAACTTTTAATAGGCTTTCTTTCTGAGTTTTTAACTATTTTATCAACTAATAAATTAGATTTCTCCTTTAAATTAAACTTTCCTTTCCCTTGTTTTTTTTCATTTTTCTTTCTATTTTCTTTTTGATTTACTCCAATTTGTTTATGTGAAGCAGCTTTATGAGACATTGCACCGTTTCCTTTTTCCATGTTATATTCCTTTCTTTCCTTCGTTATCTAACACCCTGTATGAGATTCTTCGCATAATTTCATCTGGGATGAATTATGCTCAGAATGACAAGTATTCTCAAATTACATACTCCTTTGGAAATTACTTTTCTGAGATGAATTGTACCCGGAATGACAAGTATTCTCAAATTACATACTTCTTTGGAAATTACTTTTCTGAGATGAATTGTACCCGGAATAACAAGTATTCTCAAATTACATACTTCTTTGGAAATTACTTTTCTGAGATGAATTGTACCCGGAATAACAAGTATTCTCAAATTACATACTTCTTTGGAAATTACTTTTCTGAGATGAATTATGCGAAGCATTATCACGCTTAACAGCACCACAGTAAACGAAATTTTTATTGCGTGATAATTCTGCAGCGCCGAGCTTGCTCGTGTGCATAAACAACTCCGAAGGAGTTGCTTGCTATGGTTCTTTCATAGCAATGACAAATATATCTAAACACCCTCATTATTAAATTCCGGTATAAAACTTTCTGAGGCTGTTTCTCCTTCTTGAATAAAGCCATTTTCAACACCAATTTCTATTGCATAATCCACCAATTCGTCATATTCCTCCTGGGTAATTTTTCGGTTAATCTCCGGGTATTTTTCCACCTGAGGAAGTGGAGTATACTGATTCATAATACTTATGTAAATAGTATCTCCGAAGGTTTCATACAAATACTTTATGATATTTTTAGAATCCTGCAAATATCCTGGTAAAGTTAAATGTCTTACAATAACTCCTTTTGTCATTATGCCGGATTGGTTAAATTCAGATTCTCCCACTTGGCGGACCATTTCATCAATGGCTTTGGAAGCTACCTCAAAATAGTTACTGCAGTTGGAATATTTCCTAGCAATGCCATTAGACATATACTTAAAATCTGGGAGATAAATAGATATAATTCCATCTAATAGTTGTAAAGTCTCTATTTTCTCGTAGCCACTGCAGTTATATACTATAGGAAGGGTAAGTCCTTTCTCTCTGGCAATGGATATTCCTTGTATAATCTGAGGGACATAGTGACTAGGGGTAACCAGATTTATATTGTTGGCACCTTTCTCCTGTAATTCTATAAATATCTCTGATAAACGTTCTATGGTTATTTTTTTACCTGCTTTTGCAGTTGCAATATTCTTATTTTGACAGTATACACATCCCATAGAACATCCGGAAAAGAATACAGCTCCAGAACCTTCCTCTCCTGATATGCAGGGTTCCTCCCACATGTGAAGAGCTGCTCTTGCCACTACCAGTTCTTCTTTAACTTTACAGTACCCAACTTGTCCATTTGCTCTATTCACATTGCAATCTCTAGGGCATAAAGTACAATTATTTAGCAAATCTATTTTCATTCTTGTATCCCTCTATCGTCTATAAAACAATTATATAAAGATAATATGTTTATAGTAATCACTTTATTTAATCTCATTAGGGAAGTCCCCACATCTGTAAGTTTGGGTAACCCCCACATATAAAGTGGGAATAAGGACTTGCCTATTACAGCAGGAGTTCAAGCTCCTGCCAAAACTCCACATAGTCGTAATGAAGCTATAAACAAGTAGCATAAGTGGATAAACTTGTCTATAGGCAAGTAGGAATATCCGCTTTGGCTCTTTTTTCATAGTAATATTATTTCATATATCATGTTCCCATTTTCGGATTAATAATACTTATTTTCTAATTCGTAAGCTCTATTTTATTCTTTCTACAATATAGTGTCAAGTAAAGTAAATATACATAAAAAAATTCCCCTGACTAAACTTATAAACTTTGAATAGTGGGGAATTTTTAAGAATTATTTTTTTTTCGTTGAGTTAGTTGCACTTGATCCTTTGTCGCCCTTCTTTTTAGGTGCTTTTTTTGGATTTTTATCTCCCATGAAAATCACTCCTTTATTTTTTTATGATACTTATATTGTATATTCAATAATGGTCGTTGTCAAACATATTTTTGACTTCTCCTCATTATATTTCTAATTGTTTCGACAATTTGTGTAGCAATATTCTCTTATTTACGGAAAATAGAATATAAATATCCCTTGTATTTTATCTTCAAATTAGATAATATTATCTTAATTATTTTACAAATGAATATATTAATAAAATTTATTGCTTATTATCAACACCTTTTTAAGTTTTAATCAAAAAGTACTATAAAAATTAAGCATTGAATTTATTAATACGAATACTGGAAAAGGAAAATAAAATGAAAAATTCAAAAATCACTCTTATATTTGCCATGCTTATATTTGGAAGTATTGGACTCTTTGTCCGTAACATCAATCTGCCATCCACTCAAATAGCTTTAGCCAGAGGAATCATAGGCAGTATTTTCATACTCCTGATAAGTTATGTAACCAAGAAGAAAATATCCTGGAAATCCATCAAAAATAACCTGGTATTATTACTTATATCAGGGGCAGCTATTGGCGTTAACTGGATCTTTTTATTTGAAGCATATAAATATACAACTATAGCAAATGCTACATTAAGTTATTATTTTGCTCCCGTATTTATTACCTTTTTATCGCCCTTTGTCTTAAAGGAAAAGCTGACTTTCCAAAAAGTTTTATGTACCATTGCCGCTATGGTAGGTATGTTTTTCATAGTAGGGATTGGAACGGGATCTAGCGAAATGAATCATGTCCTGGGCATTGGATTTGGTTTAGCTGCTGCTGTCCTTTATGCCAGCATTGTATTAATGAATAAATTTATTAAGAATTTAACCGGTATAGAAACTACTTTAATGCAGTTGTCTATTGCCTCCATTGTATTACTACCATATATACTGGCTACAGAAACTTTAAAATATACTAATATTGATATAAAATCTCTAATTTTAATGATATGCGTTGGCATTATAAATACTGGATTAGCTTACCTTTTATATTTTTCATCCATACCAAAGCTAAATGCCCAAACACTTGCTGTTTATAGCTATATTGATCCTATCTCAGCAATTATATTATCCAGTATTTTCTTAAGAGAGAAAATGACATTGCTTCAGGTAATCGGCGGAATTTTAATATTAGGTTCTACTTTATTAAGCGAATTGATAAGCCGAAAAGCTGTAAAAGTAGGAAGGGAGGAAATTACTTCTATATAAATGAAGTAGAGGTCAACTTGTCATTCTGAGCGCAAATTCAGCATAGCTGAATTGGGCGAAGAATCCCTTCCCCTACTATGAAAGCGTACCTATGAAAGCGTGTCTATAAAAGCGCGTCTATAAAAGCGTGTCTATAAAAGCGTGTCTATAAAAGCGTGTCTATAAAAGCGTGTCTATAAAAGCG
>ENA-UOOI01003488-UOOI01003488.1-fermentation-metagenome-genome-assembly--contig:-NODE-3488-length-11773-cov-3.857314_pt1 | contig 11773 bp, 11 predicted proteins | sample MGYA00245779_ERZ724027 | MGnify/ENA primary metagenome ERZ724027 (study PRJEB28704, sample SAMN03018318) | fermentation metagenome | biome: anthropogenic terrestrial biome; feature: soil; material... | reverse complement strand
GAACAGAAATCACATCAGGCTATGCAAGAGGATATGGCATGACAAGTTGAAGTCCAATTACACGGAATCATGTATGGTATATGTGGCAGATGGATGGAGAGAAAGAATGTGTGAGTATCAGGGTTATCGCCAGTTAATGATTATTACCAGTTGGTTCTAGAATGACCTTTAAAACTTAAAAATAGTTTCCTCAACTGGTAATAATCCTTGGTACTTAAGATGTGCTTATCTTCTGACGGATTCGTTGTAAGATGTCCATATCTTCCCATTTTGGTTTTTCATCCATCTCTTTTTTCGGTTAAAACAGAGGCACTGGATTGGAGCACAGCCGGTATCATTGCTTCGGAACCAATTTCAAGATAGACATTATGACAATCTTGTCATAATAATCCTGCGTTTCGTAAATGGACTGGTGTCCCATATATAATGAAAGATATTCAAGGTTGGCATTCACATCCCCTCCCTGTTCAATAAGCTGCTGCAGAGAATGTACTGCAAAAGTATCACGGAGATCATGCAGGCGTGGCCCGTAGCCTCTTCCACGATGCGGAATCCCTGTTTCCCCTATCAGGTTGCAGAAATATCTGTATGCAGTATTTGTGCCAATCTGCCCGTTGTGCAGATCAGAGCCAGAATCAAAAAAATATACATTATGGCGGCTACAGCGTTCTGATAGATATTCCTCACATTTTAGTGAAAGGGACTCTGTAATGGGGAGCAGCCGTTGTCTCCCGTTTTTTGATTCCGTAACGAGCACCGTGTGTCCCACCAATGAGACATCGGAAAGCCTCAGTGACAATGCCTCGGAAATACGCATTCCGGTACAATAAAGCACCGTATATAAACATGAAATGACATTTTTCATGTTTGGGTTTACACTGTCGTAGCAGGAATGAAAGTCAGATGCTTCCTGTAGGAGGAGGATTATCTGCTCCCTGCTGAAAATATAAGGCGTATAAGTGCTTTTTCTGCTACCATGAAGCCCGGTAACATAAGCATCTTTTATTCCAATCCTGTGCATGTACCACCCTAGTTCCCTTAAAACGGAAGCATCTTTTAAAACAGAGGAAAGCCTGCGTTGATCTGTTATCTGTAGAAATCCGTCAACGGTTTCTTTGTCTAACATTGTTGCAACACTTGGAAGGGAACAGCAGTAATTATCAAATGTTTTTAGTACGGAGACATAAAGGCGCTCTTTTCTTCCGGTTGATTTTTTGTATTTTACGAATCGTTCAAATATATCTTTCATTCCACATTTATAACCATGTTCATTCATTGGACGGCACCTCCAATGAGCAGCGTGAGAGTCTTGAAATATCAACTTTTGAATACAGGCGTGCTGTTTCTGCTGAGGTCTGCCCCAATACATTTGCTATAGTAAAGATAGAATGCCCATCATTAACCATGCTGGTAGCAAGAGAATAGCGCAGACAGTGTGAACCGTACTTCCTTTTACCGATATCAATATCGCAGGAAAGGAATGCATTCCTGACCACACTGCTGACCGATTTTGAACACAGTCCCATTCCGTCAGCTTTGAGAAAAAGCAACCTGGAACTACCGCGTGGGCGTTCATTTAGGATGTAATCAGTAATGGCATTCCCTACATGCGGTAGAATCTTGTGGCTGATAGAAGGACATGAAAGGCATTCCTACAGATCTGTTCCCGGCGGCTCAGTTGGTAAGAGGGAAGGTTCCATATGTCCTTCTCCCTTGTATTTATAAGGAAGGATACAATTAAATCTTCATCTAGTTCCTTGTCGCCTGCTTCTTTGCAAAAAGAACGGTAAAAGCAGGCATAATTCTTGTGGATTGTCTGTTCTTTGATACCTGCATCTCTTAGTTTGGAGAGCAGGTCACCTGTAATCGTTTGTACTAACATCTTTATCACCTCATAATGGTATTTCAGCAAAGCTGATATCTCCATTATAGATGATATGATTATTCCCAGTTGATTGTGTAGGAATACATTATTTCAGTCATTCTAGAACCAACTGGTAATAATCATTAACTGGCGATAACCCAGGTTATTACCTGCTAGTAATAACCCGGGGAGGTCTGTATGAAATGCTTTGAAAGGAGTAACCACCGTTCAAGGAAATGAGGCGGTGCCATGCAGAAGTCAGTAGAGATCATAGTGTGCGACTTGAAAGTCGCTGTTTAAATTGTGATAGATTCACTACTACATCCGTTTGAAGTAGTAATACGAGTTTTTGCGTTTCGCAAAAGCCTAATTGGAGCATTCTCTGCTAGTATTAAACCTTATAGATTTAATCTATTCAAGTCTTATGTCAAGTCTTAATAAGCACCATTTCATTCATTGTATGAAACAAAGTACCATATATTATGTATTTTATAGACATTTCTGTTTCGCGATAATATAATAGTCACAATAGAAAGAAATAAATCTCGGTAAAAAACATTAATTTGCATATCACATATTAAAAAAAGGAAATAATATTATGAAAAGTGTAAGGGTGAAACTGAGAGAGTACTTAACACATGCGAGTAATACAGAACGAGAAATTATACAATTCATTTTGAAAAGTCCTGAAGATGTTTCTGTTATGAGTGTCAGGGAATTGGCCAGAGTTACATTTACATCGCCTTCGACAGTAACGAGATTTTGCAAAAAAACCGGATTTAACGATTATAAGGATTTTCAAAGATCATTGATGTATGAAAACGCTATGCGAAAGGAAGCTATTACAGATAAAAATTCAGAGATCAAAAAGGATGATTCAATTGAACAGCTAGTGAACAAGATTATTTACAAGAGTATCGTTTCTCTTGAGGAGACAAAAAGTCTGATAGATTTGGAGATCCTTGATGGAAGTGTATCTGTTATACAAAAGGCGAAAAGAGTTGCTTTCTTCGGAATGGGAGCGTCTTTACTGGTGGCAAAGGATGCTTGCCTGAAGTTTATGCGGGTCAATAAAGTATGCATAGTGAATGAGGATTTTCACGCACAGCTGGTTCAGGCGAAGAATATGACCAATGAGGATGCAGCGATTATTATCAGTTACTCAGGAATGACAAGGGAGATGGTGGAATGCGCGGAAATCTTAAAAGATGTTGGAGTACCGATTATTGCCATTACCTGTTATCATGAGTCACCATTATCAAAAATTTCTGACTATAATCTATATGTTACAGCAACCGAGTTTGAGTTTCGAACTGGAAAATTAGGTTCACGACTTTCACAATTGGCAGTCATTGATATGCTGTATGTTACATATGTCCAGGAAAACTATGAGACTTGCATGGACAGTCTTAGAAGAACTTATATCTCCAAAGAGGAGAAAACCAATCATGAGGGAGAGATTCGATGGCAAATTTAGAAAGACTGATGACAGAAAAGAGAAATACGAAAACTATGAATCTGGATGAGATGTCCCCTTATGAAATCATAACAATCATGAATAAGGAGGACCAGAAGGTTCTGGATGCAGTCCATGATGCGCTTCCACAGATCGGAAGAGCCATAGAATGGACAACAGAAAGCCTGCAGAAGAACGGGAGAATCATCTACATAGGAGCAGGCACCAGCGGACGTCTTGGTATTTTGGATGCTGTGGAATGCCCCCCTACCTTTGGAGTCTCTTATGACACGATTGTAGGTGTAATTGCAGGAGGCGAAGGAGCATTTGTAAAGGCAGAAGAGGGGGCGGAAGATGATCCGGAGCTTGGGAAGGAAGATTTGAAGCGGATATATCTTTCATCGAATGATGTTGTGATAGGTCTGGCCGCCAGCGGCAGAACACCTTATGTGCTTGGTGCACTTCAATATGCAAAGGAGGTGGGCTGCAGGACAGTAGCGATATCCTGTAATACAAATACAAAGATTTCGGAGAAGGCAGACTGTGCAATAGAGCTTCTGACGGGTCCGGAGATTCTGACCGGTTCCACCAGATTAAAGGCAGGGACTGCAGAAAAGATGGTTTTAAATATGATATCTACAGTCAGTATGGTAGGGATAGGAAAGGCGTATCAAAATCTGATGGTAGACTTGCGGCAGACGAACAAGAAACTTGTAACCCGAGCGGAGAATATCGTGATGGAAGCGGTAGGCTGTGAGAGGGACGAGGCAAAAAAAGCTTTGCGGGAAGCTGGCGGAGGAGCAAAGCTTGCAATTACAAAGATGCTTTTGAACTGTGATATAGAAACTGCCCGGGAGTGCCTCACGCAGGCAGATGGAAAAGTGAAAGTTGCCGTGTCAAAGCGGTTAACCATATAAAAAAAGGAGGGTTTTATTTTATGAAAAGAAAAAGAATGGCGGCATTGGGGATGGCAGCTGTAATGACACTTTCATTATTGGCGGCAGGCTGTGGTGGAACAGACAAAGGGGGAAGTTCATCCGCTTCCGGTACGGCCGCAGAAGGAAAAAAGGACGTGGTAACAGCTTTACTGCCTCCGGTTTCTGCTACTTATCAGGATAAAATTAACACCTACATTGAGGATTTTAATAAGGAGAATCCGGATATTGAAATTAAAGTCACAACGGCAAGCTGGGAGGATGTAACGCAGAAGCTGGATGTTCAGGTAAATGCCGGATCACCGCCGGATATTGCCTTTATCGGCAGCAGCGGAGTAACAAAGTATCTGGATACGGATATGGCTGTAGATATTTCAAAATATCTGGAAGAGGATCAAATAAATGATTTTGATGAAAATGTTCTGAATTATTTTAAGAATCAAGAAGGACTGTATGGTCTTCCGGCCTACTGTGAGATTCAGTGTATCGGAGGAAACAGAGAACTTCTGGAGACTGCCGGAATTGACTGGAAAGCAGTACAAAAAGATGGGTGGACATATGATGAATTTCGAGAGGCTATAAAAAAGGGAGTTGTGAAAGAGGGTGATCAGGTAAAAACCTACGGATTTCTCTTTGCCTGTGCCGGTGTTACAGCAAAGGACTATTTTGGGATCTTTGTTAAGAATGCAGGGCTGCCAGATGCTTTTGATAAGGACTTAAAGTATGCATATACCAGTAAACAGATGCTTACATTTCTGGAAGATTTGAGAGCCTTAATTGATGATGGTTCTATGCCAAAGGAACTGGGTTCTATTGATGCCGGAAAAAGATGGAACATGATGCTTACCGGGCAGACCATGATTACAGGAAAAGGATTGTCTTCCTTTGAAAAATCAGCCTATGAAAACACTGAAAAGCTGAAGAACAATGACAGCAGTGCGGTAGAAGGAAGTATTCCTGTGGAATATGTAGTACTTCCTGTACCGGTATTTGAAGAGGGAAAGCAGCAGGCACAGGGGGCGGTTGACGGATACATCTGCCTTACAGGGGAAAAGAATCCGGATGAACAGCATCTGAAAAATGTTGCAAAGGTTGCATACTACCTTGCCAGCAGTGAGCGTGCTGCTCAGACCTGTCAGGAGCTTTATTTAAAGCCGGTTTGTGAGACCGGACGTACTGCTTATGAGAAACTGCCTCCAATTGAAAATAAGAATGAGGATAATACAAAGGCAGTGGAAACCCTTACAGCACAGATTGCAGAGGCAAGACCGGACATACCGGCTGACAAGGGTGCTGCGGCCATAAAGATTCAGGATGAAGTTATTATGCCGAAATTCCAGGGGCTGCTGGCAGGGGAGGTTACACCTGAAGAGATGTACAAGGCAATTGTGGATACAGGACATGCGGCATTTGGTGAGGAAGGATGTGTATCAGATGAATCTTAAACTTTTGGAAAACTAGCACATTAAAGTGATATCCTGTAAGCAATGCTTACAGGATGTTCAAAACAAATTGTCGGACGTACCTGATAGAATGGGAGGATCCTGAATAGTGAAAAAAATGAAGAAAGAAGCCATGTGGGCATATGTGTTCATACTGGTTCCGTTGTGCACATTTATTGTGTTCACATTGTATCCTGTAATCTCTGCAGCTGTTATCAGCTTTCAGAAGTATAAACCACTGGGTTCGGAGTGGGTCGGGTTGGACAATTATATAAATACTTTTAAGAATGGCTTATTCTATAAGGCCCTGAAAAATACACTTGTATACTCCATTATAACGGTACCGGTATCCATGCTGTTATCATTCATGATTTCCATTATGATTTTGCCATTTCGGAAGAAATTGCAGTCAGTATTTAAGGCGGCCTTTTATCTCCCGGCAATTGCGTCAGGGGTTGCATTATCCTTCGTGTGGAAATGGATTTATGATCCGCTTCCGTCCGGATTGTTGAATAATGTGGTTAAGATGTTTGGCTTATCCAACCAAAATTGGCTGGGGAGCCAGAAAACTGCAATGCTGTCCCTGATCATCATGGCCGTTTTCGCAGGTCTGGGACAGAATGTCATCATTTATACCGCTGCATTGCTTGGAATTGATTCGACCTATTATGAGGCGGCTGATATAGATGGAGCTACCTTCTTTCAGAAAGTACGTTATGTCGTATGGCCAATTGTAAAACCCACTACGGTTTTTCTGACCATTACAGGAGTAATCAATGGTTTCCAATCCTTCCAGAACGCATATCTGATGACAGGCGGAGGGCCTGACAATGCAACGACCATGGCAGGATTGCTGATATTCAATCGTGCATTTACATATTTTGAATATGGAGAAGCCTGTGCCCAGGCTTTGATTCTTGCCGCAATCATAGCAGTTTTTGCGGTGCTGCAATTTAAACTCAGTTCCGGAGACGTGGAATATTAAAAGGAGGGCATGATGGGATTATATAAAAAATATAGCGGAAAACTAAAATATAAAGGAAAAATCCGAAATGTGATTCTGGCAGCTGTATTATTCACGATTGCTCTGGTCACATTGTTTCCTATTTATTATATGGCAATCTCCTCCTTTGGAGCACCGACAGAGGCAGGCGGAGCCAGCTATTCGCTGATTCCGAAACATTTTACGCTGGATTCTTATAAGTTTTTCTTTTCTTTTAGCACCTATTCTTTTCGCTGGTTGCTGAATTCTTTGTTGGTAGCTTCTGTGGTCACAATTAGCAATGTGATTTTTGCAACACTGGCCGGCTATGCATTTGCAAAATTGCGTTTTCCCGGATGCAAGGTATTCTTTTTTGTTCTTCTTGTGGCGATGATGGTGCCTTATCAGGTAACACAGGTTCCCCTGTATATCTTGATCGTCAATGTCTTGAAGATCCAGGATACCTACATGGCTCTGGTTGCACCGACTCTTGTGACTTGCTACAATGTATTTTTGGCAAAGCAGTTCTTCACTTCGCTGCCGACTTCTATTATAGAATCAGCAAAGATCGAGGGGTGTAGTCAGCCTATGATCGTATGGAAAATTGTTGTGCCGCTTTCAAAAACCATACTTTCGGTCATGGCAATTATGACGTTTCTCGGAGAATGGAACACCTTTTTCTGGCCTTTCCTAGTCTGTAATTCAGAGTCCATGCAGACCATTCAGGTTGGCTTGAAAAACTTCAGCTTTGCAAATACAACTTACTTTGCACCGATGATGGCGGGTGCTACAATTTCCGCTCTTCCTATGTTCATTCTGTTCTTTTCACTTCAGAAATATTTCCTGGAAGGTGTTACGGTAGGCGCGGTGAAAGGGTGAGTGTCATGAAAAAAGAAAAACCATATCTGCTTGGACTTGACGGTGGAGGAACAAAGACGATGGTCTGCGTTGCAGATGAAGAAGGCAACATTTTAGAGCGGTTCGAATCCGGAGCGTTTAACATGAATGGACAGAGCAGGGAAAAAGTACTTCAGACTCTGAGTGATATTTACGTCCGGCTTGAAACGCTTGGATATGAAATCAATAAATGCTGGGGAGTCGGCATCGGAGCCGCTGGAATCAGTAACCCGGCGGTTTCTCAATTTTTAAGGGAAGCGTTCCAACAGGAGGGTTTCCACTGCCGTATCGGATTGTTTGGGGATCACGAAACGGCCCTGGCGGCTGCCTTCCCGGAATGTCGCGGAATGGTATTGATTTCAGGAACCGGCTCAATCTGTATAGGGAGGGATGCGGCGGGCAGGCAGTACAGGGCAGGAGGATACGGGCATCTGATTGATGACGTGGGCAGTGCTTATGCGATTGCCAGAGATATGCTTTCAGCGGTGGTACGCGCAGAAGACGGAAGGGCAGAATCCACACTTCTTAAGAAATTGATTTTTGAAAAATTAAGTATTCAAAAAACAGAAGACCTGCTTGAATTTTTATATCAGCCAGGCCGTTCGAAAAAAGAAGTGGCATCGCTGGCTCCGCTTATCAGTCAGGCGGCCGCATATGGAGATTGTCCCGCAATGGAGATAGAAAGAAAGAGCGCCCGGGATCTGGCCGACCTTGTAATTGCTGTAGCCGGAAAGATGCCGGAGGAAAAGCATCTTGCTCTGAGTGGAAGTGTGCTGCTCCACAATCTGAATATACGAAGGCTTGTGTGCAGCTATCTGGAAACGTACGACGGCTCTATAAAAATCATTATGAACCATGGGGAAGCGGCGGTCGGTGCACTTCGGCTTTTTAGGATGACAGACGATGCATGTCCGGAGGGAAAGAGATGATAAAAAAGTATCTGACGATAGATATTGGAGGAACATTTATAAAATACAGCATCATGGATGAGAAATACAGGATACTGGAGGAAGGGAGCGAGGGGACAAGAAAAAATCCAGAGGAATTTTTAAAGCAGCTGGAAACATTGGTACTTCGTTACAAGACAGAGGTGGAAGGAGCGGCGGTTTGTATTGCCGGATTCATCAATCCCGAAACAGGAGAAAACACGGACGATAGTGTTGGTGAAAATTTCAGGGCTTACAATTTGAAACAAGCGCTTTCCACAGCAGGGGATTTCCCGGTTATTCTTGAAAACGACAGCAATTGTGCTGCCCTTGGTGAGATGGTGCTGGGGGCAGGCAGAGGTCTTCGGGATTTCTGTCTTTTAACGTTTGGCACAGGGATTGGAGGGGCACTTGTTTTGGATGGTAATCTGTACCGTGGGAAACATTTTAAAGCAGGAGAAGCTGGTTTGACCTTACTGAGATATTCTATGACAGATGGTAAAACTTCATGTGAAAGCGCAGGAGCCACATCGGCCCTGGTACGGGAGGTATCCCGGACGCTTGGAAGAGATGTGGATGGAATCTATATCTTCGGACATCTGGATCATCCGGATATCTTAAAAAAATATAACGTATGGTTGGAAAAGGCAGCGCTTGTAACAGGCAATACAGCCATGCTGCTGGATCCGGAGGCAGTCCTGATCGGAGGAGGAATCTGTGGCTCCCCAAGGTTTATAGGCGATCTGCAAAAGACTGTTTACCACATGTTTCCGCAACTTGAGGATTATACGGAAATCAGAGTGTGTGAAACAGGAAATCAGGCGGGCCGAATCGGGGCGCTTTCTTTGTTTCTGAAACAAGCCTTTTAAGAGAGGAGTATAGGATGGAGAAAGGTATTAAGATTGTAACAATCGGAGGCGGTTCTAGTTATACGCCGGAGCTTGTGGACGGGTTTTTAAAGAGATATGACAGCCTTCCGGTGAGAGAATTGTGGCTGGTCGATGTACCGGAGGGTGAGCATAAGATGCAGGTAGTTGCCGGACTGGCCCGCCGTATGGTAAAAAGGGCGGGGGTGCCTATGGAAATCCACACGACGCTGGATCGCCGCACAGCGCTGAAAGATGCCGAGTTTGTGACAACACAGCTTCGTGTAGGGCAGCTTCAGGCCAGAATTAAAGATGAGAGGATTCCAATTTCGCATGGAATTCTCGGACAGGAAACGAATGGGGCGGGAGGATTGTTTAAGGGTTTAAGAACAATTCCAGTCATTATGGATATCTGCCGGGATATGCAGGAGTTATGTCCAAAAGCATGGCTGATTAACTTCACGAATCCGGTAGGAATGGTGATGGAGGGGATTCATAAGTATACGGATTTTCACAAGATCATCGGTCTGTGTAATGTGCCTATTGGAATGCATCGTGCCATTGCAGAACTTTTAGGACGCAGGATGGATGAGGTGCAGGTAACTTTCGGCGGATTGAATCATATGGTCTTTGCCACAAAAGTCATTGTGGATGATAAAGATGTGACAAAAGAAGTACTGAAACTATGGGGCGGCCAGAGCGTTAAGAATATCAAGGGAGTTGTCTGGAATCCTGACTTTATAGAAGAACTGGGTGTGCTTCCCTGCTCTTACCACCGGTATTATTATATGACAAAAGAATATCTCCAGGAAGAGCAGGAAAAGTTTGAGAAACATGAGGTACGGGCGGAATTTGTAAAAGGTGTGGAGGAAGAACTGTTCAAGCTTTATGAGAATCCCAGTCTGGATCAGAAGCCGAAGCTTCTGGAAGAACGGGGAGGGGCCTATTACAGTGACGCAGCATGTAATCTGATTAACTCCATCTATAATGATAAGCGGGATATCCAGGTGGTCAATACAGTAAACCATGGTGCAATAGAAAATTTTGAGGATGACGAAGTTGTGGAGGTTAGCTGTGTGATTACTAAAAATGGGCCGGTACCTCAAAAGGTTGGCCGGCTGCCAAAGGCAGTCAATGGATTGATTCAACAAATTAAATCTTTTGAGGCAGCAGGAAGTGCAGCGGCAGTTACAGGTGACAGGAAAAAAGCCCTGCTGGCATTGATGATCAATCCGCTGGTCATGTCACAGAAGACTGCAGAGGTTGTGCTTGAGGAACTATTAGAGGCGCATCGGAAATATCTTCCACGGTTTTTTGCAGACAAAACTTCTATAGATAAGGAGGAGCAGCTATGAGGACAGTGCATGTACAGAAGGATTCACCGTTACTTGTAAAAACATATCAACTTTTTGCGCAGTCGGTACAAAACGGGGATATGCTTTCTAAGAAAATGAGCTTTGAAAAATTTCAGGATACATTTTTCCCGGAACGGAAAGGAATTACAGCTGTCAATCTGTTGGAAGAAGAGGGAAGGGCATTTGCCTTTGGGTGTCTGGATGAAAGCATACAGAAGACCTTCATTACCATGGTGATTGTGAAAGAAGAGGAACGGGGCAGGGGGCTTGGCAGATGGATTTTAAATGAGCTTGAGCAGGAGCTGATAGCTCGTGGGAAACGGCATAGACTGGAAATTTCCTTTTTTAATCCGATAACGTTATCCTGGGTTATTCCGTGGAGGAGGGGCGCGGAACATCCGAATATGCCGGGTGTGGATGTCGGATCCGGTGCATATCTTTTCTTGAAAAACTGCGGATACCGGGATTTTTCCATGCAGAACAGCTACTACACGGCTTTGAATACTTATCATTACCCCAAGGCTATGGAGGATAAGAAGAACGAACTGGCTCATGCAGGATTTAAACTGGATCTATATGATGAGAGGATACATACCGGGATGGAGGAGATGCTGCGCAGATTCGGAAATCCCATGTGGGAGCGGGAGATACTTGGAGAACCATCACGTCAAAAAGGCGGACGTCCGATTCTGGTTCCGCTCTATGAAAAGCGGGTATGTGGTTTCACGGGACCGTTGGATGTTGAAAAGAATGGAAGAGGGTATTTTGCAGGAATTGGAATTGACCCGGATTTTCGCGGAAAAGGATTGGCTAAAGTATTGTTTTGCGAATTGTGTCAGACGCTTAAAAAAGAGGGGGCATCCTATATGACCCTTTTCACGGGAGAAAATAATCCGGCCAGAAACATATATGAGGATGCGGGTTTCTCCATCGTAAGAACCTGGGCTGATATGAGGAAGGAAGATTAAAGAAAGTACGATTAAAGACAGAACGAGGAGGTATGATATGGCAAAAACAGTTATGGCGGTAGGGGCGCACATAGGAGATGTG
>ENA-UOOI01003487-UOOI01003487.1-fermentation-metagenome-genome-assembly--contig:-NODE-3487-length-11779-cov-3.503412_pt1 | contig 11779 bp, 11 predicted proteins | sample MGYA00245779_ERZ724027 | MGnify/ENA primary metagenome ERZ724027 (study PRJEB28704, sample SAMN03018318) | fermentation metagenome | biome: anthropogenic terrestrial biome; feature: soil; material... | reverse complement strand
CGGGCCGCATATCGCATCGTTAAAGCGCTCGCCGGCAATATAAGGTACGGCGAATACTTTTTTAATGTGCGAAGGGTCAAACCTGCCGCAGCTGAAAGGAACTTCAAGCACTTCGCCCTCAGTGCAGAGTACAAGCGCACCGCCGGCTGAAAATGCGAAAGCCCCTATCTGGTTTTTTATTTCTATTTCCGTTCGTATATCATTAAAGTCGGGGGAATATGAAAAAATGCGGCCGCCGGCAATGTCAGCCCAAAAAAGCCTTTGCAGCTTTCGGTTCCAAAGTGGGTTTTCACCGAGCGTACACGCTGCGTTTTTTATACTTTTTGGTTTTAGCGTTGTACTTACCATTCCGCAACACTTCCGTCGTCGAGAGTAAACACCGGATTTTTCCAGTGATGGCCTGCTTTTGCGGCTTCCCTTACGCTATCTTCGTCGACTTCTACACCGAGGCCGGGCAGAGTAAACAGGCCGGCGTAACCGCCTTTATATAAGAACACGTCGGTATTTTTAATATATCCGCCGATTTCTTTACCCTTGTTGTAGGCCATGCCGATGCTTTGCTCCTGTATGCACGCGTTTATGGAGGCAAAGTCAACCTGCAGGCATGAAGCAAGGGCTACGGGGCCTAACGGGCAGTGCGGCGCGAGCGCCACGTCAAAAGCTTCCGCCATGGCGGCTATCCTGCGCACCTCTGAAATGCCGCCCGCGTGGCAGAGGTCCGGCTGGATTATATCGACTGAACCGGATGTTAAAAGGCGCTTGAAGTCCCAGCGGCTGAAGCACCGTTCGCCGGTTGCAAGCGGTATGGGTGAAAAACGGTGCAGCTCCGCGAAGGCCTCTTCATTTTCTATAAGTACGGGTTCCTCGACAAATAGAAGTTTGAAAGGCTCAAGCTCACGCAAAAGTTCGCGCGCCATAGCTTTATGCACCCTGCCGTGGAAGTCAACGGCTATTTCGAGGTTAAAGCCGACTTTATCCCTTATGGCCTGTATTTTTCCGAGCAGTTTGTCCATTTCGGCGTGGCTTGTTATAAAGCCGCTTCTGCCTACGCCTATCATTTTTACAGCACTGAAGCCGTCAGCTTTTTTTTCGGCGGCGCACGCGGCAGCCTGCTCCGGCGTGTCGGAGTTTATCCAGCTGTAAACGCGCATGCGGTCGCGGACTTTGCCGCCTATAAGCTGGTACACCGGCACTCCGAGGTCTTTGCCTTTGATGTCCCAGAGCGCCTGGTCTATGCCCGAGAGCGCACTGTTAAGTACAGGTCCGCCTCTGTAAAACCCGCCGCGGTAGACAGTCTGCCATATGCTTTCTACATCGCGAGGGTCTTTGCCCATAAAATATGGCTCCAATTCATGTACGGCGGCCTCCACGGTATCAGCGCGCCCCTCAACGACGGGTTCGCCCCAGCCGACGAATCCGTCGTCCGTTTCAAGCCGCAGAAACAGCCACCTTGGCGGTACTTTAAAAAGCTCGCATGCTTTAATTTTCATTTTGAGCCCTCCGAACCGTACAGGTTTCCATCAGTACCGTAAAGGTAATTTTCAGGCACTATGGGCAGAAGCGCCCCGCCGTCAACCGTTACGCAGCTGCCGGTCATGTATGCCGCGCCGTCTGAAGCAAGGAAACATACGGTCTTTGCTATTTCCTCAGGCTTCGCGAAACGCTTCAGCGGTATGCGCGGGCAGGCGTCGAAAATAGGCCCGTTTTTCTCCCACCCTACGTCGGTATAGCCTGGCTCCACGGTTATCATCCTGATGCCGTACTGTGCAAGCTCCATAGCGGCATTTCTTCCGAACTTTGTAAGCGCCGCCTTGGCGGAACCGTAAACGGATGCGTCTGGCCAGCAGCCGTCGGCGTGGTTTGAAGATATATTTATTATAAGGCCGCGCTTTTTTTCTTCGGCCATTTTACGTGCCGCGGCCTGCGCGCAGAAAAACGCGGCTTTGCAGTCGGTGGCAAAGACGCTGTCCCACATTTCTTCCGTAACGTCTAAAAAAGGCGCGAACCGGCTTACGCCGGCATTGTTAACCAAAAGGTCAATACCCCCGAAAACTTCAAAAAATCTGCCGAACAGCTCCCTGCGTCCGTCGGCCGATGAAACATCCGCGTGTATGCAGACGGCTTTGGCGCCGTTTTCACGTACCTTTGCGGCAGTCTTTTCTGCCTTTTCCTTATCGTTGAGATAGTTTACGCCTATGTCGTAACCGTGCATTGAAAGTTCGACAGCTATGGCGCTGCCGATACCCTTGGCCGAGCCTGTTACGAGCGCGGTTTTCCTTTCCATGCAAGTGCCTCCTTGCCGTTTTATAATATTGTTAACGTTAACGCAATTCATATTATACGATGCATTTTTACATTTTCAATTAAAATAATGAATAATAAATATAATTTAATATAAATATATAGCTATTTTTATTAAAATAGTTTATATAATGCGAAAGAAAGATTGACTTTTGGGTATATGCGTAATATAATTTATATGTTATCGTTAACGCAAGTAATAACATATCCGTGCGGAAGGTTGGAAGGGATAAATATGGCTAAATACGACTGCGTCACCGCAGGTGAAACAATGGCCGCTTTTTTGGGGCAGAAAAGCGGCAGCTTAAGGTATGTGGGCAGTTTTGCGAAGGCTGTCGCCGGCGCCGAAAGCAATGTGGCGGTAGGCATAGCAAAGCTGGGGCATAAAAGCGCGTGGATCAGCCGCGTCGGTGACGACGAATTCGGGGAGTATATCATGCGCGAACTGCGCGGCGAGGGGGTAGATGTGTCGCATGTTAAGCGTGACGCTAAGCACCCGACGGGAGTAATGTTCAAGCAGTCGGCGGCGGCAGGCGGGTCGTCGGTGTTTTACTACAGGAAAGACTCCGCAGCGTGCGGCATGACGTTTGAAGATATACCTGAAGGCATTTTTAACGGTACTAAGGTGCTTCACGTTTCGGGTATAACGCCTGTGCTAAGCCAAAGCTGCAACGGCATGACGGTAAAGGCATTCGGCGCTGCAAGGAAAGCCGGCGCGCTTGTGAGCTTTGACCCTAATATACGCCTTAAGCTTTGTACTGCGGAAAAAGCAAGGGAGGTAATGCTTCCGCTTTTATGTATGTGCGATATAGTCCTTCTCGGCACAGACGAAGCGGAGATACTTTTTGGCATTACTAAACCGGACGTGATAATAGATAAACTGCTTTCACTTGGCGTTAAAAAAATAGCTGTTAAGCTTGGGAAAGACGGGTCCTATGCCGCCGACAGTACGGGGCGTTACAGGATAGAGCCGATAGACATACCCGTAGTTGACACCGTGGGGGCAGGGGACGCTTACGCGGCCGGCTTTTTGACAGGTATAATCGAAGGCAGGGACGTAAAGGCATGCGGGGATATGGGCTGCCTTATGGGGACTTTTGCCGTATCGTCTTACGGCGACACGGAGAGCCTGCCCGACAGGCGCCGCTTTGACATGGCAATGGGCAATATAGCCGAGGTACAGAGGTAGCCTGTTACAAGGGAGAGATAAAGTATGGATGCGCTAAATGTCATACGTGAAACAAAGGTAATTTCAATCCTGCGCGGTGTCGGAGCGGAACATCTGCACGGCGTAATGGATGCCCTTTATGACGGCGGCGTGCGCTGTGTTGAGATAGCCCTCAACTCTGACGGCGCGCTTAAGATGATAGATAAAGCAAAAAAGGATTACGGCGGAAGGATGCTCATAGGCGCAGGCACGGTCCTGGATGGCGCGGGTGCAAGGCTTGCGATAGAAGCGGGGGCGGACTTTGCCCTTTCGCCTACGCTTTCGTTTGAATTTATAAAGATGTGCCTTACGTACAACGTGCTTGCGGTGCCGGGGGTTTTTACGCCGACCGAGGCGCTTTCGGCCTGGCAGGCGGGCGCGCGCCTTATAAAGGTATTTCCGGCAGGCAGCGTAGGCCCGTCGTATATAAAGGGTATGAAAGGGCCTCTGCCGCAGCTTGAGCTGCTGCCTGTCGGCGGCGTGACAGCGGAAAACGCCGCGGATTATATCAGAGCCGGAGCGGCAGCCGTTGGGATAGGCTCATGCCTTGTAAACAGCAGAAACGCGGGTGATGCTGACACAATACGCGCAAAAGCGGAAAAGCTGACATCGTTGCTTAAAAACGTCCCAAAAAGCCGCACATAATAAAAAGAATGCCTCCGGACTGAAAAACAGTGCCGGAGGCATATTTTTTATATAGCATTTATAAGCGCCGTGCCTTTAAAAAACGCTTTTTCAGTTCCGCCGCCGCCGCACCGGGGGCGGGCGCGCCCATAATAGCTGAAACAACCGATATGCCGGCAATGGGTACGCCGCTTAAAGCGGCCGCATTCCCTTTATTTATACCGCCTATGGCTACGACGGGAATTTTTACGCTTGAGCATATCCCTTTAAGAGCCTCCATGCTTATGCAGCCGGCGTTTTCCTTAGTTGACGTGGGGAAAGCCGCGCCTGCGCCGAGGTAATCGGCACCGTCTGCCATAGCTTTCACTGCCTGATCTTCTGTCTGCACGCTTGCACCGATAATTTTGCCGCTGCCCATAATCCGCCTTGCTTCTTTTACAGGCAGGTCGCTCTGCCCTACGTGGACACCATCGGCGCCGGAGGCCAGCGCGATGTCGGCCCTGTCGTCGATTATAAGCGGCACTTTGTACTTTAAGGCAAGCTCTTTGAGTTTTTTCGCTTCATTGTAGAACTCCCCGCCGTCCATATTTTTTTCGCGCAGCTGCAAAAGGGTGACGCCGTTTTGCAGCGCATCCTCGACAATACCGAAAAACCTGTCTCTGCCGCAGGAACTGTCTGTTACAAGGTATAATGTATAATCAATATTTTTCAATTATAAATCCCTCCGCTTTTCCACTTTGTTTGACGTGTATGTTGAAAACTTTACTTAAAAACGTATTCCGTTATATCGCTTACTTTTAAAGTATCTTGCAGGGCATCTTCCGCAAGGGTGGAAAGTTCATCGAAAAGGGCGGTTTTAAACGTGCCGGTGCCTTTACCGAGGCTTTTGGCGTATTTGGCCGCAAGTTCACCGCAGACGCCCATGACAGCGGTCGAAGCGAGACAGGCTGGGAGGATATCATCGCCGGCGCCGCAGTACGCGCCCATGAGCGCGGAGCTCATACAGCCTGTGCCGGTAACCATGCCCATCATGCCGTCGCCGTTTGAGAGGGCGTATACGGTTTTTCCATCGGTAACTATATCTGTTTTGCCTGTAGCGGCAACGGTGCAGCCGTATTTCCGCGCAAGGGCCGCAGGAACCTTCGCCGCTTCGGCGGCATTTGTTTTGGTAACAGCATCAGAAGCCGAGGCGTCTACGCCTTTTTCAAGGCTTTCCGCGCCGCAGAGTGCTTTTATCTCAGACATATTCCCGCGGACCGCGGCAATATGGTAAGACGAAAGGAGGTAGAGCGCAAAGTCGAGGCGGCGTTTTATACAGCCTGCGCCGACAGGGTCAATTACTATCGGAATACCGCGTCCGGAGGCTATTTTGGCTGAAATAAGCGAGGCCGCAGTAGAGCTTTCGGAGCTTTTGCCGAGGTTTATTTCTAAAGCATCGGCTATGCGCGCAACGTCCGCCGCCTCACGCTGTTCGTCCGCCATAATGGGGCTTGCACCGGCAGCGAGGACTATGTTGGCACAGTCGTTTACTGTTACGTCGTTTGTTATGCACTGTACCAGCGGCTTTTTTTCCCTTACAAGTTTTGATATACCTGATATCGTATCTTTTATCATAAAATATACCACCTGTTTATGTTTATTAGTAACCGGCGGGTTTATTTAAACGTGACTTTTTTACCCTCAAGTATGCTGTCTGCTACCATTGCGGCGCACATTGTGCAGCGGCGCCTTATGTTATGCCTGCGGGTATGTTCCCGTCTTTTGCGTTAATGCCGTTTCCGGCGGCTTCCATCTGTGTCTTATATTTCAACGCTATACTTCTTAATTATTTTTGAAAAAATCATAAAAATGGTTTGTAGGGCCGCATCCGCTTCCTATGGCGAGCGAGTGCCGTATTGCTTCGGTGACGTATTTTTTAGCCCGGCTTACGGCTTCGTAAAGGCTGAAGCCGAGGGCGAGGTTTGAAGCGATGGCAGAGGAGTATGTACAGCCGGTTCCGTGAGTGTTTTTTGTATTTATACGCTTTTCACTGTAATAGCTGAATTTTTTGCCGTCAAAAAGCACGTCGAGCGCATCGCCCGAAGCGTGGCCGCCTTTTACGAGTACGCTTTTTGGGCCGAAAGCATAAATCTTTTCGGCGGCCTTTTCCATGTCTGCCTGAGACTTTATCTCCATTTCGGCTATTTTTTCGGCTTCCGGTATATTTGGCGTAATGACATCCGCGAGCGGCAGTATGGCATCTATAAGGGTTCCGACCGCTTCGGGCCGCATTAAGCTGCAGCCGTTTTTAGCGACCATGACAGGGTCGACTACGATATTTTCCGCTTTGTACTGCCGCAGTTTTTTGGCGGCGGCGAGCATACATGGAGGTCTTGAGAGCATGCCTACCTTTACCGCGTCCGGCCTTATATCCTCAAAGACGGCATCTATCTGCTGCTCTATCATCTCAGGGGCAATATCCTGTGAGGATATGACGCGCGCCGTGTTTTCAGCCACTACTGACACTATGACGCACATGCCGTAAACGCCGTGGGCGGCGAAAGTTTTCAGGTCGGCTTCTGAACCCGCGCCGCCGCTGCAGTCCGAGCCTGCTATTGAAAGGACTTTTTTAATCAAGTAAATCCCCCGCTTCTTTAAATGAACGTATATAAACGTCGGATTTTTTAATGACCGCTTCCGCGTTTTTTTCAAACCTGTCGTCTATGCCCGCAACGTTGAAACCGGCTGCCTTAGCTGTTTCTACGGCATAGAGTGCGTCTTCAAACACCCATGTGCCGCTTTTAGGCGTGCCGAGGAAAGAAAGCGCCGCGTTAAAAATACACGGTTTATCTTTGCCGCTGCCAACCTCTGTACATGTAAAAATTTCAGAAAAAAAACGGAGCATGCCGCAGCGCTTTAACGCGGCATTTACAAGCGGCGCATCGGTAGCCGTGGCAACGCACATTTTTACGTGCCTGCGTTCGAGTTCCGAAAGAAAACCGGCCGCGCCTTCCTTTGGCGGCGCTTTGTATTTGTAAAAATCCGCGAGCAGCGCGTTTACGCCGGCCATTATGGTTTCTGTACAGTCTTTTATGCCGTACTCGCTTTTGTAGTAAAGCGCTGCCTCATAAAGGCTCATGTCCTTAAACTTTTCTTTTAAGTTCTCGTGCGGCTTTATGCCGCGCGAGATGAGGTAATCTTCACCTAACGTCTGCCATACGGGCATTGAGTCAAGCAGGGTTCCGTCTATGTCGAAGATAGCGCCGTCTATTTTCATACCGTTCCTCCGTCAGGCATTTTTTAAAGCTGCAGCAAAAAATGGGAACACCTAATGCGGTGTTCCCATGTAAAGCAAATATAAAGTTGCTCCCTACGTTGGAATTACCCACATCAGGTTTAAAGGGTCGAAGCTAAGTTAAGCTCCCTCTCAGCTTGGTTCGCCAAGCTCCCCTGTTTTTATTTTATTTCACTGCAATTATATCACGGGCGGCGCTGTTGTCAAGGGCAATTTTACATTAAGTATATGCTTAATGTAAATAGCAACAAAATATATTCTGCAAAATAAAAACGCCCCCTTGGATGGGGACGTTTGTAATGCTTTGCCTTACGGGTTTTTCTTAATATAGTTCCAGCTGTCGCGGCACATATCCGCAAGGGTGTACTTTGCCTCCCAGTCAAGCTCGTTTTTAGCGCGTGAGCAGTCTGCGTAGCACGTGGCTATGTCGCCGGGCCTGCGTTCGATTATTTTATAAGGTATCTTTACGCCGCTTGCCTGCTCAAATGCCTTTACTACGTCTAAAACAGAGCTGCCCCTGCCGGTACCGAGGTTGAAAGCACGCGCCCCGTCTATAGAGCCAAGCTTTTCGAGCGCTTTCACGTGGCCGGACGCAAGGTCGCAGACGTGTATATAGTCGCGCACGCCGGTGCCGTCCGGTGTCGGGTAATCGTCGCCGAAGACACGCAGGAAGGGCAGCTTGCCTACGGCTACTTTCGTAATGTAAGGCATGAGGTTGTTAGGGATACCGTTGGGGTTTTCACCTATAAGGCCGTCCGGATGCGCGCCTATGGGGTTAAAGTACCGCAGCAGCGCGGCCTTAAAATCCTTATCCGCTGCGCATATATCTTTAAGCATTTGCTCTATCATAAGTTTTGTGCTGCCGTATGGGTTTGTAGTTGAGAGCGGCATGTCCTCTGTAAAGGGGGCTTTGTTGTTCATGCCGTAAACTGTGGCTGATGAGCTGAACACAATGCGTTTAACGCCGTATTTTTTCATAAGCCGCAGTAAATTCAGCGTACCTGTAAGGTTGTTGTTGTAATATTCGAGGGGCTTTGTTACGGACTCGCCTACGGCTTTAAGGCCGGCAAAGTGAATTACCGCATCGATGGAGTTTTCTTTAAAAATTTTCTCGAAGCCGCCTAAGTCGAGCATGTCGCACTCATAGGCTTTGAACTTTTTGCCGGACAGGGCTTCGATTTTGCCTATTACGTCCGGCGAAGAATTGCTGTAATTGTCCATACCTACTACACTGTAGCCGTTTTTGAGCAGTTCAACCGTTGTATGCGAACCGATGTAGCCGGTTTCGCCTGTTATAAGGACATTCATTCTTTTCCTCCTTTTCCGCTTTTAAAGCGTTCATACGCGGCGCGGAGTTCTTTTGCTGTTTCTTCGGGGCAGGTCGGGTTGCACGCGGCCCACGCGCCCGTTTCGCTTGAGGCGTTGAACTTCTGTTTTTGCGCGCTGCGCATTGGCGGGTAAAATTCTATGTGAAAATGGAAATCTTTAGAGTAGTCGCCGCAGTTTACCGGCGCGTTGTGCATGCACATCATGTACGGGAATTTATAACCGAAGAGGCTGTCAAGCATGCCGGAGGTATCGCGTATGGTAATGCCGAAGGCGTCCTTTTCCTCGTTTGTAAAGTCGGTTATATATTGTTTATGTTTATTGGGATATATATATACGCCGTACGGATAAGCTGTGAAGAAGGGGAGCAGGACGGTAAAATATTCGTTTTGAAATATTATGCGGCTTTTCTCCTTTTCTTCGTTTGCGAGGTGATCGCAGAAAAGGCAGCGGCCTGTTTCGGCGTAATGTTTTTTTGCGGCGTCGGTTTCAAGCTGGAGCTTTTTAGGCATAAACGAGTAACCGTAGATCTGCCCGTGGGGGTGCGGCATGGTAACGCCAACCGCCTCGCCGCGGTTTTCAAAAATAAAGACGTACTTTATTTTTTTGTCCGCGCTTATGGCGTTGAAACGTTCACACCAAAGGTCAACAAGCTTGCGCATGTGCGAGTCTGAAAGCTCCGGCATTGAAACGGTATGCTCAGGTGAATATAATATCACTTCACACTTGCCGTAACAAGGCTTTGTGTGAAAAAAATCGGTCGCGACGCCGTCCTCTTTTGGCGGGTCCTGCCTAAGGGCAGGGAAGTCGTTGTCGTACTCGAGCACCTCGTAGTCCGGCACGTTGCCGAAAGAAGGGCAGAAAGGGCAGAAGTCCTTAGGCATCTGCGGCCTGTTCTGCCGGCTTGAGGCGACCATGGTCCAGTCTTCTATGAAAGGGTCCCATCTAAGTTCAGCCATATGCTAACTGTTTCCTCCCTGTATAATCATATTATTTTTATACCGCCGTCCGGCCTTACCCTAAGCCTGTGGCAGGTTTTTTCACCAAATACAGATTCGATGTATTTTTTAAATTCGTCAAAGTAGCCGCACGGCACGTACGCCTGTACCGTTCCGGCAAAGCCGCCGCCGTGTACACGCCATGCGCCGCCGCGCCCCGCAAGCAGTTTTTCGCAGAGCGCCGCGGCAAGCGACACGCCCTGCTCTTTTACCTGTGAAGGGGAGTAGACGTTCTGCAGGTACTGGAAAGAGGAGCGGCCGCTTTCGTTTACAAGGCGTTTAAATTCGCTGAAGTCGCTGTTTTTCAGCGCCTGTGCCTCAAGCGTAACGCGCCTGTTTTCCGCAAAAAAATGGATTGCGCGCAAGACCGCCCTGTCGCCGGCTTTAGAGCGTACCTCAGGGATATTTGAAAAGAAATCCTTTTCATCAACCTCAGAGAGCACGCTTTTGCCGAAGCATGCGGCGGCGAGCTTCATTTCGCGCGGTATGGCCGCGTAGTCCGGCGTAAGGTCCTGGTGGTTCCCCTTGGTGTCTATTATGCACAGCGTGTCGCCGCATGAGGCAAAGTCGAACGGTATTTTTTCAGCACGCGGGTTTTCGCTGTCGGAAAAATCAAGCATGGTAAACCCGCCTACGGCGCTTGCGGCCTGGTCCATAAGCCCGCAAGGCTTGCCGTAGTACTCGTTTTCGGCGTATCTGCCTATCTGGGCTATTGCGAGCGGCTGTACGGCCCCGCCGCAGTACAGGCCGTTAACGGCTGTGCCGACGAGCACTTCAAAGGCTGCAGACGACGAAAGGCCGGAGCCGGTAAGCACGCGCGATGAAGTGTAGGCGTAAAAGCCGCCGACGTTATAGCCCGCGTTTTTGAAGCCGGCGCATATGCCGCGTATGAGGGTGGACGACCTGCCGCTTTCGCCGGCCCTTTTGTCGGTGTCAGCCGCGTTTAAGGCGTCTTCGGGAAAACCTTCCGACTTGACGCGTACCTCACCGCCGGGAGCCTTTGACGCCACGGCGACGGCGTCAAGGTTTACGCCTGCCGCGAGGACGCGCCCACCCTGGTGGTCGGTGTGGTTGCCGCCGATTTCCGTGCGCCCCGGGGCGCTGAAAATCGATATATCGCGGCCTTCGCCGTATAGTTTTTCAAATTCCGTTATTGCGCTGAGCAGCCGTTTTTCCTGTTCAGCGGCTTCTGCGGGGCCGTTGCCGTAGACGCGCAGGAGCCTGTCGCGTAGTTTTCCCTGTTCAATTTCCTTTTTAAGTTGTGCGGACAGCATGTAAGTACCCCTCCAAACTATATTTGCTATTTTACATTTTAATGCCGGCAGAGTTGTTTTTCAAGTAGTTTAAAGTTTTTGTAACTTTTTCAATTATTATTGCGGCTGTTTCATTTATAAAAATATCCCCCGACTCAGCCGTTGCGTCACGCGGGTCGTAGCGCACCGTGAAACCCTCAGCGGGGCCGTTTGCGAAGGTTTCGCTGTCTACTATGGCAAAGTCCGTGTTTTTCAGTTTTTCAGGTTTTTGCGGGAGCCTGCCGAGCTCAACGCACGCGGGGCATATACAGCGCGTGACGGCAGTTTCGGCAAGGCCGGCGTGGCCTGTGGGCAGGATGCACCCTTCCGGCAGTGCAAACGTGTACAACACTGTGGTGTTTGTACTTTCAGTATATTTTTTAGCGAGCTTTTCAAGTATTTCGACTTGGTTGTCGGCGCCGTGGCCGTTTACCATGACTATAAGGCGGTAATCAGCGCTTATAAGCATTTCTATGTACTGCGCCATTATTTTCTCAAATAAATCCTGCGGCCAGTAAAGGCTTTTGAGTTTGTTTTTGGGGAAGTCCATACCGATTATATTTTCGTTTCCGGCAAAGCCGATTTTCCGAAGCGTTTCGGGGCTGCGGCGCTTTTCGGTGCCCATGAAGACCGGCGGCATGACTACGCCGCCGGTCTTCAGCGCCGCGCGCCTGCTTACTTCGTAAGCGTTGAAAGTGTCGACGCCCATACCCATGTGAGGGCCGTGCCACTCAAGCGAGCCTACCGGCAGGTAGGC
>ENA-UOOI01003486-UOOI01003486.1-fermentation-metagenome-genome-assembly--contig:-NODE-3486-length-11792-cov-42.143989_pt1 | contig 11792 bp, 9 predicted proteins | sample MGYA00245779_ERZ724027 | MGnify/ENA primary metagenome ERZ724027 (study PRJEB28704, sample SAMN03018318) | fermentation metagenome | biome: anthropogenic terrestrial biome; feature: soil; material... | reverse complement strand
TTGTTCAGTAAATTTGTTCAGTAAATTTGTTCAGTAAATTTGTTCAGTAAATTTGTTCAGTAAATTTGCGCAGAACTTCAAATAGGATAAAAATAGAATCGCAAATTGAGGATAGGTAAAAACAGCAGTCAGCTAAGAAGTTAAAGATTATCTACAGGAATCGTCTTTCTGTTCTGTTGACTCGATTAGCCTTACAAACCCACTGCTGCCTTCAGAATCGATCTCCATTTCCACAAAATAAGTATAATCCGAGATTGCTGAAAGTCCGCCTGCTCCACTGCTGCCTACGATCAGGGAATAGACTTTCGCGTTATACTTCTTTTTTGCTTCTTCCCAGCGGGCAAGTACCAGCTCGTCGGAAACTTCGGATTTGCCGTCGGTTATAAAAAGCAGGTCTGCCCCCTGAAAGTCCTTTTCCTTCAGGGACTTAAGGCCTGAGGCAAGGGCGGTATTAAAGTCCGTTCCCCCACCAAAGGTATAGAGAAGGAAGTTCAGGAATTTCTCGGACATTTTTTTCCTGCTGCTGAGTTCGATTTCCAGGTGCTGGCTTGTAGAGGCAAAAAGGATGACTTTCATGTCCCTCTGCTGGGAGAGCATACGTTTTGCCATAGCCAGCACCGCAGACTTAGCTAGTGTCTGGGGAGCTCCATGCATTGACCCGGAGGTATCCACAAGCACAATCATCGGGCCTCTGGGTTTTATGCGAGGAGGACCAGTGTAATATTTTCCTAGCAGCTGGTAGGTAAGGAGCTTTCCTTCAAGCATGTCCGCATAAAACTTCTTTTTCAGGGAGGGATTCAGGAGTTTTGCGGCTTCCATGGGCAGCAGATTATTGATGGAATCGGAAAAACGCACGGTCTGGATCCGGTTTTTCCCGAAAGGTGAAAGGTGTATACGGTCCGAGGGCGGATCAAATTCCCGCCTGCCGATAAAGTCCACAATTTCCCTCAGATCAGGGTTTTTTTCAAAAAAGGTCGAATAATTTTTAAGCAGCTTAAGCTGCACATAAAAAGGCTCTTTTTTAAGCTCTTTTACGGAATAGCTCCAGTTGCGCTGGGGAAAAAGCAGGGCAAGTGTATCGAAAAGTTCCAGGTTTTCTTCCATCTCTGAGATGAATTCATTCATTCTCCAGTATACCCCTTCCATTATTTTTTCTAGAAACTCCTGATATCCATCTTTCTGCATGAAATCCAAGACAGCTTCCTGAAGGACAAATTCTTCGGAATTTCTTATTCCCTGAGCATTCCTGCCTGAAAACTCCGAGGATGTCGTATTTCCCCACATAAGGAGGGTTTCTTTCAGGATTTTTTCAAATTGGCTCAGGATCTCCTCCATTCCGGCGTCGAGCTCCTTAAGATGTCCTGCATGTAAAACGCTGGTTGAGGAGTCTGAAAACCGTTCCATTATCTCATAAATAAGAGGGAGAAGGATCTTCAAGCCTGCAGTACCGGCTCCTCTACTTTTTCTTGCAATTTTTCGGAGTTTAGGCCAGGGTCTTGAATTTCTAAGGGTAAGGAGGATTGGATAAAAGGCTCCAAAAGTCCCTATGAACCTTTCAGGGTCCTTTATCTCATAAGGCTGCCCAAAAAGGATTTCAAGAGTGAGAATTTCAGCTATTTTTTCTCGCACAGGGCGGGGAATAGTTCGAGGAAAAGCTATCGTGCTCCTGAGGTCTCTTTCAAGCACGGCAGCCGTCTGATTCTGGAGAATAAGCGAGTCCCGCAAGCCCCTATTCTCCGGGATTTTACTTTCCGATAAAAGAGAGCGGGTCTTAGATGAGGCTGCATCCGGATTATTCGGGAAACTCTCAGAGCCTTGCATATCAAAACCTCATTTAAATTATCTGATTTTAAATTACCTGGTTTAAAGCTAAATGGTCCGATTCCTTTATCTGAGTCTTAATCTTGAGCCGATTCCCTTCATAAAACTATTGACACTGCTACCCGAATCGGGCACGGGAGCTTTTTCCAACTCTTTTTTCTCTGTTCCTTTTGCAGGTTTGGGCTCAGGTTGTGTCTGCTTGCTCTGCAATCCGAGCATTGACTGGCTTTTCGATATAAGGTCGTTGAGCTCGGATAATTCAATGCTTCTGGTGTCGTGCAGGAGAAGAGCTTCGTTTCTGTCAAGGGTCGACAACCAGATATTTGCTTCCATCAGGTTTTTGAGGAGCTCCCTCTCTTCTTCAAGCCTGTATTTTATGCGTTCCACTCGATTGGCCAGGTTTTTCAGTTCATTTTCAAAAACTTCTTTCTGAGCCTGAGGCAGTGCACTCGCTTTTCCAGCCGCTTCATGGAGTGAGTCAATTTCCTTCACAAGGTTGTCATAAGGATAGATCCTTGAGGAGCCTTCCGTTTTAAGCGTATAGCTGTGATTCAGGTAAGAATTATGGTGAGTTTCTATTTCCTGTCTCAGCCCAAATTCTTCTCCGCAGCTGTCGCAGACAACCTTTACAGGAAGTTCATTTTTCAAGGCAATGCTTACTGCTGCCTGCAGATCTTCGGCTTCCTGGCGTAGTTTTTCTGTACTGATGCCGCCTGAAATTGCGAACTCAAAGACCGTTTTCCTTATTGTTTCTCGCTCTTCGGGCAGGTTCCAGAGCATATGCTGAAGCAGGAGTACCATTGTTCTGTCCACGGTCGGGCATTCGCTGCTGCAGGCTGCAACCTTAAGCACCTGAATGACTTTTTTCCAGCGCCTGTCTGAGATTTCGATCTCCTGAAACTGAAGGCTCTTTCGAAGTTCAGTTATGATCAGCTCAACGTCAGGGTCAACAGGCAGGTCATTTGCACGTTCTCTAAGTTCGTATATTGCGGAAATCTTGAGGCTTGCTGCAGGCTTGAACTCTTCAGGGCTCCTGAAAAGAAGGTTCCGGAAATTTACCTCGTCCTGGATATAGGCGAGCCTGTACCTGAATAAAAAGCGGTCATAAAGGGCTTCAAGGCTCTCGTTTTCATCAGGAAACTCATTGGATGCCCCGAAAACCGAGAGCAGGGGCACATCTACAAGTTCCCTCCCATTATGGTATTTGTGCTCATTGAGGATGGTGAGGAGGCTATTCAGGATTGCACTGCTTGCTTTAAAAATCTCGTCCAGTAAAGCGATATGGGCAGTAGGGAGGCAGCCATCAATTTTCCGGCGGAACTCGTCTTTTTCCAGGGCTTTTAAGGAAAGCGGGCCAAAGAGCTCTTCCGGGGTGGAAAAGCTTGTCAGGAGATAACTGAAGAAGTTCCCGCCTTCGATTGATTGGCAGATATTTTTAGCAAGCAGGGTTTTTGCCGTTCCCGGAGGCCCGAGGAAAAGGAGATTTTCTCCGGACAGCACGGCAAGAAGAGAGCCATTGATCTCGGCTTCTCGCTCTTTAAAATAGTCCATAAATGCGGATTTGATTTCAAGAAGTTTTTCTTTCAGGGGCAGACCTCCGGTAACAGGATAATGTGAAATAAACTGATGGGAAATAGAATTTTCGCGGATCTTTCTCAAAAGTGTTTAGCCTGATTCTATTTTGATTTTGCTTTGATTTTATTTTAAATCTATTTTAAATCTTCCAATTGTGCTTTCCTGAAAATGAGAAATAAGGAACCCGAATCAAAATCTGAACAAAGCTCAAAATACATAAAGAAAATTTTAATTAATTCTGATTTTACAGGAAATTTGAATATAATTGAAGTGCAGAATTAGTAGGGCAGACTTAGATTTGAGGGACTTAACCGGTCTGGGGGAAAGATAATGATTCCTTTTCTTTATACATTTTTGACCTTTCTAAGGACATTAATTACATTGCTAAGGGACCCAAAATTCAGATCCCTCTTGTATCTAACTTGGCTAACCCTCGCTGGGGGCACTGTTTTTTATCATAGGGTCGAAGGCTGGAGGTGGATTGATTCTTTTTATTTTTCGGTTATTACTTTAGCAACTGTGGGATATGGCGATTTAACCCCTAAAACTGATCTTGGTAAACTTTTTACTGTCATCTATATTTTTACAGGGCTGGGAATCCTTCTTGGTTTTGTCAATCCAATTGGAGAGTATATAATAAACCAAAGACTCGAAAAAGCGGAACAGAAAAAGGAAGAAGAAAATACCCGAAAATAGACCTGATTTTTCTAGAACATCTGGATAAAGCAGGGCAAAAATAGAACTTACTACAGTTTTTCCAGAGAAATAGGCAACATAAGCCTGTGCTTAGAAGCTTGAACTGGTTTATCCATTTCTACAGAATTATATCTTTCTACAGGAGTTTTTGGTAATAAATATTTGGGCTGGAAACTTATTTATAACTTTGATACAGTATAACCAAATACTTATATAAGATATCAAAACAGAGGTGTCTTTTATAGCAAAGAACTCTACAAAAAGCGACAGTCTAAAAACCGGAGCTCCTTCTGGAAAGCCACAGGTAAAAGCTCCAGCCGAGAAGCCAATAAAGAAAGCCGATAAGTTAGTAAAGAAAGATGTAAAACCATCCAAGCCAGGAAAAAAAGGAAAGAAATAAGGCTAAGCTAGTTATTTAGGCAGCAGCTTATCACTTAAACAAACACCAAAAAATTTCAGGGCATAATTAAGTTTTAAAACCTTTATATAATATAAGTTCAAAAGGAAATTAAATAACAAGTAAAAATAAATAAAGTAGATAAGCTACTGCCTATGCCACCCCTTACAATAACAATTTTTAAAAAAATAATAATGGCTATGAAAAGCCATTTTTATTTCAATTCTTTGGGCTGCTTATGTTCAGGCAGCACAGGAAGTTTCATAGTGTTTATTAAAATCGGGCTTTGAATATCCTTTGCTCTTTCGATCACAAGTTCTTTTCCTTTCTGCGTGAGGGCGAAAAGCGGAACCGCAGTTCCAACCTGAGCGAGGGGCTTTACAAGATCCCTGACAGGTTTTGATGCACAGCTGGTTACAATGTCAGCGTTCTCCACAAGAATCTGAGCTTCTTCCCTGTCTAAACCTGTAACGTGAACTCCAATCACTACCAGATCAAGTCCCATTTCGGCTTCGAGTTTCCGTAGCTCTTTTGCGGAATCCGCGAAAGCCACGGTTACTGCAATTTTTTTGTAGCCTAGTTCGACTGCCTTTTTCACTCCTGCAACAGGGTTCATTTTTGCAGTTGCAGGATCAAGCACAATTCCTCCGCGTTCTGTAATTCCATTTATAATGGCGTCGATTGGCTCGGTTTCGACCAGACCAGACATCCTGCCGCCCATACCCTGAACAAGAGTAGGGTTATTGGAAATTACAGTCCCTGCGCCTTCACAGGCGGTCACGGTTGTGTCAAGCAAGCCCCGGCTCAGGCCTGTCATCATAACTTCCGATGCTCCAAACCCTACAAAGTCCTCGAGTTCCAGTCTGCGCTTATCAGTAAACATTCCAAAATCGTTGATCCTGAATTCCATATTCTTCCTGACTTCTTCAGGGGTGATTTTCTGGATTCCGCGAATTTTGGCAAAGAGGGGGCACCAATCGACTTCAGGTTCTCCGACTTCGATAACCTTTCCGTCTTTTACGACTACTCTTGTTTTTCCAAGCAATTCCATTATATGAGGCATAGTTCCACCTTTACTGGCTGAGCAAAAATATGATTATTAAGAAACTAAAATTAGGTAAAAGTTGCAGATAGAGTTTGTGGCTATTTATATAATAGCTTTTGGTTTTAGGTTTTTGATTCTAGTTATGGTTTCGCATAGAAATTTTAATTGTTCTGATTTTGGTTTTCAACCTACTTTTTGATTTGTTTAGTTGAAAATTGAAGTATGTTTTTTGAATAATTACTTTTTGGACTTTATTTATTTAAATTGAATAATATGAAAAATTTTCAGCTTTCAGCTTCTTTTAGAACTTAATTTGCTAGAATTCAGAAGTTTCAGCTTCTACGCAGACTTCACGGAAAGGCCGCTCTCCTGCGTCGAGCGTGAAGTTGCCCTGGGATCTAAAAATCAGTACTCTAAATCGACTTCGATTTGAAAAAATCTAAACTTAGTTTTACGGACGCAAAAAAGTTAAAGCAAAAATTCATTGATTAGGGTAGTCTGACCTGAAAAGTCACTATTTCTTCGTTTTCCGATTATGGCGGGTTTCCAATTTGTATCTTCCCTAGGCAACATCCCGTTTGCGAAGCAAACGGCTTTTCCCATGAAATTAAAAAAGAATATAAAAATCAAGTTTCAAGTCCTTCAAGTTCTTTCAGTTTCTGCTCGCAAAAACCAATCATCCATGAATCATCAATCGCCTTTCCTACAGCGAGATATTTTTTCAAAAATTCAACTGTTTCTCGTGGTTCGCTAGGATTACAATATATTATCCAAAGCATTATAAGTTTCTCTGATAGTTCGCATCCATCTTTTAATTTTATTGAAATTTCCAGTGCCTGTTCGTAATATTTAATTGCTTTTCTCGGCTCTCCCAGAGCACTGTATGCGTTCCCCATATTTCTAAGGTCTACAGCTTGTCCATATTCGTCGCCTATTTTTCTATTTATTTCGAGCGCCTGTTCGTAATATTTAATTGCTTGTCTGAATTCTTTTCTATAATAATATATTGACCCCATATTTCCAAGGGTTTCACTTTCTCCTATTCTGTCAAATATTCCTCTAGCAATTTTGAGTGCTTGTTCGCAATACTCAATTGCTTTTGTGTGTTCTCCAAGAAGGCTAAACGCCAGTCCCATATTTTCAAGGTTTCTCCCCTCTCCACGCCTGTCCCCAATTTCTCTATCAATTTTAAGTGCCTGCTCATAATATTCAATTGCTTTTCTGGGCTCTTCCATTTCCCTATATGTTGTTCCAATGTTTCCAAGAGTTGTTGATTCTCCTCGGCGGTCCCCAATTTCTATTGAAATTTTGAGTGCTTGTTCATAATATTCAATTGCTTTTCTTGGTTCTCTTAGATCGGTATATGCTGTTCCCAGATTTCCAAGGGCTGCGCTCTCTCCATATCTAGATCTCCTTTCTCTGGCGATTTTCAATGACTTCTCATAATATTTGATTGCTTTTCTAAATTCCCCAAGATGACTGTATTCGTTTCCCAGATTTCCAAAGGCTTCTCCTTCTCCCTGCTTGTCTTCGATTTCTTTAGATGTTATAAGAGCTTGTTTGTAGTACTCAATTGCTTTTCTCGGCTCTCCAAGATGACTGTATGCATTTCCCATACTTGCAAGAATAAATCTATGAGTCTTCTTGTTTTTGAGTACTGGTTCACCCTTGAAGTGATCTTCAGGCAATAGCTTTTCGTAAATTTCAATTAATATTTTTGAATCTCCCCAGATATCTAGAAGATAATGAAGGTTGTATCGCAATATGATATGTGCAGCCAGATCATACTCTCCTGCTTCACAAGCGTGGTAATGAGCTTCAATTGCTGGTTGGAGTTCTTCTTTTTTGGTTGGATTTTCTGGGAGATTCAAAGACTTATAATACCTATAGGCTAACATATGAACTTCCTTTTTGTTTTTCAAATCTTCATAGGAAAACTCCTGAGTTAAAGGATGCAGCCAGTAACTTCCATTTTGGTCAGTTTCGAGAAGGGATTTATCTAGCAGAGTATCAACAGAATCGACAGAAATGCTATCTGTGAACATTATTCTGATTGCTTCTAAAGGTTCGGGTTTGCGGAAAACGGAGATTCGTTCAAGCAACTCTTTTTCTTCACCGACCAGTTTGTCAAAGAGGAACCTTGCATTTTTAATGCGGTCTTTCTGACGTTTTCTAAAAAGACTGAGATCTTTTAGTATATTCTCTGCAGTGTGTTTTTTTGCCAGGCCTGCAAGCAGCTTCAATGAGAAAGGATGTCCACCCACACTTTCAACTAAAGATTCCAAAGTTTTGAGTTCGATATCGTCAAAGCCGTTTGCTCTCAGATAGTTGACAGAAAATTCTATTTTAAGGCCCTCAATCTTCTTACGATTTTCGTCTTCAAGCTCATCGATAAGGTATTCTCCATTTTCAAGCAATGGCACAACCCGACTGGTCAGGATAATCTTAGCATTATGGGAATTATCCCTGAGGGACTTAAATAAAAGGCCAAGGCCTGAATCTATGAATTTTAATTTTTCGTTAATTATATAACTCAGGTCATCAAAAACCAGCCATAAAGAGTTTCTTTTTCTCAGTTCTTCAGTAAGCCTGTTTATATCGGAATTTCCAGCCTGTCTCTCACCTTTGAAGCTCAGTATTTCGGGTGCTCCCAGATAGGCTTCAAGCGCTTCAAGCACATCTTCGAGCTTTGCATCTCTATTATGGTAAAAGTTAAACCAGAATGGTTCTGGAATGCCTGTCGGCCTGAAGTTAACCAGAACTCGTGATAACGTAGTTTTTCCAACACCTGCAATGCCGCTAAAAAGAAGGATTTTGTTTTCCTGAAGGTGATTTAAGGCTGAAGACAGCTCTTCTGCCCTATTTTCAATGACAAATTTTACGAGTTTTTCAGAATAATCCGGTAAAACAGAAGGGCTGTAGCTTTTCAGAACTTCCTGCTTCAATTCTTCCTGTCGCTTCCAGTCCATGTATTCCTTAATTTTTATCAGTTCTTCGCATTTTACGTCTTCCAGATTAAGAATAAGGTTATTATCACCGAAAATCAGTTGTTTGACAATATCAATGTCGATATTTATGTTCACAATAAGCTCAATATCCCTAGCAAGATCTGGACTTTCTCTCAACAGTTTCAGGATTTCCTGCTGAAGCTCCTCCTTTGCTTTTGGATTGTCAGAGCTTTTGGAGACTTTTGTGAGTGCTTTTTCAAGGGATTCACTCATTTTTGGGCTTATTTTCTCCAGCAGAGCCTTCGCTCTTTTCCCGCTTTCAGAACCAAGTTTTTCAATACACTTCTCTAAAAGCATATCTTTGCTTTTGTCTATTACAACTTTGCCTCCCTCATAGATGAAGGGCAGGGTTGGAACGAGAATATTTGTCGCTTGCTGGGCGAGGACGGCTGGATCCATGAACTCCTCCAATTCTTTTTTAATATTAGAAGTCAGTATAATAAATTTTGTTATTTAGAACGATTAATAAGAAAATTTAACAGGTTTTAACATTTTCAGGGCTTCACTTCATTAAAGTCTGCTTTCTCCTGCGTCGAGCGTTGATTCTTCCTGGTTCTTAAAAGCAATATTCTCAACCTGGTTCCTGTTTGAAGAATAGATTGAAATTTGGTTTAACGGATTCAAAAAAAGTCAAAGGAAATGATGAGTTTCCAAACTTCAAGTTCCTTCAAAAATCACTGCGGAGTAAAAGAAGCCAGTAGAACTGTTAATGGATCAACTATCAAAATTTAGTCAACGTTCCACCAAGGTTTCTAATATATTTGTGTTAATTATAATATCGATCATGCAAGATTTACACCTAATTTTAGAAAGAATCGAAGGTATATTGTCTTAGAAGGTGTTGAAGGAAACCTTTCTTTTTTAGTGTAATTCTTTGCAAGAATAATTACAGCTTACGGGGGGAATAGTATATGAAAACTTATACGCTACTTATACTACTTGGCATTTTGTTCACATCGTTAACAGGAACTGCCCTCGCAGAAAATAAAACGTATGATGCGGAGGCTTTTCGACAGGCTTTAGAACAGGACGGATTCACCGTACAGGAAGGTGAATTGGGTTACTTTGATTTAATCGGGTTATTAGAGAAAGGAATATTACCTTCTGCATACGGAAACAATCCTACCACAAAGTATGTGGCATATTTTGTTCCAGCGTCAACTGGCTCTGGGGTAGATGAACGTGTTTCCAGGTTAACAAGTGCACTCGGGATGAGCGGGAATACAACTCCAATCTGGAACCTTCGTCCTGATGAAGCCGTTGTTTTCGTGGGAAGAACACCGCCAGAATGCAGGTACTTCAGCTACGATAACTACATAATGCACAGGACATATGGAAATGAGAAGAGATGGCTCTTTTCTAACATCGCAGATACAGTGAACAACCTAGTTATCAAAACCGAAGGAACTCCAAATGGGTCGTCTGGAAATTCTTTCAATCAAACCACGGTAATAATCATTACGGCAGATAAAGGAATTGATCAACGCATCCGGGCTGCTGCCCAATCAGCAGGATATTCAAATGGCATAATTAACACCCAGGTGCTTCCTTCAACCATATTAAACATGGGCCTTGAGAATAACTCCGATACATTTGCCGCATTTGTCCGTCCAGCCTTATTCAATGACACGCAGGCTGGCGAGGATTACATAAATAATACACCTGCAACTGTTTTCCGAATTACTCCCAACAACACTACGGAAATCGATCCATATGATTATCCAGAGCTGAGAGTTCGTGGAACCGGGCAAACAGAGTTTGAGCTTATAGATGATCTCGAAGAGCTAAAGACTGCAATTCTCAAGAAATATAATGAGTCGAATGCCACAGAGCTTTCGACCAGCCAGGCAGTTCCGGTAGGGAGTGACGCTATTCAGAGAGGTATCAATGGCGTGGGTCCTAACAACGATGCATGTTATCTATGGACAGCAAATCAGACTGCCTCTTCGCCGACACCTCCTTTCTTTAACACCTCGCAGTACTATCCTTTCTTGCGAGATCCAGCAATTACTCTGGGCAACAGTACTAATGAATTCATAATTGTCTATGGGGTCAACCATGTAGCAACAGGAAAGGCGACATACTCAAACTTCGCAATATACGGAGCTGATGTGTGGAATGGCGTTAGAGCAATCACAGACGCAGACTTTAATGGGTCTGCTGAGGAATATCTTCCCAACAATCCTAATGCGAAGTACCTGTATGTCTATAAGCTCGCCAGGAACTGCAGCGAAAATGACCCATACTGCTACGAAGTTCCTTACGGCGTAGGACCTCACGGCATAGAACTGGATCAGCCGCTTTTCATTGGCTGGAGAGCCTACCTGGAAAACACAACAAAGACCGGGCCAGCCTACTCAGAGATTGTGTACGATAGGGCTATAAAGTTCGATCCAAAGAAATAAGGTAAAAGGAACTTTGATATTAAGGACAATTCAAGTTCTGAATGATATGTGTTACCTTCAAAAACGTTCCTTCATTTTTTAGGTTTTAGCTATTTTTAGATTTCCATTTTATAATAATCAGGAATTTTAGCTTCTTCGCAAACTTAGAGAGAAAGACCAATCTCCTGCATCGAGATAATGATAGTAGCTCAGCATTACATAAGATTTATACAGGCCAAATATCCTGTCCCGAAAAGGGCTTTAATTTCAAATGGCTCTATTAATGGTTCTATTAATACCCGCTTTAATTTCAAATAGTATCGGAAACCCCGCCAGCTTGTCTGGCGGCCCTACAATAAGAGAAGAAAGAGATGAAAAAATGAGATTGGGAAAGTGGCAGAATAACAAAACAAAAAATGAAAAATATCTTTCAGGTATAGTTTAATCATTCTCTGTTTAAATCTTTACAGGATTTTGTCGTTTTTAGTATTGTTATCAAGCAATTTTTATGGTTTGATATGTTTCTCTATTATTTTTCATTCTGTAGTTTTTAATGTTAGTTTTATTGTTTCTTTTTGAGAAGGCCGCTCTCCTGCGTCGAGCGTGGAGTTATCCAGGGCTCTAATAAACAATATCTTCAACACGACTGTTGTTAGAAAAACGGACATGAAACTCTTCGAGTAACAGGCACAAAGAAATAAAAGTACTTGAAAGACTTTCATGCCAAAAAAAATTGAAATTTGTTTAATGTATGAAAAAAGTTAAAGAAATCAGAGAACAAAAACTCCCTGATTATTTAAATTTCTAAATAATAGGCTCTGTAGAAATCCTTAATTTGATGTAAATAATCTCTATTACTTTTTTGT
>ENA-UOOI01003482-UOOI01003482.1-fermentation-metagenome-genome-assembly--contig:-NODE-3482-length-11825-cov-3.727188_pt1 | contig 11825 bp, 10 predicted proteins | sample MGYA00245779_ERZ724027 | MGnify/ENA primary metagenome ERZ724027 (study PRJEB28704, sample SAMN03018318) | fermentation metagenome | biome: anthropogenic terrestrial biome; feature: soil; material... | reverse complement strand
ATGCTCATGTGGTCGCCGTTGTAGGTGCACCAGCCCAGCGCCAGCTCAGAGAGATCGCCGGTACCGATGACCAGGCCGCCGGTTTTGTTGGCAATGTCCATCAGCACCTGGGTCCGTTCCCGAGCCTGACAGTTTTCATAGGTGACGGTGTGGTCTTCGGGATCATGGCCGATGTCGGCAAAGTGCTGCATGACTGCCTCGCTGATGTCCACCCGACGGAAGGTGGTGCCCAGAAGCTCTGCCATCTTAGTGGCATTGTCCCGGGTGCGGTCGGTGGTGCCGAAGCAGGGCATGGTGATGGTAATAATATCGTTGTTGGAGCGACCCAGCATGGACATGACGTTGGAGACGATCATGAGAGCCAGGGTGGAATCCAGGCCACCGGATAGACCAATGACCACAGTTTTAGAGTGGGTATGCTCCAGCCGTTTTTTGAGTCCCTGAGAGACCATGGCAAAAATTTCCCGGCAGCGAGCGGTTCGGTCGCCCAGATCAGCGGGGACAAAGGGGTTGGGGGCGTAATAGCGGGTGAGGTTTGTCTCGTCCAGAGGCAGAGAGAATTCAATTTCCGCACCGGGCAGCATATCCGCGCCGCCGGGGTAAGTGGAAATACGCTGACGCTCGAAGGCTAGACGGTGGACATCTACCTCGGTGGTGATGAGACCGGTGTGGAAGCGGCTTTCTGCCAAGAGGTTGCCGTTTTCCGCGATCATATTATGCCCCACATAGACCAGGTCGGTGGAGGACTCGCCATCCCCAGCGTCGGCGTAGACGTAGGCGCAGATCAGCCGACCACTCTGATCGGAGACCATGTTGCGGCGGTAGCGATCCTTGCAGACCGTTTCATCGCTGGCGGACAGGTTGAGGATAACCGTTGCGCCAGCGGTAGCCAGATAGCTGCTGGGGGGAATGGGAACCCATAGATCTTCACAGATTTCCGCGCCTACCACCAACTCAGGCAGCTCCTGGCAGCGAAACAGCTGGGTGGCGTCCAACATCGTCTCCTGGTGACACAAGGTCAGATCGGCGCACAGATCCTGGCCGGAGGTGAACCAGCGGGCTTCATAGAATTCGGTGTAGTTGGGGATGGTGAGCTTGGGGATCACGCCCAGGATCTCTCCCCGCAGGATCATCACGGCGCAGTTATACAGCTTATTCTGATACCGGATGGGCATGCCCACGGCGGTTAGCAGATTCAGATCGCTGGTTTCGTTCAAAATGTGTTCCAGTGCGGCTTCCGCCCCGTTCAGGAGGGTGGGCTGGAGGAACAGGTCAGCGCAGGTGTAGGCGGTGATGCACAGCTCGGGCAGTGCCAGTACCTTCACGGCTTGATCTGCGGCTTCCTTCATCAGAGCGATGATCTGCTCTGCGTTATACATGCAGTCGGCTACCCGGATTTTCGGCGTACCGGCGGCAATTTTGATAAATCCGTCCCGCATAGTGTAGTTCTCCCTTGCAAAAAGTTTCGTTCAGTGATATCATAGGTTGTGATATATGGTAATACTTTACCCCAAACGGTGAAAAAATGCAAGGATGCCACATTTTTTTGAGGGAAAAGGAAAATACGTTTGAAACGAAAAAAGTCATTGACGAATCTTGTTGCGAGTGCTATAATACAAAACTAAGCGGTGCAGATCGGTGCCGTTCAATTTTATTAAAGAGGTATTTCATGTATAACGACAAAACGTTAGTCTGCAAGGATTGCGGACAAGAATTCACTTTCACAGCTGGCGAACAGGAATTTTACGGAGAAAAGGGCTTCACCAATGAGCCTCAGCGTTGCAAAGCTTGCCGTGACTCCCGCAAAGGCGGTTCCCGCGGTAATGGCGGCGGTAGCCGTCAGATGTTCGACGCGGTCTGCGCGGAGTGCGGAAAGCCCTGTAAGGTTCCCTTTGAGCCCCGCGGTGGTCGTCCCGTCTATTGCAGTGACTGTTTTAGAAGATAAGAAGTGACTTCGAAAAATGCGCCCCTAAGGGGCGTATTTTTTTGTCCCGTTACCGGGACAAAAAAAGCTGCCGGCTCCCTGCCGGCAGCTTTGGTAAGAATACAGTGCGTGAGCGGAATTAGTAGTTCAGTTTTTCCTGAAGCCAGTTGACCAACTGGTCGATGGGTACCCGAACCTGGTTCATGGTATCCCGGTCACGGATGGTGACGCAGTTGTCAGCAGGGGTTTCGTTGTCGCCTACGGTCTCGAAGTCAACGGTGATGCAGTAGGGCGTGCCTACCTCATCCTGACGGCGATAACGCTTGCCGATGGAACCGGTGTCGTCATAGTCCACCATGAAGTACTTGGACAGCATCTCCCGGATCTCACGACCCTTGTCGCCCAGCTTCTTGGATAGGGGAAGGATGGCAGCCTTAAAGGGAGCCAGAGCGGGATGGAAGTGCATGATCACACGAATGTCATCGTTGCCTTTCTTGTCCTGTCCCACGACTTCCTCATCGTAGGCCTCGATCAGGAAGGCCAGGGTAACCCGGTCTGCACCCAAGGAAGGCTCGATGACGTAGGGAATATAGTGTGCGTTGTCAGCCTGATCGAAGTAGGTCATGTCCTTGCCGGAGGTGTTCTGATGCTGAGTCAGGTCGTAGTCTGTCCGGTCGGCCACGCCCCACAGCTCGCCCCAGCCGAAGGGGAACAAGTACTCGAAGTCGGTGGTGGCCTTGGAGTAGAAGCTCAACTCGTCCTGATCGTGATCCCGCAGACGCAGGTTTTCGTCCTTCATGCTCAGGTTCAGCAGCCACTGATGGCAGAAGTTCCGCCAATAATTGAACCACTCCAGGTCAGAACCGGGCTTGCAGAAGAATTCCAGCTCCATCTGTTCGAACTCGCGGGTCCGGAAGGTGAAGTTACCCGGGGTGATTTCGTTCCGGAAGGATTTACCCACCTGGCATACGCCGAAGGGCAGTTTTTTCCGGGTGGTACGCTGGATGTTCTGGAAGTTGACAAAAATGCCCTGGGCGGTTTCGGGCCGGAGGTAGACGGTGTTTTTCGCATCCTCGGTGACGCCTTGGAAGGTTTTAAACATCAGGTTAAACTGACGGATATCGGTAAAGTTGTGCTTGCCGCAGGTGGGGCAGGGGATCTCATGGTCAGCGATGAAGGCGGCCATTTCCTCCTGGCTGAAGGCATCTACGGGCTTTTCCAGAGTAAAGCCGTTTGTTTCGCACCAGCCCTCGATGACCTTGTCAGCGCGGAACCGTTCTTTACATTCCTTGCAGTCCATCAGCGGATCGGAGAAACCGCCCAGATGGCCAGAGGCGACCCAGGTCTGAGGGTTCATGAGGATGGCGGAGTCCAGACCCACGTTGTAGGGGTTTTCCTGAACGAACTTCTTCCACCAAGCCTTTTTTATATTATTCTTCAGTTCTACGCCCAAGGGACCGTAGTCCCAGGTGTTGGCCAGGCCGCCGTAGATTTCGCTGCCGGAGAAGACGAAGCCGCGGCTCTTGCATAGCGCGATGACCTTTTCCATAGTTTTCAGTTTGTTTTCCATAATGATAACTCCTTTTCTGCCGCAGCTGCGGCGGGAATTGACGGTTGAGAGGGGCAGTGGGGCACAAAAAAATCGCTCCAAGCAGCCTGACTGCTTAGGGCGAACGAATAGTCCGTGGTACCACCTAAATTCGGAGCGCCGGTGAGACCACCGCGCTTCCGCACTCACTGACCCGTAACGGCGGGGACCGGCGGCGTTTACTGAGTTTCTGTGCAGAGACGGTTCCTGCCGCAGCTCCGGGGTGCCTTCACCGGGATTGTTTGGCGGTCTCGCACCAAAAGTGACCGCTCTCTGAAACCTGAAATTCCCGGGTACTCTTTCCCATCGACGCATTCTTTCGTATTGTAAGATATCGTACCATGTTTTTGATTGGATGTCAAGGCAGAGGTGTGGGAAAGCCAAGCGGCTGCCGATACAGCTTGGCAGCCACTTGGTATGATTGCAGTTATGCAGTCCACTGAGATCAGGAATCGGTGGAGGCAGGGCTGTTGTGTGCTAACACATTGTAGTTCACCTTGGAGGTGTCCAGAGAACCATCGGGTTTCAAGGCATAGGCACCCAGCGTGGTTTGGCACTGAGTCGCGCCGCCGCCTAAATTATAGGCATCCTTAAGCCGTCCCTCCAGATCGCTGTAGCTGATGGTAAATTCCACAATCCCTTCCGCATAGCTCTGAAGAAGGTATTGACCGGAAATAAACACCAAGCCATTTTTGCTGAAGTAGAACATATCGTCGGTTACCACATCCTTGAGATCGGCTGTTTTGATGCGGTCAAGGAACAGGCCATCCTTCTTGTGAATCTGGTTGACAAAGCGGATGATTTTATCGCAGGCCACCTGATCGACTCCGTTGCCCAGATCCTTTAGCGTCAGTACCTGGCCGGTGGCGGAATCGTAGTTCCGGGCGTAGCGGTTATCGTTTCCGGTGTAGTTGCCTTCGTCAAAAGTCAGACTGATGACCTGGTTATCGCAGCGGCCCCGGGTAATGGACAGGGAGTGGTAGTAGGCAGGGGAATCCAGTTTCCTGCCGTTTTCGTCATAAAAATCCGTGGCATCCTTGAAGTACTCGTCAGAAGTGGCGCGGAACGTGGATAAAATCTGATCCAGATCGGCTTGAATTGCCTTCTGTGCGGTCTCATTGCCGGGGACAGTTACGGTAGCGCTATCCCACTCACTGTTCACCAGAACGGCGTCATTGGCACCGTAGCTCCAGACCTGAGTCGCTTTAGAGAGGGTGACGGCAGGACGGGGTGCCTTCTGGGCTGCGGACGGGGCAGCAGAGGAAGCATAGGTAGATGCAACGGAATCTGCTCCAGAACCAGAGGGAGCCTCAGCAGCACCGCAGGCGGTCAGAGACCGAGCCAACAGGGCAGTCAGAAGCAGAGCGGTAAAACGTTTCATATGCAATATCCTCCTAGGGGTACGGAGCAAGCTCAGTTGGACAGGGCGAAGGTGTGGAGTACGTCCTCCACCTGATTGCTGAAGGCGCTGTAGCGCTGGGCATTTTTGGCACTGGCGCCTTCGAACTGCACGTCGGTGGGGTAGACGGCTACATAGCTGATGTCGCCGTTAATGCTTAGTAGCTCATAGTCCGGCAGCTCCACATAGCTGTCATCGTTGTAGGACTCCAGAGAGAACAGCCAGCCACCGCCCATTTCGCTGTAGCAGCCGTTTTCGTAGAAGGAAGCGGCCGTGTCGTCCAGTGTGACATAGACCTTGTCGGCCCATTCCTTGGGGATGGTGAGAACCCAGCCGTTGCCCTCAAGTGTCCCGGCGGGAACCACCTGATCCTGGGGCTGGAAGGCCTGTTCCCCGGCATCGGTTTCTTTGGGGACAGTCTCGATAGGGCTGTTGGATAAGTTGTTGTAGTTGTGGGGGAGAAAGGCATCGTTTAGCTCATGGCCGAATGCTGCGTAAGGGATGGGAAACTCGATGATCCCGGCGGCATAGCGCTGAAGCTCGTACTCCCGGGAGATGAAAACAATGTCCTGATTGGTCAGGTAGAAGGTGGGGTCAACGGAGGTGCTGTAGTAATCGTGAATCTCTTTGGCGTCCTCGGTGCCGTCCAGCACCACATGGCTGATGTTTTCCTGGTAACCCTCAAAAAGCGAAGCGGCATGCTGTTGGGCTTGATTGGTGACCAGTTCCGTTGCGGCAGCCCGGAATCCATCGCCCAGCATGGCGAAAGTCAGCCGCTTTCCAGTTTCCGTGCAATAGTTTCTGGCGCTGCGGTAGTCGCTGCTGTGGGCACCGGCGGTGGCACTGATTTGATCGCTGAGGATGCTGATTACGGATTCATCGGTTCGTTGAATGGTCAGATTCAATTCCACGCAGTAAGGAAGATTCGCAGTATCTTGCTGCTGATAGGCCTCCTGTGCCAGAGGCAACAAATCTTTTTTTGCATAGGGGATCAGGTCGTCCTGCACCAATCGGCTCAGATCTGACTGAATGACCTGCTGTGCCAGAGGATGGTTGGAGATGGTGATGGTAGGGGCGTCGTAGGCGTAGCGGACCAGAACCTGCCCATCATCTGCCTTGAGCTCTTTTTCCACCCGTTTGAGCTGGATATTGATGGTGGCGGAAGTGGGAGTCGAAGCTCCAGATCCGCTAACCATAGGGGTGGAGGTTGTTTGCGAGGCATCTGCGTTTTCTGACTGGCAGCTGGTCAGAGTCAGCAATAATAATCCGCACAGGAGTACGGCGGTAAAGCGTTTCACTAGACGTTCCTCCTTAAGAGAACAGAGAGTGTATAATATTTACTAGTCTATCGTAAATTCGGGGTGGTGACAACAACAATCCCGTTACAAATTGCCGAGGTTTCTGACAAATCGATACAAAACGGCGGGGAATGGCATAGGGAAGGCGAGAAAATATTCAACGATTTTATCCAGAGTAATCTTGTAATAATTGTAAGGATTGGCTGGTTTTGAAAAGGTTTTTCCATTTTAAGTTGCAACTTCCTTTGCCATGTGCTACCCTTTGGGCAGACAAAGGGGTCAGGTACGCGAAGACGCGTCTCTGACCTCTTTGTTTTTGTTTTTTGATCACCGAAAGCGCGTAACACTGCGGAAAAGAGAGGGATTGACAAATGGACAGTATGACATTATATTACCGAAATACGTTGTGGATATTGGTGGGAGCCATTCTAGTTTTCATTATGCATGCGGGCTTCTCTATGGTGGAAGTGGGCATGTCTCGGGCAAAAAACGCTGCCAATATTGCTATGAAAAACGTGATGACGGTAGCCATTGGTGCGATTATCTACTTTCTGTCTGATGGGATTCATCTCTGCCACCTAGGCATCTGGCATTAACGGCTTCGTATATTTTTTGAGGGAATTTTCTGTGCCGTAGCGGCAGCCTTTACCTATCCTCGTTCCTAAATAGAGAGAACCGCAGGAGCAGTTGCTCCAGCGGTTCTCGTATTTATATGGGGTTGCATAGTTGGACTAAAGTCGCTTTTCCAGAAGAAAGCGTACCCGTAATCCCTGTTTGCGCCGCCACCAGACGTAGTTGAGCACATTGCCCAGAATAACGATGTTGCCACACAGATACAGCCAGACCATCAGGATAATCACCGAGGCCAAGGAGCCGTATACCGTGGAGTATCGGGTGGAAAAACTGATAAAGGTGGAGAACAGGGAGCTGGCACCTACCAGTAGGAGGGCAATAATCATGGCACCTTTCACCACGGGAGGCCGTTTATTACCCCAGGGTGCCGTGACGCGATACAGGAGGGAAAGGAAAAGCAGTGCTACCCCGAACAGAATAATCAGCCGAATCCAACGGAGGTTGGTCGGCAAGGGAAGCATATAGAAGAAGCCGCGGAACCACTGGAAAAACCAGTTTCCTGTCAGCACGACCACTAGGGACAGATGCACCACCACCAGCAGCAGAACTGAGAACAGCAGGGACGTAAGGAAGTACCAAATGCCGCGAAAGGTACGGCGGCCGTAAATCTCGGCGGAGATGGATAGGAGGCTGCGGAACGCAGCGGAAGAGGCGGTAATGGACATGATCAGGCCGGCGATAAAGAGGGCACTGGACTGATGAGAGAGGACGTAGGTTACATAGTCCGAGAAAATCGTAAAGGACTGGGAGGGGATAATGGACTTGAGAAAGGTGGTCACCGACTCAGGCTTCAGGGGCAGCCAGCCCACTGCTGCAATGACCATGATTAGCATGGGGAACAGGGTCATCAACATGTAGTACGCCAGCTCTGCGGAGCTGCGGGATACCCGGCGATCCAGGAACACCTCAATTACATCCACGATAAAGGCTACCACTGGGTAGCGCTCTTTCAGACGGTCCAAATACTGGTACAGTTTTTCTTCCAATGAGCCACCTCCTGGATTACGGTGTGAGCAACAGTATGATAATCCGTCCATTATACGCTATTCTATCCCGAAAAGCTAGCAAAAAACCGCCTGTACAAACAGACGGCTTATGCATCACAAACTATGTTGTTGATTAGCCCTCGATGGCGTTGAGCTTGATGGTCAGCTGATGCTTTCTGCGAGCGGCCTTGTTCTTATGCATCAGGCCATTGGCAGCAGCCTTGTCCACATGCTTCACAGCGACCTTGTAAGCAGCAGTAGCTTCTTCTTTGGCACCTTCGGAAACAGTGGCATCAAACTTTTTCAGTGCGGTCTTCACAGCGGAGACAGCAGCCTTGTTACGAGCGGCCTTGGTTTCGTTCACCAGTACGCGCTTTTTAGCAGACTTGATATTCGGCAAACCAAAAACCTCCTCTATCATGAAAATGGCAGGGTGATAAAAACACCTGTGCGGTTTTTTATTATAGCATCAGAGATGAAATATTGCAACTCTTTTTTTGATAAGAGCCGAAAAAACTTTTCCAAGGGCGTGCATAGTTGGTGGTTTTTGAAAGCATACTAGCGTATCGACAGAAACAGAAACGAAAAGCGGAGGAGCAACATATGGAGCAGAGGCAGAGAATACGAACCGACCTGGCTATGGAGGCCATGGAGCTGCGGGGCGCCAAGGCAGAGCACGCGGAGGGATTGCGCGGCGTTTCCTTCCGGGAGTTTGACCGAAACGGGATTCCGGTGACCGAGGTGAAGGTACTGGATGAAGAGGGCGCTAAGCAGCTGGGGAAACCGGTGGGAAACTACCTGACCCTGACCCTGGGGCAACTGCCGGGTCGTACCGGAGACACCTTTGCCCGTACCGTTCAGGCGGTTGCGGAGGAGCTGCGGGAGCTGCTGCCCGAGGAGCCGGAAAAGCCAGCGCTGGTGATTGGTCTGGGGAACCGGGACATTACGCCGGATGCAGTGGGTCCCATCGCCGTAGATTGCACCCTGGTGACCCGGCACCTGATCCAACAGATACCGGAATACTTTGGCGATTACCGGCCTGTGTCGGCGGTGGCAGCAGGGGTAGTGGGAAGCACCGGCGTAGAGAGTGCTGAACTGATCCGCTCTCTGGTGCGAGAAATTCAGCCCGGATTTGTCATCGCAGTCGATGCGTTAGCCTCCCGCTCCGCTAAACGGTTGGGAAAAACGGTGCAGATTGCCGATACCGGCATCACACCTGGTTCCGGAGTAGGCAACGCACGGGCGGAGCTGAATCAAGGAACCCTGGGGATTCCGGTCATTGCGGTGGGCGTGCCTACCGTGGTGGATGCAGGAACCTTGGCGGCGGATCTCACCGGAAAAGAGCTTCAGGATCAGTCCCTGGAACGGATGATGGTCACCCTGCGCGAGATTGATACCCTGGCGTCAGATACTGGAAAGGTAGTTGGTTATGCCATCAGCCTGGCGTTGCAGGAGGGGTTGGGGATCTCGGATCTGGAGCTGCTGCTGAACTGAGGCGAATTCACAAATGATTCACAATGCGGTCACGATTTTGCCGCAATTCTATTGTATTCTATCATCGAACCAAGAAAACAACTCCTAAAATTGGTTATAAATCTCTCTTTTTTCTCTTTCAAAGGAAAACGCTCGGTCATTGAATGATCGAGCGCTTTTCTTTTGATCCGGGCAGAGAAGCAAAAGAATGGCTGCAAACCCTCTCGGTGCAGCCGTTCTTAGAGTCCTATTTGGTTGTCAGTCGGTGTCCATGTCAAATTGAATTTTCTCGTGTTTCTTACCCTCTTCCGGAGCGAAAGAGAGATGACCACAGAGATGTTCCACTACGCCTACGAAGGCGCAGAAGGCGGCAAAAACTGCCGCGAGGCCGATGATAAATTTAACCAGATGTTTCATGCTGATTCCTCCCGAAAACAGGCTGGTGCGCAGGTCACTACAATCAGTGCAGCGCAAATGAGGTGGGAAATCAATGCCGCCACGAAGGAAATCCGTTATTTCCAGATCTGAGCCATTTCTGCCTGATGCTTCTTCATCTCAGGGACGAAGTCTGGGATCAGAGGCAGTCCGGTAACGGTCTGGTAGCGGACATAGAGCGCTTGGGCGAATTCTGCCCGGGCGACGCTGGAGGGACGGCGCAGGAACTCGGTGGTCAGGTCGCAGATCCGCACCCGATCCAGTCCGTCAGAATCCTTCAGCAGCTGGGCGATGGTCAGCCCACGGCTCATATCCTTGGGGTGGTATTTGTTTAAAATGTCCGGCAACTCCCGTTCCTTCCGGGAGTGTGCCTCTACCGCAGCCTGGAGAATCAGCAGATCCTCACCGGTTCGGCCGGTGACCAGTCCAATGAATCGAGCAGCGGTACTGCCGTGGACAAAATCTAATCCGTCCCGTGTGCGGCCAATGTCGTGATAGGAGCAAGCATCCAGCAGCAGACGGGTATCCGCCTCGGACAGCGCCTCATCCATCGCACACATAGCTCCATGGCAGGTGGTGCGTTCAACGTGACCGATGCCGTGAATGTCGCTCTCGTAGAGCACACTCAGATTCAGATTCTCCACAGCGTGCAGAAACAACGGATAGAACGTCCAGGCGTGCAGCCGATCCACCAGGGGTTGAAATTGATCCCAGTTCGGTTGGTTGAGTAAATCAAGCAGAATGCTGTCCCTGGTCATATCCGTTGCCTCCTATATTCATAAAATATTTCTTATCATAACATGAATGACACCGTGAAACAAGGCTAAAAAAAGAAGGCTTTGTGAACAAAAAGAGAAGATGCGATAAATACCGCACCTTCTTTGGATGAGTCATTTAGTGAGACTTGAGCACCGCACCCTTGTCGGCGCTGGTGACCAGGCTGGCGTAACGGGCAAGATAACCGGTTTTCACCTTGGGTTCGGGACAGACCCAGGCAGCTTTCCGGGCCGCCAGCACGTCCTCAGGGACGTCCAGAGAGATCTTGTGCCCGGGAATGTCGATGGAGATCTGATCCCCTTCCTCGACCAGGCCGATGATCCCGCCGGAAGCGGCTTCAGGGGAGACGTGACCGATGGAGGCGCCGCGGGTAGCGCCAGAGAAACGGCCGTCCGTGATCAGAGCAACACGTTCGCCTAAGCCCATGCCGCAGATAGCGGAGGTAGGGTTCAGCATCTCCCGCATACCGGGGCCGCCCTTAGGACCTTCGTAGCGGATGACCACTACGTCACCAGCTTTGATGCCGCCGGCGTAAATCACGGCGATGGCTTCTTCCTCGCTGTCAAAGACCCGGGCAGGACCAGTGTGCTGCATCATTTCCGGTGCCACCGCAGCCTGTTTGACCACACAGCCGTCGGGAGCCAGATTGCCGAAGAGGACGGAGATGCCGCCGGTGGCCATGTAGGGATTGCCCATGGGGCGGATAATCTCCGGATCCAGATTGACCGAATGGGTGATGTTTTCTCCCATGGTCTTGCCGGTACAGGTCATCACGTCGGCGTGGAGCAATCCAGCGTCTGCCAGTTCCTTCATCACGGCATACACACCACCGGCGCGATCCAAATCCTCCATGTAAGTGAAGCCGGCAGGAGCCAGGTGACACAGATTGGGGGTTTTAGCGGCGATTTCGTTGGACTGGTGCAGATCCATGGTGATGCCGCATTCCTGGGCGATGGCGGGAAGATGAAGCATGGTGTTGGTAGAGCAGCCCAGTGCCATATCTACGGTCTCAGCGTTATGGAAGGCTTCAGCGGTCATAACGTCCCGGGGGCGAATATTCTGCTTCAGCAGTTCCATGATCTGCATACCGGCCTTCTTTGCCAGACGCAGTCGGGTGGAGTAGGGAGCGGGAATGGTGCCGTTGCCGGACAGACCCATGCCGATGGCTTCAGTCAGGCAGTTCATGGAGTTTGCGGTGTACATGCCGGAGCAGCTGCCGCAGCTGGGACAAGCATTTTCGATATATTCTTCCACGCCGTCTTCGTCCAGCGTACCGGCGTGATAGGCACCCACTGCCTCAAACATGTGGCTC
>ENA-UOOI01003481-UOOI01003481.1-fermentation-metagenome-genome-assembly--contig:-NODE-3481-length-11831-cov-14.713570_pt1 | contig 11831 bp, 9 predicted proteins | sample MGYA00245779_ERZ724027 | MGnify/ENA primary metagenome ERZ724027 (study PRJEB28704, sample SAMN03018318) | fermentation metagenome | biome: anthropogenic terrestrial biome; feature: soil; material... | reverse complement strand
CGATCAGCTTGACGAAGTGGTCGTTCAGCATGATGCCGGCCTTCGCGTCGAAGATCGAGGTGCGCGGATCGCCGAGGAAGTCGGAAGAAACGACCATGTCTTCCGTGTAGCCGAGGATGCCCTTCAGCTCGCCTTCGGAGGCTTCTTTCATCGCTTTGCAGATCTCTTCATAGGTGGTCGGCTTCGCAAGGCTGACCGTGAGGTCCACCACGGAGACGTCCAGCGTCGGGACGCGCATGGACATGCCGGTCAGCTTGCCCTTCACGGCCGGGATTACAAGCGCGCAGGCTTTGGCGGCGCCGGTCGTGGACGGGATGATGTTGCCGGAAGCGGCGCGGCCGCCCCTCCAGTCCTTCTTGGAAGGTCCGTCGACCGTCCGCTGGGTCGCGGTGGTGGAGTGGACCGTGGTCATCAGGCCTTCGACGATGCCGAACTTGTCGTTGACGACCTTCGTGAGCGGCGCCAGGCAGTTCGTCGTGCAGGAAGCGTTGGAAACGACCTTCATGTCCTTGCGGTAGGTGTCGAGGTTGACGCCGCAGACGAAAGTCGGGGTCTCCTTGTCCTTCGCCGGGGCGGAGATCACGACTTTTTTCGCTCCCGCTTTCAGATGGGCGGAAGCCTTTTCGGTCGTCGCGAAAACGCCCGTGGATTCCACGATATATTCCGCGTCGATCTTGCCCCACGGGATCTGGGAAGGATCCTTCTCGCCGAAGACGTCGATCTTCCGGCCGTTGACGACCAGCTTGCCGTCCTCCGCCTTCACGTCGCCGCTGAAATGCCCGTGCATGGTATCGTACTTGACCATATAGACCATATAGTCAAGATCGATAAACGGGTCGTTGATGCCGACGATCTCAAACTTCTCCGGCTGAGCGACCGCGGCGCGGAACACAAGACGGCCGATACGGCCGAAACCGTTGATACCAACTCTAATAGCCATAAATGCTGCCTCCTGAAATATTTAGAATTCTATACTGTTATTCTATAGCATCGGGCGGCATTTTACAAGGGACTGTGATATTAATTTAACTAACTCTTTTCGTTTTTTGCGGGATTCGGGGCAGTTTCTCCGATCTTCACAAATTTTTCAGACCATCCGCAGCGGCCGTTCAGAAAATCGGCGCATTCCTTCAGGACGTCCTGCTCCGTTTTCTCCTCCCGGGGAGCTTCCTCCCGCGGGCCGGGCGCCGGCGCGTCGGCCTCCGCGGGGGTGAGGACGTTCGTCTCCTTCCCCGCTGCGGCGAGGAAGCACAGGATATACGCCGCGAGGAAAAGGTTCAGCAGATGCAGGCCGACCGGGAAAGCGCCCGGCATCTCCCTGCCGGAAAAATACAGCGCCAGGTTGGGCACGGCCGTCGCCAGCACCATCGCCGCGGCCGCAAAGCCGTATCCGAAGACCTGCCGCCCGCTTTTTTCGCCATGGATGCCGGTCAGCAGCTTTGCCTGCGAAAACAGGAATAAAAGCAGGAGCACGACCGTACATGTATGGTAGAGGTTCTCGAGTCTGTTGACCGTCGCGGCGTAGCGGATAAAGAGCATAACCAGGCAGAAACAGCCCCACACGGACGGCAGAAGCGCCAGAAGAGGGGCCCTGCGCAGCGTCTCCGCACCCGCCGCAAAGCCGTAGGCAGCCGCGAGGAACGCGGCCGCCGCCAAAATTCCGAAGGCCGCGAAAATCCGCTCCGGGACGTCCTCCCCCGCCGACGGCACGGCCAGCGACGCGACGGACTGCGCCGCGAGCGCCACGCCCGCCAGCGCCGCCGAAACCGCGGCCGGGACGCTGCGCATCGGCGCGCCGGGCGTCAGGGCCGGCGCGGGGCCGCGGAAGCTCAGAAAGATCGCCGCGGCGACGCCGAGCGCGAGGAAAAGGGACAGGGCCCCGGCCGCCCGGCCACCGTCCGTGTAAAAGCCCGACGAGGGGTCTGCGAACCGGAACATCGCCCAAACGCGGGCGGGCACCGTCACCGCCGCGGTCGCCCAAAAAGCGATCCACGCACGCTTCATGATTCGGATCCTCCTTCTATTTCCGCAGGCCGATGGGCACATACGGCACGTTTTTGGACAGGGAACGGTAGGCCGGCCGCATGATCCGGCCGCAGGTGGCCATCTCCTCCATCCGGTGGGCGCACCAGCCCGCAATGCGGGAAACGGCGAACATCGGCGTGTAAAGGTCGGGCGGAATATGAAGCATCTCATAAACCAGGCCCGAGTAAAAATCCACGTTGGCGCACATCACCTTGTCCTTGCCCGTCACCTTCGCGAAGACTTTCGGCGCCAGCCTCTCCACCCGCTCGAACAGGTTGAACTTCGGCAGCATTCCGCGCTCCCCGGCCAATCTGCGCGCGTACCGCTTCAAAATGACCGCCCGCGGGTCGGAAAGCGTGTAGACCGCGTGGCCGATCCCGTAGATCAGCCCCGAATGGTCGCAGGCCTCCCCGCGCAGGATCTTTTCCAGGTAGGCCGCGACCTCGTCCTCGTCCTCCCAATCTTTGACCCGCTCCATCAGCTCGCTCATCATCATCATCACCCGGTGGTTGGCGCCGCCGTGACGCGGACCCTTCAGCGAGCCGATGGCCGCCGAGATCGCGGAGTAGATGTCGGTGCCCGTCGAGGAAAGCACCCGCGCGGTGAACGTGGAGTTGTTGCCGCCGCCGTGCTCGGCGTGGACCATCATGCAGATGTCCAGCAGCCTGGCCTCCTCCTCCGTAAAGACGCGGTCCGGCCGGATTGCGTTCAGGATGGACTCCGCCGTGGACTGCGAGGGGTCGATGGGGTGGAAAAACATGCTTTTTTTATCGAAATGCCTGCGCTTCACCTGATAGGCGTAGGTCATGATGGTGGGCAGCCGGGCGATCAGCTGGATCGACTGACGCATGTTGTTTTCCAGGGAAGGATTGTCCGGGTCGTCGTCGTAGGAATAGAGGGCCAGCACCGACCGCGCCAGCTTGTTCATCACGTTCCGGGAGGGAGCTTTGATGATCATATCCTCCGCGAAATATTCCGGCAGCTCACGGTAGCTGTTCAGCACCTTGCAGAACCGGTCGAGCTGCCCGCGCGTGGGCTGGCGGCCGAACAGCAGCAGCCACGCGACCTCCTCGTACCCGAACCGGTTCTCCGAGACGCAGCCGTCCACGATCTGGTTCAGGTTGATCCCGCGGTAGGTCAGCTTGCCCTCGTCCGGAACGCGCTCGCTGTCCGCGATCAGATAGCCGTGCACGTTGCAGATCAGCGTCAGGCCCGCCAGGACGCCCGTCCCGTCGGGGTTGCGGAGGCCCCGCTTCACGTTGTAGAGATCGAACTTGTCGGGGGCGATCCGGTTGTTCGCCTTGTATTCGTCGCAGAGAGCCTTCAAAGTCTCGCCGCGGTCCGCCTGCGAAAGTTCCTGCCCGTCCTCCGCCATCGCTGCACCATCCCCTGTGGAACCGTGGAAAAAAATACGGCCGCAGCCCGACGGAAACAGCGCGGCTCGCTCTCACGGCATCCGTTCAAATTGCTCTTATCATATCTCACGGGCCGCGCAAAGTCAAGGGATCTGCGGATAATCTGCACGGCGGTCCGCTCGTACTTTCATTTCTCGCGTGAATTCTCGCATTTCTATAGAATTTCAAAAATAAAATGAATTATCTGAATCAGCGTTATGTATCCGCATCAGCGGTCGGGAGGATGAAGAAAATGTCCGAGAGAAAAGGCGCGTTCCTGCTGGGGCTGATCCTGTTTTTCGCGCTGTTCCTGATCCCGTTCCTGGCCCTGACGGGCGGGGCGAAAGCGAAGGAGACGCCCTCGGGCGGAAGCTCCGGCGGGCCGGCCGCGGCGAGCGGCAGTCAGTTCCGGATCCTGGACTCGAAAACGGGGAAAATCCTCACGGTGGACGACCGCACGTTCGTGCGCGGCGCCGTAGCGGCGGAGATGTCCCCGCTGGCGGAGCCGGAGGCCCTGAAGGCGCAGGCCGTGGCGAGCTACACCTACTACAGCCATCTGCGGGAAGACCAGCGGAAAAAGCCGGACCCCGCGCTCAAGGGTGCGGATTTTTCCGCCGACCCTGAAAACTGGGGAACCTACGTTCCCGAAGAGCAGATGCGGCAGCGGTGGGGAAGCGACTTCGACACGCGGTACAAGGCCCTCTCCGACGCCGCGGACGCCGTCGCCGGCCAGGCGCTGACCTATAACGGCGCGCTGATCGAGGCGACGTATTTCGCCATCTCCTCGGGCAACACGGAGGCCGCCGAGAACGTGTGGGGCTCCCCCCGGCCCTATCTCGTCTCCGTCGCAAGCCCGACGGACGCGTTCGCGGGCGGGTTCCAGACCAGTGTGACCTACGCGGCGGACGAGATGAAGACCCGCATCCTCAAAGCCGCGCCCCGGGCGGACCTGAGCGGCCCGGAATCCGGGTGGATCGGCAAAACCGAGCGCACCCCCGCCGGCACGGTGAAAAGCATCCCGCTCGGCGGGCAGAGCGTCACGGGCAACGAGGCCCGCACGGCGTTCGGCCTGCGCTCGGCCAACTTCACCGCCGCCTGGGCGGACGGGAAGTGCACCTTCACCGTGAAGGGCTACGGGCACGGCGTGGGCATGAGCCAGACGGGCGCGCAGGCCATGGCAAAGCAGGGGGCCGACTACCGCGCAATCCTCGCGTGGTACTATCCCACGGCCAAGCTGTCGACGCTGTGAGACGCTTACCGTTCCAGCTTGTTCGCCACCGAAACCTCGCAGAGCTGCCGGATGCTGTAGACCGCCGCCGCGCGCTCAATTCCGTTCTGTTTTATATATTTATAAATATCCTGATTGTAATATCTGAGGTCGATCAGATGGATTTCCGAGAAATTTTCGCACAGATAAGGAATCATGCTGTTGGCGAAGGAGTCCTTGAGCAGCAGCAGCTTCCCTTTCGGCGCGGCGGAGTTTCGCACGACCGTGACTCCGGGGTTCCCGCCGAGATAAACGGAATATTTGTCTTTCTTGTCTAAATAATCCTCTTTGTATATTCCATGCCCGGTTTTACTGCCGACCTGCTGCGTCAGACCGGCCCAGTTTTTGCCGTAGGGCAGGACAAGCGTATCCGGCTGCTGGAAGCGGAAGACCGCCTTCGAGTACAGCGTGCCGTAGAACGGCGCGGGGACAGTCCGGTAGGTAAACGCGGACCGCGGCGCGGCGGGCACGCCGAGGGCCCTGGCGAGCGCGAGGTAGCCCGCGTAGGCGCCCTCGGTGTTCCAGTGGTGGTCGGTCTTGAAATAATAGTCGCGTCCGGTTTTCTTTAAGCTGAGGGCGTCGAAGACGTCGAGGACGTCGGTCCCCGGGCCGGCCTCGGCGCGCAGGGTTTCCAGCTCCCCGCGCTGGTCGTGGCTGGGGGCGCAGGGCGGCAGGTTCTCCGCCTGCTCCTGCGCGCCGGCGGGCACGGGCAGCAGGGTCAGCGGGATGCCCGCCCGGCGCGAGAACGCGCCGAGCGCCGCGGCGTTGCGGCGGAAAATCCCCGTCTTATCGGGCAGAAGCACCTCGTACAGGCGGCCGCCCTTCCCGAAATAGACGCCGCCCTCGGCGGGGTCGGAGGTATAGTCCGCGGCGAGGTCGCGGCGGCCGAGCAGCAGCCGGAACGACGTGTTCAGCGAGACGAACGCCGTCCGCAGCGGAAAGTGGTCGCCCACATAGCTCTCGGCGGATTTCATGAAGCTGCCGTCCCGCAGGGAGTCGGGCGTGAGCTTGGGCGGCGGCTCGAGCATGCGGTTCTCCTGCTCTGAAAACTCCGCCTTCGGGGCGAGGATCAGCCCGCCGACCCCGGCGGCCACGCCCAGAATCAGCACCCAGGCCGCAAAACGGGAACAGAAACTCCGCGATTTCATTCCTCCGCACCTCCCGTCAAAAGCGAAAATACAGGAACGGGCTGTAGGCGCCGCCCACCAAGGCCGCAACCGAAAGCACCGCCGCGCACGCGGTCCCCGCGCACCACACCGCGCGCGCCGCCGCGCACCCGCCGCGCAGCCGCTCCGCCGCGCGCGCCGGCAGCGGCGAGCTGCCCACCGCCGCCAGAAGCAGCAGCAGGCCGCCCGTCCACAGCGAATAGACCCCCAGGCGGTCCGCGCCGGGCGCAAAACCGAACATGGCGCCCACCATGCGGAATGCCGCCGAAAGATCGGTGTAATCGAAGAACACCCAGCCGACCACCGCCGCGAGGAACGCGTACAGCCACCGGAAAAACGGCGGCCAGCGGTCCAGCACGCGCTGGAAGAACAGCTTTTCGCAGATGATCAGCGCGCCCCAGTACGCGCCCCAGAACGCGAAGTTCCAGCTCGCGCCGTGCCACAGCCCCGTCAGCACCCAGACGACCGCGAGGTTGCGCACGTTTTTCAGCCGCGAGCAGCGGTTGCCGCCCAGCGGGATATACAGGTAGTCCCGGAACCAGCCGCCCAGCGTCATGTGCCAGCGCCGCCAGAACTCCGCCGCGCTGCGCGAGACATACGGGAAATCGAAGTTTTCCGGCAGGCGGAAGCCGAACATCCGCCCCAGGCCGACCGCCATATCCGTATAGCCGGAAAAATCGAAATAGATCTGGAACGTGAACGCCAGCGCGCCCATCCACGCGCTCAGGACCGAAGGCGCGCCGAACCACTTCACCTTCTCTGCGATCTGCGCGAGCTGGTCGGCCAGCAGCGCTTTCTTCGCCAGGCCCGTCAGGAAGCGCCGGCTCCCCTCCGCGAAGTCCGCGCGGGTCACGGTGCGCTCCGTGAGCTGCGTGGCCATGTCGCGGTAGCGGATGATCGGCCCCGAGATCAGGTGCGGGAACAGCGAGAGGTAGGTGCCGAAATTCACGAAGCTGCGCTGCGCGGGCGCGTCGCCGCGGTAAATATCCACGACATAGGAGATCGACTCGAACGTATAGAACGAGATGCCGATGGGCAGAGCGACCGCCGGGGCGGCGAGGGCCAGCCCCGTGGCCTGCGCGGCGGTGGAGACCAGCAGCCCGGCGTATTTGAAGAAGCCGAGCATCGCCACGTCCGCGCATACGGCGGCGGTCAGCGCCGCCTTTTTGCCGCGCGGGGTGCGCGCGCCCGCAATCGCCCGCCCCGCCGCGAAATTGAAGCACACGGCGAACAGCATCAGCAGGATGTAAACCGGCTCGCCCCAGGCGTAGAACGCCAGGCTGAACGCCAGCAGGCACAGATTGCGGAACCGCTTCGGCACCAGATAATACGCCGCCAGCGAAGCCGGCAGAAACACGAAAATAAAAAACAGGCTGCTGAAAACCATCGGCCTTCCCCTTCCCGATCCCCTCTTGCATGTCTGCTTTCTATTTTACAGAATCACGGGGAATAAAGCAACAGGTAAAGCTATTCCGCCGCGTGTTTCGCAAGCTCCGCGTCGATATCCCGGCCACCGTACAACACGCGGACGACGTTGACCATTTTCTCGCCGGCATCAGGGATATAAAACACGCAGTAATGATCGACCGGCATACTATGCAGGCCGAGGCTGAACCACGGTTCATGGCCGTACAGGCGGAAACGCCCCGGCATATGGTCCAGCGACAGGATGGCTTTTTCAAGCCGCGACAGCTGCCCTTCCGCGGTCTGAAGAGATTGCAGGCCAAAAGCGATATACTCAAAAATTCCCTCTAAATCCGCATCCGCTTCTTCGGAAATTTTCACCGAATAACTCATGCGTCGTCTTTTATGCCATACTTCCTGTGAAGTTCTTCAAACACGGCGTCCGCCGGCCTGGTTCGCCCGGCAACGATGTCCGCATAGCCTTTGGCCAGCTCCGCAGCCCGTTGTTCCTCCGTCATACCGTCGAAATCGGGCACGCCGCCTCTCTTCGGGAGCTTCATTTCAAAGGGAATCCCGCGCTGCAAAATGATTTGCTTATAGAACATATTGATGGCGTTCGACACCGGGATACCCAGCGCGGACAAAATCTTTTCCGCCTGCTCTTTCACGTCCGGCTCGATGCGGGCGTATAAATTTGATGTTTTTGCCACGGCCCATCACTCCTTTCGTTTTCTTCGCTTCTATTATACGCGGCTGTACGCACAATAGCAATACAATAAGCAAAAGCTCCCGGGAAAGAATTTCTCCCGGGAGCCGCGCGCGCCGGCGAAGTCCGCCCAGCACAAGGCGGCGGGCCGGGCCTAAAACCCGGGAACCGCCGCCACGCAAATACAACCTAACTAATTTTTTGAGTTGCAGTTGTTGTTTGAAGAAAAGGGGTCATGCTCCTGCTCAAGCAAAAGTAGCGATCGCCAGACGCGCACCGTTGACATAAACGCCGTGGCCGCCCTTCACGTTGTTCGCGGTTACCTTGTAGAAGTAATCGTTGCCGGTCTTCTGGGCAAGCGCGATGGTGCCGAGGCCTGCGACCTGGAAGGTGGGCTGTGCCGGAGCAGTTACTTTGAACTGATAGGTCTTGCCGCTCGCGATCGTAACCGTGGTGGTGTCGATCTTGACGTTGCTCGTGATGTTCAGGACCGCAACCGGCGTTTTGTCAGCATTGACATACACGCCGTAGTTGCCGACGTTGGCACCGGTTACTTTATAGAAGTAGTCGTTGCCGGAAGTCGTGTACGGAGCAACCGTTGCACCGTTGTTGGCAACCTTGAGGGACGGAATCTTGCCGTCCAGAGAAGTGATCTTGAACTGATAGGTCTTGCCAAGATCAAGCTTCACTGTGCCGGTCGTGTCGGACTTGTAGGTGGTATCCGGAACCGCAATTTCAGTCAGGTCAAGGGTTCCGGGTTCGTAATCTTCGTCGTACTCGTAACCGTCTTTGTCAACCAGCGTAGCCGTGAGGACACCCTTGTTCTCAGAAGCGAAGTCCTCGTCGAAATTGGCAGCCGCAACGGTGACGGAACCATCCGCATTGGGAGTTGCTGTAAACTTGTCGGTATTGTCAACGCTCCACTCAACCGTGTAGTCCGCCGGAATAGCAGAGCCGGTCGGATACGCGGAAGCCGTAAAGGTTGCATTGGTATCTTTCACGATCCTCGCGTTGCCGTTGATCTTCAGCCCGACAAACTGCAGTGCGTCAACCGAGAACGTGTCGTAATCGTTGCCTTCCGCCAGCTTCAGCGTGTAGCCGTAAGGAGTGAAATTATCCACGTCCACAGCACCCGCAGAAGCCTTGAAGACTTTCAGTCCGCTGGTGATCGGTTCGTCGCTCAGCTTCAGAACCGCATCATAGATACCGTCCAGCACAGTCAGGTTGCCGGCTTTGATCACGATCGAGCCGGGGCCTTCCAACTCGCTAACTGTAATTTTGCTGTCAAAAGCAATCGTCGTTTCGTCTTCCGCCGTTACCGTACCCAGCGTGGCGTCGCCTGTCACTTCGACAACACTGTCGTCGGTAGATGTTGTTTCAATCGTGCCCTTGCCCTCCAGAACCTTCTGCGGGGCCGGGACCTTGCCTTGGAAATCGCTGAACGAAAGAGTGGTATCGTAGTAATTGAAATCGATGCCGCCGATTGTGGTATTGCCGGAAATATCAAACGTAAGGTTGTCGCCATTTGCTTTCAGCGTACCAACGGAAAGCTTCGCGGTCTCGTCGCCGGTGCTCAGTGTAACATTGCCGCCGGCGGTAATATTGCCTGTCGAAGTGGCTGTGTCTTCTTCTTCCGCACTCACCGCAACTTCTTCATCAGCAGTGATATCGCCAGTTTTCGCATCGGTGACCTCAACCGCGACAGCGTCGATCGCTCCGGTTGTCGCACCGGTATCGACCGTTACGGTACCGCTATCTTTAACCGCGGCATCTGTAGAAATATCGCCGGTTTTGGATTTTTCGCCGGTGACGGTTACATTGCCCGCAGCAAGGTCGATCGTCTTGACAGAGCCGCCGTCCACCTCGAGGGACGCTACAGTTCCGGAAATGGTATCGACTGCAGCTCTCTCTTCTACTGTGACTGCACCTGCAGCGTTATCAAATTTAACTTCGTAACCATTGACCGGAAAGAGAGTATCGTCCTCATCATACTCCGTATTCGCGCTCAGATAAGTGGTGGAACTGTTTCTGACAAAGTGGAGATACTGCGGCTCATTTACCAGAAGCGTTTTTGTAATCTTAGACTTCGCAGTAACCTCATCCGGCAGGTCAGCATCATCAGTTGTCGCCTTAATTGTCACGTTGCCGACATGGGCGCCATCTTTCACAGAAAACTTGGTGCCCTGTTGATCTAAATCTCCAGCCTTAACTTCAAAGGTGTAATTGCCACTTGTGGTTACATCTTCCCAAACCACTTTGGCGTCGCCAGGGATACGCTTTGCCTGGTAAACCGCTAACACTGCAGAATCTTTTACGGTATCATCTGTAGTCTTCTGCGCAAACGTCTTGGTAAACCGGACGTCCTTACCCGTGTTGTCTTGCGGTGCTTTTGTCGCATCGGCAATCACAACCGAATTTTCTTCGAAGACCGTGACGTTAAACTCCTTCACACAGGTGTAGGTCGTCACGTTGTCATCGTCATCCGTTACGCTGCCCTTGTAGAGAGCTTTCAGAGTTTCAGTGCCCTCCACTTTCGTGCCGCGCAGCCTCAGCGTGACAGTGTCGTCATCGTCGTCAATATCCCACTTGACAAGATCGGGGCCGCTCACGCGGGAAATTGCTGTCAGATCAGCAGAGATTGTGTTGTCATGCTCTACCGACGTAAGGGTAACCTCGGTGGAATACGACACAGAATCTTTCGCTCCGTTGACCAGATACTGATCCGTGATTTCACCGTCGACGTCCGCAGCTGTTTCGCTGCGGCGCGCGGCAGAAGCCGGGATCGCCGAAAAGCTGGATACTACCAGTGCAATGGAAAGCACCAGAGCAAGAGCTTTTCCTCTGACTTTTTTCATCCTTTTTGTCCTCCTTAAAAAATAGTCGTTGTGCATTTGCGTTGTGCCTATTTGGAATTTAACATACATGTGGGTCATGGGTGTTAAAGGATTCCCCTGACTTAGCCGGCCGCCCCCTCCCCATTCTCCGCTCCGGCACGCCTGGATTCCGGGGCTGGGAAGCCGTCCATATGTTTAATTGGATTATAAGATATTTGTTCCCGCATGTCAAGTACAATATGGATATAAATTTCTATAAAATTTGCAAGCGGATGATAAAATGTGCAGGATTCAAGCCAAAAAATCGAAATTCTCAGGAAGAATATGCCATTGCGCCGCGCGGAGCGCCGGGCGGTAAAAACGTCTCCGGGCGGCCCGCCGGAAGGGCCGGGTGAAAACGACGGACAGGCGCGCGGTTTTTTGGCGGAATCGACGAAGGGCCGTGCGGGCGGCCCCGCGGGAATTGGTCTATCTTACGTGCCGGCGGCGGAAAATAGAACCAACGGATTCATTTTACAGGGCGGCGCGGCGCGGTAGATTCTTCCTCGGAATTACCGGATTTTCCCGGTTCGGGGGGAGCGTCGGTGCGGGCGTAGCCGGAGACGAAGACGTCCTCGCGCCACAGGCCGGTGCGGGTCACGCGCCCTTTGCGGTATTCGGTGCCGCGGCCGTGGCGGCGGCCGTTCTTCCACTCGCCGGTATAGGTGAGATTCCCGTCCATATCGAAGGCGGAGCCGCGCCCGGTGGCGACGCCGTCCTTCCAGCGGCCCACGAAGATGGAGCCGTCCCGCGAGCCGAAGGCGACGCCCATGCCGTCGCGCAGGTTGCGCTTCCACCCGCCGGCGTAGCACAGCCGCCCGGATTTGTAATAGTAGACGCCGAAGCCCTCGCGCAGATCGGCGCGGTAGCCGCCCTCGTAGGCGGTCTTTCCGTCGGCGGACTGCGTGCGCCCGCGCCCCTCCCGCAGGCCGTTGATCAGCCTGCCGAAATACAGGTAGCTTTCCATCGAGCTGACCACGATCCGCTTGGCGGGGA
>ENA-UOOI01003480-UOOI01003480.1-fermentation-metagenome-genome-assembly--contig:-NODE-3480-length-11833-cov-31.754203_pt1 | contig 11833 bp, 11 predicted proteins | sample MGYA00245779_ERZ724027 | MGnify/ENA primary metagenome ERZ724027 (study PRJEB28704, sample SAMN03018318) | fermentation metagenome | biome: anthropogenic terrestrial biome; feature: soil... | reverse complement strand
CACATATTTAATTATATACCACTGGCATATACATTAAAACACTTTATATAAAACAAAGATCACATATATTGAGCAAACTGCACACTTTTAAAAAAGGCTCCATTAATTTTTATCATGAAGCTTTCTCTATATTTGTTATACTATTTTGCATTTCACCGCAAATATGCTATAATATTATGCAGATGTAATGTACAACATATCCCCAAATATCATTATTGTGCCGGATTCTATCCGGCTCTTTGTTTTTAAACATCCTCAGCAATTTTTTAATGCGAGGGATTAAAAGTACCCATCATCCATTTATAATCAGCTCAGCCTTATTATTCCCAATGTATTTAGAAATACTATTATCAGCAAAACCGGAGTTACATATTTTATAACCAGATATAACATATCGGCTGCAGTTTTAGTATTGATGCTGCCCTTATTTGAAAGCTCATATTCAAAATCCTTCTTGCTCAAGAACCAGCCCACCACTATTAAAATAAGGAAACCGCCTAAAGGCATCAATATATTGGAGGAAACAAAATCAAATAAATTAAAGAATGTCAACCCAAATACTTTTGCGCCGCCTAAAAGGCTTGCCCCATCGGCTGAAAGCGATGCTAAAATCCCAATCAGCATTATAATAACCGCAACAGACAAGACTGCTTTTTTCCTTGGAATCTTTTTGCTTTCATTTAAATAGGCCACAGGCACTTCCATCATAGATATCATTGCCGTTGTTGCTGCAATCGCAGTCAAAAAGAAAAAGGCCACCAAAAGCACATTTCCAAAAGGTATCTTTGAAAATACAAGCGGTATTGTCATAAACAAAAGTCCCGGGCCATTATCAGGGCCCATTCCGAATGTGAACACTGCCGGAAAGATTGCTACTCCTGCAAGTATTGACACTATTGTATCCGACACGGCTACTTTGGCAGAAGTACCTATCAGATTATTGTCATCGGTATAATAACTGCCATATGTGAGCATCGTGCCCATACCGAGGGAAAGTTTAAAGAAACCCAAACCTAAAGCTACAAGTATTCCCTGAGCCGTAAGTTTTGAAAAATCGATCCTGAATAGGAAATCCAGTCCCTGGCTTGCCCCGGATAGCGTAAGAGACCTTATGTCGCATATTATTATCAATATGAATAATATAGGCATAAGCGTTTTAGTCACTCTCTCAATCCCTTTTTGCACGCCTGCTATTATCACGGCAGATACAACTGCTATCACTATTATCTGCCATAGTATAGGGGATATGATGCCGACCGATGCTTTTGAAAATTGTGCGGCCGCACTTTGTGCGCTAATACCTGCAAAATCACCTTTTATGGCTTTAAATATATAAAGATAAACCCATCCAGCTACGCAGCTATAAAATGACATGATTAAAAATGCTGCTATAATACCCATGAAACCGATACTTTTCCAAAACGGTTTTACTTTCAACTTTTCAAAAGCCTGTACAGCGTTGCTTCTTGTTTTTCTTCCTATAAATAATTCGCAAACCATAACAGGCATACACGCAAATATTATACAGAATAAATATACTATTAAAAATGCTCCTCCACCATTTGCCCCTATCAAATACGGAAATTTCCATATGTTGCCAAGCCCTACGGCAGAACCTAATGTCGCAAAGAATACTGCAAACCCTGTCGTGAATCCTTCTTTTTTTATTGGTGCATCTGGTTCTTTTTCGATGCTTTTCATCCTTCTACTTCCTCCTTTATAATATAATTACTTTAAATAATAGACACATTTATAAAATTTGTAAACCGAATTATTGCAACTTTATGCAAGAAATATTTAAAAATATACTTTCAAAATAAAAAGCCATGCTAAAAATTTACATGGCTCATCTATCAAAAACAGTTTAATCTTTGACTATGTTAAAATATAATGTTGACTTTTTAGCAATTTAAGTGAGTCTCTCGCTATTAGAAAGGACTATTCCCTATTGGGATGGGGTCGGGACCGCATACGGTACGCCAAAGCCTCCTGAACCCGTATTGAAATAACTGCTCGGCACCTTGCCGACTATCAATGTTTCGGCAATCGGTATCCCTGAAGAAACATTCATCTTCTCTTCGCCGAAAGGTATCATCAGCTGCAAATTGACGTTGACCACTATATAGACCCTGTACCTGCTCTGATTTATCCCTGCTGATTCCAGCTCCGACCTAAAATCAGTGGACACATTGCCATACGGCAGCACCTTTACATGTATTACCGGACCCATATATGAGAGCAATGCGCTTTTGGTTAAAACTCCTACGGGTATTCCTATTCCCCTTCCTCCCAAAAATTTCATTTCCTCCTGCACCTTTAGAGCAACGGCCGTTCCGAATTTGTTCATCTCAATAGTATTCATCTCGATTGCAGATATGTCCCCATTGCTGTCGGTCTTTATTTCAACAAAATCGCTGTATTTGACATTCTTGGAAAGTTCCTCTTTTACTATCCTGTTTATTGATTCGGTTGCCAAGATCCTTGCTTCAGCATTTGATACTGAAAACAGAACAGGTTTTACGTCTCTGTCTATTTTGATAAAAACAAATATTATGATGAACAAAATCAAAAGCAAATAAATAATAAGGCGGATTTTTCTTTTACGTGAAGGCAGCATAAAAATACCCCCTTTTATCTATATTTATGATGATTGGGGGTATTAAGTTACTATTTTTTAAGCCAGACTTTCCTTTCCATTTTCTAATCCCTCATTTTCTATATCGTCGATGCTTATGACCCTTGTATGGATCGTATGATCCCACTCCTTTTTGTTTTTATTGATTATGCCTTGTATGGAAATAGGTATCCAAGTCAATATATAAAAGGGATAGAAAACATACCACAGCATTATCCTCAATCCCAGTTTCCTATCGAGCAAGAGAGCAAAAGGTGTATATACCAGAGTAATAAATGAGATTATATTCCAAAGCTTATCTCCTATTCCAAAAAGGCTGTTCAGCAAAAATTTTATCAAGAAAACATTCATAGGATAATTCAGTACGCTTTGAACAAGAGTCAAGAGTGTCGACAGCCCCAATCCGATTACGATAAAGGGCTGTATCGTATACAATGCACAATCCAAGGCAGTAAAATCGAAATCTTTTATTCCTTTGTAAAGAAGCTTAAAGAAAAACCGGTCTGCAACATCTGCAAAACCCTGCATCCATCTCTTTCTCTGCTTCCAGGATTGCTGAAGCGTTATCGGCTTTTCATCATATATCACAGCATTATGAGCCCACCCCACCTTTTCTCCATTCAATACCAGCTTGCACGAAAATTCGAGATCCTCTGTAAGGCAGGTAACGCCCCAGCCATACTTTTTTAGTATTTCCGTGCTGACGCAAAAACCCGTTCCTCCAATTTGATTTGACAGTCCTATATTGCTTTTAGCAAGCTGACCCATCCTGTTTGCGGTCCAAAATGCTATTGAATATGAAGCCGTTATCCATGAATCATTTGGGTTTTTGCTGTCAAGGAAGCCTTGCACGACATTATAGCCATTGCAAAGCTTATTGTTCATTTCACTTAAAAAATTTTTTGATACAAGGTTGTCTGCGTCAAATACAGCAATGGCATCATAACTTGAATCCATCTCAAATATGCGCTTGAACATCCACTCAAGGGCATAGCCTTTTCCCTTTTGTGACTTATCAAAACGTTCATATACCCTTGCTCCATGCATCTGCGCTATATTAGCGGTCCTGTCATTGCAATTGTCTGCGATAACAAAAATATCATACAGCTTTTTAGGATAGTCGAGGTCTCTTAGACTGTCCACGGCATTGGCAATCACCATTTCTTCATTATGCGCTGCAATTATAAGTGCGAATCTTTTGCATGGCGTAAATTGTTCGGTTTCCTTCTTTTTATATATTCCAAACAAAGAAATAATAGTATAGTAGACCGTTATTATAAACATCGGTATCTGTATTGCCGCGGTTATATAAAACACATACTTCATATTATAATCCTCCAGATTTTAAATCTAAGGCTATATTGATCCCCTCTTATATAGTGTTCCATATTTACTCGAATTTTATATAAGGAATTGCAGTCATAATATGCATGTTTTCATCCTATCTGAGCCTTATATGTTTCGATTAACATGGGTCTAGTTTTATGTTATAATGGGTAAAAAGTATGCCTATACTTATAAATGATTATAGTAAATCTACATATTAGATAAATGCGATTCCAAAGCATTAATTAAGGTCAATTGATGCCATCCGGAAGAAAATTATGAAAATTTTGGATTTTTTTGGCTTTGCTATCCTATTCCGCATTAGGAGGTTAACATGAACAATAAAAATAACAATACAACAGGCAAAAAAGCAAAAAAGAAAAAAGTTAAAGTATGGAAAGTAATAATGCTTACTATATTGCTGATAATATTGATTGCTGCAGGTGCGTGCGGTGGTATTGTACTTGCTTTCGTCAATACTGCTCCTGAACTAAGTATAGATAGCTTTACCAACCTTGCCCAAACAACCAAGATATATGATAAAGACGGGAATTATATTGAAAGCCTTCATCAGGTTGAAAATAGGACATACGTTCCTTTATCAAAAGTTAAAAAGTATACCCAGGATGCGTTTATCGCAATTGAGGACGAGCGTTTCAGAGAGCATTTCGGTATTGATATCAAGCGTATATTCGGTGCTTTATGGCAGGACATAAAATCAAAATCATTAGAACAGGGAGCTTCAACCATAACCCAACAGCTTATAAAGAACACGGTTCTTACCCCTAAAAAAGATTTCAAGAGAAAAATACAGGAAGCATATCTTGCAATCAAGCTTGAAAGAGAATTGTCAAAGGATCAGATACTTGAGTATTATCTCAATACAATACACCTGGGAGGTTCTGCATATGGCATTCAGGCTGCGGCAGAATACTATTTCAACAAGGACGTTGATCAGCTGACCCTTGCGGAAAGCGCACTGATTGCAGGCATAAATCAATCCCCGTCGAGATATAACCCGTATTTGAATGAAGACACTCCTGAAGTTTACGTCAACAGGGGCATTGTCGTGCTTTCAAAAATGCTTGAAAATAATATGATAAGCAAAGAAGATTTTGAAAAGGCAAAGAGTGAAATGCAAAAATTCAATATCAACTCTTTTACCAAGCGGACAGACAATACCAAAGTCAAATATCAATGGTTTATAGAATCTGCGATCCAAGAGGTAAAGGACGACCTTAAAGCCAAATACAAGTATTCCGATGACGAAGTCAATCAGGAAATCTATTCAGGAGGATTGAAGATATATACTACTATAGATACTAAGATACAGGATATTGTAAACAAAGTAGCCAACGATGATAAATATTACCCCAAGCTGAAAAAGGATATTGCAGTATGGGGAAAGGATAAAATCATACAGCCACAGATAGGCGTTGTAATAGACGATTATTTGACTGGAGAGGTCAGAGCTGTCTTAGGCGGCAGAGGTGAACAGCCGTTGATGTCGCAAAACAGAGCGACAGATATAGCAAGGCAGCCCGGTTCGTCCATGAAACCTCTTGCCGTTTATGGCCCGGCATTTGATATGGGTTATGCTCCGGCGACTGTAATCGATGATTCCCCATTCACTCCTGAGGCTGCAGCGGCAGCAGGATGGAAAGGAGAGGGCCCCCAGAATTTCAATAAAAAATATGATGGCTTCTGTACGTTAAGATATGCCATAAAGCAGTCCAAAAACGTTGTAGCCGCCAAACTCATATTGAAGATAAGCCCAAGCAAGAGCATAGAATATCTGAAAAAATTCGGACTGCAGCATCTCGTCACAACGCCGGACGAAAATGGCAACACCGATGTGGTGCCTGCAATAGCGCTCGGAGGGATGACAAATGGTGTTACTCCGATGGAGATGGCTGCGGCATACGGCAGTTTTGGAAACAAGGGAGTATATACACAACCTATACTCTACACCAAAGTTTTAGACAGCGAAGGAAACGTGCTGCTTGAAAAAAATCCTGAAAAGCATAAGGTGATATCACCTCAGGCAGCCTACCTGATGATCGATACGCTAAAGGGCGTTATAAACGGAGGCACAGGCTCAAAGGCAAATATGGGCTCCATTCCTGCCGCAGGTAAAACAGGTACGACAAACGAATCGGCTGATGCTTATTTTGCGGGCCTGACTGCATATTATTCGGGAGCAATATGGATGGGGCATGACAAACCGAGTGAAAAGTTGAGTTTGACAAGCGGCGAAACAGCACAGATGTGGGGAGATATAATGAAGGAAATCCACAAAAATCTTCCGATAAAAGACTTTGAGAGGCCCAGCGGACTTGTTACGGCTACGGTATGTAAAGACTCGGGTGAATTGCCTACCGAGCTCTGCTCACAAGACCCAAGGGGTTCAAGGCTAATTACGGACCTCTTTATCCAAGGCACGGTTCCAACGGAAAAGTGCACCACACATGTAAAAGCCACTATAAATATGCTTACTGGAAAACTTGCAACCGAATTTACGCCGCTTCCTCTTTTAAGAGAAAAAGTGTTTATAAAAAGGCCATATCCTGTAGACAGCAGGGTTGCCGATTACAAGTACCAGCTTCCTACTGAAAGCGATTCTTCAGATAATATATGGGACAATTTCAAACCTGGTGATGAAGGTGGATTCAATTTCATAGATCCTTCATATGGGGTTACTCCCTAGCAGTATAAAAAAGACACGGCGTACAAATAAAAAACAAACTCACTAGACCATATCAAACCGATTTAAAAGAGGCGTTATCCTGTAAGATAACGCCTCTTTTAATATTTTACATTCACAATATCACAATGGCTCCGACAATCCCAGCCAGTACAGTCAGTAAAATCGGATTGATCTTAAAACGTATATTGAGCACTGCTGTAAGTATAAAAACAACAACAGGGACCAAAGACAAAGTGCCGATCGGATTGACTAGCAAATTTCCAATATCCTTCCCAGGTACCGTAAGCACATCAGATGCAATCGTGATTGCCGCAGCCGCGATCAGACCCACGGCTGCTGGTTTGATGCCGGATAAAATATCAGTCAGCCAGAGATTGTCCTTAAAATGTGCAAAAAAACGCATGACAACAACAGTTAAAACAAAAGAGGGCAGGGAAACCCCTATTGTTGCCGCAATGGATCCCGCCATCCCCTGGTACAAATACCCGACATAGGTTGCAGCATTGATGGCTATGGCACCCGGTACCACCATATCCAGCGCATTCAAGTCTGCAAATTGGGCAGGAGTAACTGAAAAGTGCCGTGCTTCAGACATTATCATGGAGAGCATAGCATAACCGCCTCCGAAGCTTAGGAAGCCGAGTTTGACAAATGTGTAAAATAATTTAAAACAATTAAGAAGCATCATTACGACTCCTTTCTTGATATCGCTTAATATGTTGGTAAATATATCCGGTAACTCCGGACAGCACTATAATAACCGGTGCGCCCAAATTCCCCAGAACAACGAGCAGAAGAGCAGCGATCATCACGATGACGGCGAAAGTACTCTTTAAGTTATATCTGCCCAGAGAAAAGGCAGCTGAAAGCACCAGTGCGGCAGATGCCGCCCTTATCCCGCGCATGGCTCCTAGGAATCTTCCTTGCTGGGGGATCATTTTTGCCAGAATCGTAGCTAAAAGCATAAATACAAATGCCGGAAGTATCGCACCAAAGCCAGCGGCCAGCATTCCGACAACGCCCGCCGCACGGCGCCCGACAAGCGTGGCGCAATTCAATGCTATTACGCCGGGCATGGTTTGCGAGAGTGTGGCATATTCCATAAATTCATCTTCGCTTAAAAGCTTATACTTTTCTACTGCATCCCGTTCAATGGCCGGAACGATGGCAAGGCCTCCTGCAAAAGTAAATGTGCTTGCTTTTAGAAATGTGATAAATAATGCAAAAGATTTGTAGAGCTTATTTTTGTTTATAGTATCCCCTAAATTCTTGAACAATTAGATTTTACCTTCCTCCCATTAACAATTACAAGTAAGTATATCACTTGAAAATTCATAAGTAAAATATTATAATTTTATATAAATTATATGGTTTTATTTATGAATGGAGAGCAAATCAATTGACTTTAAGACATATGAAGATTTTCGTAGCAGTCTGTGAAGAAAAAAGCATAACAAAAGCCGCAGAAAAGCTGCATATAGCACAGCCTGCGGTCAGCATCGCTGTTAAGGAACTGGAACAATACTATGGCGTAAAACTGTTCGACCGCATATCCAAACGGCTCTATCTCACGGATATGGGCAGGAATTTTCTTGAATATGCTACCCACATCGTTTCTCTTTTTGACAATATGGAGGATAACATACGGCAATGGGAACGTTCCGGTAAATTGAGGGTCGGCGCTTCCATTACCGTCGGCACCCGTCTCATGCCACAATATGTAAGCACTTTTTATAAAAAACATCCTCAGTCAAGCATCGAAGTTTTTATTGGAAATTCCGATCTTATAGAGAAAAAAATTCTGCAAAACGAACTTGATTTTGGCATGATAGAAGGTACCATCCATTCAGACAGCATACTTTGCGAGGCTTATATGAAGGACAAACTGGTTGTCATATGCAGCCCTTCATACCCTCTTTGCAAAAGGGAAACAATAACGATAGAACAGCTGCTTTCACAACCATTGCTGCTGAGGGAAAAGGGAAGCGGCACCAGAGAATTGTTTGACCACGTGCTCGCATCTTTAGAATACACCTATGTCCCATCATGGGAGAGCACAAGTGCAGAGGCTCTTATAAATGCTGTAAGAGAAGGACTGGGCGTGTCGGTACTATCCCATATGCTGATACAGGATGAATTGAAAAAAGGCACTGTCGTTGAATTGCAAGTTGAAGGTTTGCATCTCGACCGGGAGTTTCGCATCATTTATCATAAGAACAAACTTCTTACAAACCTGGCAAAAGAGTTCATTGAAATGTGCCGTACACATAAATAGAAAATTTTTCGGTGGTAGAAAAATCTTCTTACCTTACTTTATTGTAAGTCTTTATGATCTCTTCCATGGCTTTTGTTATTACAGGCGAGCCTATCTGCGCACTGTCACGGCCGTTCATCTTTCCAGGATCACCGACACCCACGATGATTGGAAGATGTTTTTTGTTCAATATATCCACTGTATCTCCGATAACTATATGATTTTTCTTTTTGTTGCCGTGCTTGTCGACCCCGCAATCCACCAACTTTCCATTTTTATCTATAGAAAAATCGACCTTTACGCCATTTACATGTTTGGTATTTGATGCAACAGCTATAACGCCCATCACATCTATCATATCGTTGTTTATTATATAATCCATGGCCTGCTCGCCTTTTCCAATCTTTGTATGCCCTCTATCGTCCACCATGACTACGACAGGATCATGTTTTGCCGATTTAATAAGGTCCACTATTTCAGGTCCGGTTATAGGCGTCGGGTTTCCGGCAGACATAGAGATGCACCTTCCCCCGATATTTACGGTTGCCTCTTCCACTGCTTTCATTGCGATTGCATCACCATCGGTTACAAGTATAACTCTTATTTTTTTCATATCGGCCTATTTTTTAGTCTTGGCATTGAATATTATCGACATTATGTAGCCGAAGGTTATTGCCGCTGCAATCCCTCCTGCGGCTCCCTTTACTCCGCCAGTAAAGGCTCCAATCAGCCCTTTTTCCGTCACTTCCTTCATTACTCCCTTTGCAAGCGCATATCCGAAACCGGGCAGAGGTACTGTTGCTCCCGCCTTTCCTATTTTTACTATGGGCTCATATATGCCCAGTGCCGTGAGTATAACACCCGATGTCACAAATATGACAAGTATCCTGGCAGGCGTAAGCTGGGTCTTGTCTATCAATATCTGCCCGATCACGCATATTATCCCTCCTACGACAAAGGCTGATATATAATCCATGAGCATAAACTACACCATCCTTTCAATAGTCACAGCATGGGCTATTCCCGGAATGGACTCACCCTGTTGCGAGCTCGTTGGGCTCATAAGAGCACCTGTAGAAACCATCAGAATCCTGTTTATCAAACCCTTTGCAAGCATATCGTAAAAATATCCGCAAAATACTACTGCTGAGCATCCGCATCCGCTTCCGCCTGCATGGACATCCTGCTTCTTGGAGTCATATATCTCAATCCCGCAATCAGTGAAAACATTTGATATATCATATCCCTGCTTTTTTATAAGATCATCTGCAAGTTCCTTGCCGACTGCTGCAAGATCACCTGTTGCGATAATATCATAATCCTTGGGTTCAAAACCCGTATCCTTAAAATGCTGGACTATCGTATCTGCTGCAGCAGGAGACATGGCAGCCCCCATGTTGTTCGCATCTTTTATGCCCATGTCTATTACCCTTCCGGTTGTCACATGTGTTACATATGGACCGTTTCCTTCACGCGAAAGTATTGCAGCGCCGGCTCCGGTCACAGTCCATTGTGCGGTCGGGGGCCTTTGAGTACCCTGCTCGAGAGGAAACCTGTACTGCCTTTCAGCACTGCTGAAATGGCTTGAGGTCATGCACAATATATAATCCCCATATCCTCCATCTATGAGCATGGAGCCTAAGCTTAGAGACTCCGCCATCGTAGAGCATGCGCCATACAGCCCGAAATACGGTATACCCATTTCCCTTGCCGTATAGCTAGAAGTTATGATCTGATTTAAAAGATCGCCTGAAAGCATATAATCTATGACTTCTTTTTGGATCCCGGCTTTACTTATAGCCTTATCTGCTGAATCCATCGCCATCTTGCACTCGGCCTTTTCATAGCTCTTTTGTCCGCATAGGTCGTCACTCAGTATGGTATCGAAATATTGTGCAAGAGGGCCCTGGCCTTCTTTAGGCCCGACTATTGAACTCGTGGCTATTATGGAAGGCGGGGCCTCAAGCCTCACCGTTTGCTTTCCGATTTTCTTTAAAGCCATAAATATCCTCCTATCTTATAAAATAGTATATAAGCCCGACTATTACAGAAGATGCAATGCCATATACCAGCACCGGGCCTGCTATCACAAACATCTTTGCTCCTACTCCAAGCACATATCCTTCCTTTTTGAACTCCATTGCAGGCGATACTATTGAATTTGCAAAACCGGTTATCGGGACTATCGAGCCTGCTCCGCCGTATTTGCCTATATTGTCATAAACTCCAAGCCCGGTTAAAAATGCTCCCCAAAATACCATTATTATCGGAACCCATATGCTCGATTCATCCTTGGGAATCCCCCATTTTGTAAGAAGGTTGCTGAAAAATTGTCCTATGGAGCATATGATGCCCCCTACTATAAATGCCAGCACGCAGTTTTTAAAAAGAGCTGATTTGGGGCTTTTCTGCTTTACTATCTGCTGGTAATCTTTCTTTTTCTTTTCAGCTTCAGTCATATTTTTATTCATACGATGCCAATCCTTTCATCTGTATTTTTTTGCGGCCGGTCATATCAGATTTTTAGATAAGTGTAGTATGACGGCATCCCATATACGAACATAGCTTTATCCGGCATTTTTATCTCATTTCGATTAAGCAGTACATAAACCACAGCCGCAAAAATCAAAACGGTTATCAATAAAAATAAAATCAGGTGAGATTTTGAATATGCAAAAATCCGCTTCAAGTTCAGCACCTCCTCTTTATGATAGACAACCTATATTTTACAAAAGCAATGTCGTTTAACATAAGTATTGATTTTTGAGTATCCTTGTTCACCCGTTCACACTGCTCACCTGGATACTCAAAAATCAACATCAAACTTTTATAGCCTATCATAAATAAAAATCACAAATAAAAGCACGATGTATCACCAGCATGATTATTATTTGCAGTAGAACATTTTTAA
>ENA-UOOI01003479-UOOI01003479.1-fermentation-metagenome-genome-assembly--contig:-NODE-3479-length-11837-cov-35.038194_pt1 | contig 11837 bp, 8 predicted proteins | sample MGYA00245779_ERZ724027 | MGnify/ENA primary metagenome ERZ724027 (study PRJEB28704, sample SAMN03018318) | fermentation metagenome | biome: anthropogenic terrestrial biome; feature: soil; material... | reverse complement strand
AAAACAAGGAAAAGAGGTTGACATTTACAGGGTCAGAGCATAGAATAATAATGTAAAAATAATAAAACCTCGGTAGGTGAGGTTACTACAGGGATACGGGCTGCTGCCGTAAAAGAGTGGAAACATTCTTAACTGGCAAGCAGGTTTTACCGAACAGAGAAGGTTTAATCTAATGCAGCTGCATTGCCTTGCAGAGCCAAAACTTGAACGGGAAAGTGTTGATTTGAATGCCTTCGTCATGTCCAAGTTTGACGAGGGTTTTTAATTTTATTAGAGCAATTTAGAGGTGAGAAGGATGGAGTCTGGCAGTAGTACGGACTGTGGAGGAAAACGTATATATAGTGGAGACAACAGAATACCTGCTATGTCGGCTTTATTCTTTTTCGATTAAGGCTTTGTTATAGCTTATGATGCATTCTGTTCCCTCTTTTATATACCTTTCTTTAAGAGCAACTCTTTTAGTGCTCCTATAGTCCCTATATTATTAGCCGGTTTTCAAATTTGCCTGATTTAAAATTTAAATAGAATAAAAATTTTCACAAAGTTAAAAGATAATTATTAGCCCTGTATTTCTTATTGCTTTTTTTAGATGAGCATATTTGCAATAACATCCAATCATATTTTTCAAAAAATGGAGGTGGAATGTATGGATGATGGGCCTGCGGGTAGAGAATACGGTCAATTTAGCATGAAAATAATAGCACATGTTATTCAAGCAGTGACATCTTCCATGCTTTCACTGCTTGAATAACAATGCCGGGGAGGTATTGTTTTATGGTATTAATGAAATTAATAGATACGGTAGATAATCATATTGTAGAGACTGTATTGAAGAAATTGGATACTTCTCTTAAAGGATTAACTGAACAAGAAGCAGAAGAGAGAATTGAGAAGTATGGATTTAATCAGGTGGGCGGAGAGAAAAGAAAGTCACGTTTTCTGAAATTTCTAGAAGACTTTAAAAATCCTCTGGTTATTTTGCTTGCTGTACTTGCATTGGTCTCATATATAACCGGAGATTCAAGGGCGGCAACAGTGATGATCATAATGGTCGTGCTTGGAGTGGCGTTAAAATTTGTCCAGGAGATGAGAGCGGATGAATCCGTAGAAAAACTAAAATCCATGGTAAATACAACTGCAACAGTAATAAGGGATGGAATTGAGAAGGAAGTGCCCTTAGAGGTGGTTGTACCTGGAGATATCATCCACTTGGCATCAGGCGATATGATTCCCGCAGATGTGCAATTGATAAAATCAAAGGATTTGTTTGTGAACCAGTCGGCCCTTACCGGCGAATCGCTTCCTGTAGAAAAAAATGTTATAGAAGGCAGCTGGAAGAGCGACTTTGAAAATCCCAACCTGTGCTTTATGGGTACAAATGTAGAGAGCGGGACCGCAATTGCCGTTGTTGTAACTACCGGAGTGAAGACCTATTTCGGTCAATTGAGCAGCAAAATGACCGGCGAGAGGCCTTTGACCAGTTTTGAAAAAGGGATAAATCAGTATACCTGGCTTATGATAAACTTTATATTTATCATGGCTCCGATCGTGTTTTTAATTAACGGCCTGACTAAAGGCAACTGGCTTGAAGCATTTTTGTTCGGCATTGCAGTTGCGGTAGGTCTCACGCCTGAGATGCTCCCGATGATTGTTACTGTCAATCTTTCAAAGGGTGCCTTAACCATGGCAAAAAAGAAAGTCATTGTGAGAAAGCTGAATGCCATACAAAACTTTGGAGCAATGGATGTGCTTTGCACCGATAAAACAGGGACCATAACTTGCGGTAAGGTCGTGCTCGAAAAATATTTGAATATATATGGCAATGATTCGGAAAGGGTTTTAAAGTATGCTTTTATCAACAGCTTTTATCAGACCGGTTTTAGAAATGTGATGGATAGTGCAATCCTTAGCCATAGAAATGACGAAGAATATTATTCCAACATTGAGCAGAAATATTTGAAGATAGATGAGATTCCATTTGATTTTATGAGAAAGAGAATGTCTGTAGTCGTAGAAAATAAGAGGATGGAACATGTGCTTATTTGCAAAGGCGCTATAGAGGAAGTGCTGAGCCTATGCAATAAGTACGAAACAAAAGAGGGAACAGAGCCTTTTATGGGCAAGATGACCGACAAGATCGACAGTATGGTCAAAGGACTGAATTCAGATGGATTCAAGGTTATTGCCGTAGCATACAGGATATTTGATAAGAACAAGAATTCATATTCTGTAGTTGATGAAAGTGAACTGACATTGCTTGGCTTTTTAGCTTTCCTTGATCCTCCAAAGGAGACCTCAAAAGATGCTGTCGCTAAGTTCCGCAAATATAATGTGGATGTAAAAATCGTCACAGGGGATAATGAGATAGTAACTAAAAAAATCTGTGATGAAATAAATCTTCCCATAGATAAAATACTTCTTGGCAGTGAGATAGATGCAATGAGTGATGAGGAACTTGGTGAGCAGGCGCAAAAGACTTCTGTCTTTGTCAAACTCTCGCCTATGCATAAGGAGAGGATAATCAAGGCGCTGCAAAGTAAAAACCATGTAGTTGGGTTTATGGGAGACGGGATAAATGATGCGCCCGCACTTAAGGCGGCTGATGTGGGAATATCGGTCGATACGGCAGTTGACATCGCAAAGGAATCGTCGGATATAATACTCCTTGAGAATAATCTGCTTGTACTTGAAGAAGGAGTAATGGAAGGAAGAAGAGTATTCGAGAATATAATAAAATATATCAAAATGACTGCAAGCTCAAATTTTGGGAATATATTCAGCATGCTTGGTGCAAGCATATTTTTACCGTTTTTGCCGATGCTTCCGATTCAGGTGTTGGCTAATAATCTTCTGTATGACATATCACAAACCGCTATTCCAACGGATTCGGTAGATGAGGAGTGGATCGCAAAACCAAGGAAATGGGCGGTAGATGATATCAAAAGATATATTATGCATATTGGACCGATCAGTTCTATATTTGATTATATAACTTATTTCATAATGATTTTTGTATTCAAAAGCTGGAATAATCCATCATTATTCCAGACAGGGTGGTTTGTTGAGTCCCTTTTTACGCAGACATTGATAATTCATGTGATCAGGACCAATAAAATACCGTTTATCCAGAGCATGGCAAGCAGGCCGCTTATGATAACATCAACTTTAACTGTATGTTTTGGCGCATTCTTGGCCAATTCACCATTAGGCAGTGCTTTTGGATTTGTAAAACTTCCTGCAACATACTGGATCTTTTTGGTAATAATCCTGATTAGTTATATTACTTTAACTCAAACAGTCAAGACATGGTATATTAAAAAGTATGGCATACAATAATGAAGACATTAAAAACAGGCTCTGTTTAACAAAGATGCTCAAAAAATCAGTATCTTTGTTAAACAGAGCCTGTTTTTAAAATCAACTTTATATAATGTGAATTTATGAATCGGTCATCATTGAATAAACATATACAAACCTTGTAGCGTGCTCCTGCTCATCGGTTATTATTTCATACAACATGTCTCTTAGGTTTGTTTGCGGGAGCATTGATTTTATATTTCTGTACATTTCAACTGCTTCAAGCTCACCGTCTATGCTCGTTTCAACGGCATCCAGTAGATTGTCGGGCTTTTTGACTTCAGGCACCTGCACGTCGGTAGTTCTGCCTGTTAAACAATGCAATATGTGCCGAAACATCTTATAGTGTTTTCCCTCATCAACATATGCAAAATTTATCTGCCTTTTTATCTTTTCATCATCTGTCATATCCATCATCATATTGTATTTAGCCCTGTCCTGCTTTTCATCCCTCATAGCTTCCAAAATGAGGTTTATAAGTTCAGGCTGCATTGCCATGGTGGTCTGGCCGGTATATGGACCCATGCCATAATACATCTGAAATCCTCCTTGATAAATAATATGTAAATAGCATTGGCATGAAATAAATGCGTCCATATATAATATGAAGGTTTAGCATATTTTGATAACAGTTAAGTTTTGCCAAAGTATGATTCTGGTTTTGAGCATCCCGCTTGGATTGCTCAAAAAATCGATACCTTTGTTAACACAACTCATCTTAAAATATGTTGAGATTTCTTCCTATTGCTTTTCCATGATCTTTTCTATATATTCGGGATTCATATATTTGCTCTTTTCGCTTTCGATGTCTTGAGTAAACTTTCTATAATCCGAAGTTATGGAAGAATTCATCTTTTCAGCTTCTTCATACATTGCATCGATTTCATTTATTTTTTTATCAACCTGCTCTGCATCTGGCTCCTCTTCTTCATCAAAGTTCATATCTGTGACTACGGCCTGTTTCAATTTGCTGTAATAATCCAGGCTGCTGTCAAGTATCGAGCTGAATCTGTTATTGAAATTTCTCAGCTCTGATGGGGCATGTATTTTTATATAGCTTGCCTTTATATCGCCGATCGATTTTTCATTTTTGGCAATCAGTGAAAGAAGCTCGTCCCAGGAAGTCTTATCAAAACGAGATTTTTTCAGAGCTTGGGTTATGTCAACTTTCGAATTTTCATAATTTAGAAGAGTTTTTGAAATTTCCTCGAAGTATTTTGAAAATGAGGACATCAATTCAGACACTTTGGCATATTTATTCTGCTGCTGTTTTACCCAGGGGCCTAATTTTGAAGATATTGATGTTATATCTTCAGGAAGCGCGAAGGAATTGTTCTCCATCTTCACACTTGAATATGTATCCGAACACTGCTCAATATATTTATAAAGCTGTTCCTCATTTTTTTGAATATCGGAAGATGCAGGCGAGCTTAATACATCCTCAAGCTGGGTGTATATCATATTGTTAAGCTCCAACGCCTGTTTTAGCTTGTTGTGGGAAGCCGAATATTTAGAAGGCGCACTGATATTTCCTAAATTTTCCGCAGCCTTATCAAGGCTTTTTTTGGTTTCAGGTATCTTGGATATTATATCGGAAACCGGAAAGTCATTGTCATCCTTTCTTAATATTTCCGCCATGCCGTCATTTGCACTATTTATCTGGGCATTTATTTTCGATATCGAACCTGCATATTCTTTTGTGGAATTTCCTATAAAATAAGAGTAAGCATAGTATGCAGCAGCGATCCCTGCTCCAATTAACAATATAACCACAAGAGAGATTTTAATGAAAGTCTTAAGATTTTTGTTTTCATGATCATGAATATGGGAACTATTTTGTGCACGAGAAGCATCTTTGCTTCGCACTATTTCTCCACAATATGGACAAACCCTAACCGTGCTGTTTAAAGGTCTGTGACATTTATCACATATCACAATATTCACCTACCATAATATAATTTTGTTTATAGCTGCAATTTTTCATTCAGGCTATGTTTAACAAATATGTTGATTTTGAGCATCCTGCTCGCCTGTTCACACTTTTTAAGTTCTAAGGCTTATTGCTCTCGTTCATCGAGAACTTTTGCAACTCGTTTCACGAAGTCTGCAAAAGTTCTAGGATTCGCTTCGGCAATTTCGCCAAGAACTTAGCAAAAGTGCTCACATCGCTCGCTTGGATTGCTCAAAGAATCAACATTATAACGCATCAGTAGAAAATTTTTCGGCTGTAGAAAAATTCTCTTACCTAAAATGGACATCCAACCATATATTTTTCTATTACATTCTACGATCTGATACAAAAATCCTTTTAAATGGAAAATAAATTTAGACTATGTTAAACAAAGATGTTGATTTTTTGAGTATCCTGCTTGCCTGCCACATTTTATAGCAAATTATAGCAAAGGCATTTCAAAAATAAAAATCAATGAAGCCTTTGCTTAAAAGAGACTGTATTCTGCAAGCAGAGAATTTAATGTTTAAGTGATGTATCTTTTTAAATTCTAAGACTATGCCAAGATTCGTCGGGAACTTTTGCGAACTCACTTTACGCGAGTAGCAGAAGTTACTGTTTATAGTAAATTATGGAATTAATAAAAAGCAATACTTTATACTACCTGATAAAAATTTGGTGTATAATTATAAGTAGTACTGACGCAAGGGGTGATCGGGTGTGATAGAATCGATATCAGGAATCTGGAATCTGCTAAAGCATATAACAATAATAAATGTAATAGACATTTTGATAGTAAGTTATATCATCTACAAGATATTCATGCTTATCAAGGAAACCAGAGCCGAAATGCTCGTAAAAGGGATTGCACTTATAATAGTAATAATGATAGTAAGCGATCGTGTGGGGCTTGTTACACTTTATTGGCTGATTAAAAGCGCCATACAGATAGGTGTGATTGCACTCATTATAATATTCCAGCCCGAATTGAGACGCGCTTTGGAACATTTGGGAAGAAGCAGATTTTTTACAAAATCACTGATGATTACCGAAGAGGAAGTGGACAATGCTACCAAACAAATAGTTGAAGCAGTATGCAACCTGTCCTCTACAAAAACGGGTGCTCTGATAGTGATTGAGCAGGAAACGGGTTTGAATGATTATGTTCAGGCAGGCATAAAGCTTGATGCTGTGCTGACATCCCAGCTCCTTGAAAACATTTTTGTTGTAAATACTCCGCTACATGATGGCGCCGTAATCATAAGGAATAATAGAATCGCGGCTGCAGCGTGCTTTCTTCCGCTGACTGAAAACTATGAAACCAATAAAAAGCTTGGCACAAGGCACAGAGCCGCACTTGGTATGTCCGAGAATTCGGATGCTTTAGTCGTTGTAGTGTCTGAAGAGACAGGAAATATATCACTTGCCATAAACGGAAAGCTTACCAGAAATTATAATGCCGAAAGGCTTAAAGACATACTCACAAGGGTTATGAAGCAGAAGCTTAATAAAAAGACCACAATCTGGAAGAGGGTGAAAATGTGGGGCAAACAAAAATAAAGGATATTGCTCTCAGAATTTTTGCGGTGATAATAGCATTATTGTTGTGGGTTTTTGCATCAACCGAAGACAATCCGGTTGAAACATGGGAAATAAGCAATATACCTGTGACCCTTATAAATGTGGATTCATTGTCCCAGTCCAGATTGGTGCTGGTCGGTGACAGAAACAATTATAGGGTAAATCTTAATGTAAGAGGCAGGAGAAGGGACTTGCAGCTTCTAAGGACTGAAGACATCAAACTGGAGGCCAACCTTGCCGGAGCAAATCTTGGAAAGGGAATCAATCCTGTATTGGTTGAAGTAAAGGATAAACCTGCCAATATTGAGATACCTGACAACCAGCCGTTATTTATCAATGTTACGCTTGAAGAATTGGTTGAAAAAGATTTTGGAGTAAGTGTACAGGTTACCCCTCCAGAGGATAAAAGCTATGCTGCGCAGCAGTATACGGTAAAACCTCAGGTTGTGACTCTAAGTGGCGCTGCATCATATATTGGAAGCGTGAAATCGGTTGTAGCAAAGGTTGATGCAAGCAAAGCCACGTCGGACTTGCAGGTTTCGATGCCGGTGCAGATACTTGACAGCAAAGGCACGCCGATTTCTAACCGGAATATAGAGTGCAATCCTCAAAAGGTGGATATATCTGTGCCAATAAAAAAGGCTAAGGATGTGTCTGTAAATGTGCAAACAGTAGGCAAGCTCCCTCATGGCGTGACCTTGAAAGGGAATATTACGGCGTCTCCTTCAAAAGTATCGATAACCGGAAGCGATGATATCATAAGCTCCATACAATCCATCGATACGGTCCCTATAAATCTGGGAGATATAACCGAAAGCACGAAAAAGCAGGTAAAGCTCATAATACCTGATGGAGTGACTCTTCTTAACAATCCTCAGGGAGTTGTAACGGTCGATGTAAATGTTGAAACCACGACAACTAAAACATTCAGTGTGCAGGTTACCCATTTGAACCTGCCTGATGGATTAAAAGCCGAGGTGTTGACAAATACTATAAATGTGACTTTATCAGGCCAGGAAGGAAATTTGAACAATATAGCTGCGGGGAATATAACTGCAGTGGTTGATCTTGCAGGCGCTCCGACTGAGGACGGCGAGTATGAATTTTCGCCAAGCATAACCTATCCTCCAAGTGCCGAGCTTGTGGGAGTCAGCCCGCAAAAGATAAAGATCAGAATCACAAAGAAGCAGGGGTAGCAGATGACGATAAGAATAAACAATATCAGGGTTCCTCTTGAAGAGATCGATTCCCTGAAATATTTAACATCTCGGAAAATAAGCGTAGATTTGGACGATATAAAGGATTTCAAAATAGTCAAAGAATCAATAGACGCCAGGCGCAAAAGCAGAATAGATTTCATATATTCGGTTGAACTTTCAATAGATGATGATGAGAGCGCATTTGTAGAAAAGCTGCATGACGCCGATGTGATTTTAAGCAAGCCTAGGGCCGGCTTAAAGATAGAATACGGGACCGAGAGGCTACCGGACAGGCCCATTATAATAGGAAGCGGACCGGCAGGATTATTTGCCGGTCTAATTTTGGCCAAAAACGGATACAATCCTGTAATATACGAGAGAGGAAAATCGGTTGAAGAAAGGTCCAAGATAGTAAAAAGCTTTTGGAGGGACGGAGATTTTGACCCCGAATGCAATGTACAGTTTGGAGAAGGGGGAGCCGGTACGTTTTCGGACGGCAAGCTTACCACAAGGATAAAAGATGAAAGATGCAAAACCGTGCTGGATGAGTTTATAAGATGCGGAGCTCCTCCTGAGATAGCATACGATTACAAACCGCATATAGGTACCGATATGCTGAAAAGCGTTATAGCCAATATCAGAAAAAAAATAACCGCCATGGGCGGAGAAGTCCGCTTTTCGTCAAAGCTTACTGATATAAAGATAAAAGACGGTTCCATAGTTGGCATAACAATCAATGACAATGAATACATAAGCTGTCAGGTGCTTGTGCTGGCCCTCGGCCATAGTGCAAGGGATACATTTGAGATGCTCATGAAGAAAGGGACAATGTTGTCTTCCAAGGCATTTGCCGTAGGATTCAGGATTGAGCATAACCAGAGGATGATAGATTTGGCACAGTACGGCAAATTTGCTAATCATCCAAAGCTTAGGGCTGCAACTTACACTCTGGCATACCAGAGCAAAAGATATAACCGGCCGTGCTATACATTCTGCATGTGCCCCGGAGGCGTGGTCGTTGCGGCAGCATCTGAGGATAAAAGACTGGTTACAAATGGCATGAGCGAGTATGCAAGAGATGGGGAAAATGCCAACAGTGCCGTTGTATGCGGCGTAAGGCCTGAAGATTTCAAAGGCGAGGGCCCGCTTGCAGGGATAGAGTTTCAAAGGATGCTTGAAGAGAGAGCATATAATCTAGGCAAAGGGGAGTTTAAAGCTCCAGTACAAAAGGCTGTTGATTTTATAAATAACAAGGTCACTTCAACTGTTGGAAGAGTTAAACCAACATATACGCGTGGGTACACCCTGGCCGATCTGAACGATTGTCTTCCTGAAGAATTGTGCGCTGTCATCAAAGAAGGCTTGCTGGCCTTTGACGGCAAGATAAAAGGCTTTTGCTCAAAAGATGCAATTCTTACTGCTGTCGAGACTAGGACTTCATCTCCTGTAAGGATAGAAAGGAATAAAACGACATATGAATCGCTTAATATAGCAGGGCTCTATCCGGCAGGTGAAGGAGCAGGTTATGCAGGCGGAATCGTGTCCGCAGCTGTAGATGGGATAAAGGTTTCTGAACAGATAATGAAATCCTATGCTCCAATGAAATAAACAGGTTTTTAAAAAGTATATTTAAAGCAGACTGACCATATATGATGGAAAGCCTGCTTTTTTATCGTGCTTTCGAACAAAATCCGCTTCAAGTTCGTTTATATAGAAGAGGATTTTTTAAGAATCCAACATATAATATATTATGCTTTTTAAAAATTGAATTAAAAAGGGTATTATGCTATTATACATGTTGTGTTCTTTAAAACACAACATGTATAGATGCCTGATTTTAAAATCAGGCTATGCTAAAGTATGATGTTGATTTTGAGCAATCCTAAGTGAGCGATGTGAACAGGGTGCGCAAAGATCAATATTGTTTGCTAACTATAAAAGATGGATGAAGAGGTGATGATCAATGTCAAGGATGTTTGGCACCGATGGCGTCAGGGGTGTTGCAAATAGTGAACTTACCGCACAATTGGCATACAAGCTTGGGCGCGCCGGGGCGTATACATTGAGCAAGAATGCTCATAAGCCGAGGATAGTTGTAGGTATGGATACAAGGATATCAGGGGATATGCTTGAGAGTGCAATCGTAGCCGGAATATGTTCGGCAGGAGCGGAAGCAATATGTGTGGGGATAATACCAACTCCGGGTGTTGCATACCTTACCCGAAAATATAAGGCGGATGCAGGAATAGTGATTTCAGCATCCCACAACCCTGTCGAATACAACGGCATAAAGTTCTTCAACGAGAGCGGATACAAGCTCCCTGATGAAGTTGAAGACCGAATCGAGGAAGTCATAAAATCCGATTGCAAAGAGGTTCCTTCACCGACAGGTGAAAAACTCGGCAGGAGAATCGTGGTTAATACCGCATCTAGTGATTATATAGACTTTTTAAAGTCAACCACAAATGTGAACCTTGAAGGCCTAAAGATTGCAGTCGATTGCGCACAAGGGGCGTCATATTCGGTGGCTCCGAGATTATTGAACGAACTTGGAGCGGAAGTTCTGGCCGTTTACAATGATCCTGATGGAAAGAACATAAATAAAAATTGCGGCTCAACGCATCCTGAACATCTTCAAAAATTTGTGGTTGAAAACGGTTGCGACATAGGATTAGCCTTTGACGGGGATGCCGACAGATTGATAGCAGTCGATGAAAAGGGCAACATAGTAAACGGCGACTTTGTTATGGCAATTTGCGCAAGCGAGATGAAAGCTGAAGGAAGACTAAAAAACAACGGCGTGGTTGTAACCGTGATGAGCAACCTTGGGCTTGACATAGCGATGAAGTCAAGGGGAATCGAGACCATAAAGACTAAGGTCGGGGACAGGTATGTGCTTGAAGAAATGTTGAAGGACGGTTATGTTATAGGCGGAGAACAGTCGGGCCATGTAATATTCCTTGAGTATAATACAACCGGGGATGGACTTATTACGGCACTTCAACTTCTTAGGATCATGGAAAAGAAAAAGGAGAAACTTTCAAAATTGGCATCAATCATGGAGCAACTGCCTCAGGTGCTCTGCAATGCCCATGTTGATAATTCCAAAAAGAGCGGGTATACCACTGATGAAGTGATAGTATCTGAAATAAAGAGGATTGAGAAAAAATTGGATGGCGTGGGCAGGGTACTTATAAGGCCGTCAGGTACTGAACCCCTTGTAAGGGTGATGCTTGAAGGCAAGAACAAGGATGAACTCAATGTGCTTGCCAAAAATCTTGCTGCATTGATTGAGCAAAGATGCAAGTAAATTTTAAAGGAGGTGATTGATCAATAATGTTTTCAAAAACTAAATAAGGGGGTGAGCCTGTTAAATGCAAATTATGAAGCGCCTGGACTTGCATTTTGCGAGTTGACGAGGACAGGGTTTATCGAATCTTCGGCGGATGGCCCTGCGGTGTATCACCACCGTGAGAAGTCCTACAAAACCGCTGGGTAACTGGCGGCACAAAGGGACGCGTGAAACTGAATTGGTTGACATTTAAATTTGAGAGGAGAAATATAACTATGTGCGGCATAGTTGGATATATAGGAAGTAAACAGGCAGCCCCAATACTGATTGACGGGTTGAAGAGGCTTGAATATAGAGGTTATGATTCTGCAGGTGTTTCAATATATGACGGCCATGGAATCGTTGTAAGAAAGTGCAAGGGAAGGCTTAAAGAACTTGAGAAGAAGCTTAGGGAAGA
>ENA-UOOI01003477-UOOI01003477.1-fermentation-metagenome-genome-assembly--contig:-NODE-3477-length-11844-cov-5.005768_pt1 | contig 11844 bp, 6 predicted proteins | sample MGYA00245779_ERZ724027 | MGnify/ENA primary metagenome ERZ724027 (study PRJEB28704, sample SAMN03018318) | fermentation metagenome | biome: anthropogenic terrestrial biome; feature: soil; material... | reverse complement strand
AATACCAAACGGCGGACGACATCGCGGAAAAGCTCAAGGTCTATAAACTGGAGCAGTTCTGCGGCAAGCGGGTCATGGTCGCGAAGATCGAAAGCAAAGAGCCGTCGGTCCTCCCGAACCTGTATGAGACCGTCGGGAATATGGACGCCGGCCTTTCGAAATTTGTGCTTCAGACTGAAAAAAGCCAATACGCGGTCCTGTTCGGCGGCGACCGGTCCATGGACGGCTATTACCGGCAGCTGCCTTATGATCTGAAACGCGAATTGAAAAACAGCAGCGGGCAGGACGTGACGATCGGGGTCTCCTCGATTCAGGAAAGCGTCGTGGGCCTTCCCCTGTGCTATGAGGAAGCGAACCAGGCGCTGGACGCCAAGTTCTACCTGGGGAAAAACAGGGTGATCTTCTACAGCAATCTGTCGAACATCTCCTTTTTTACAAAAGACCTGGACCTGAAGGACGTCTATGATCAGCTGAAGAACATCCTGCATACCAACGAAAAAGCGGATATCGAAGAATTTACGAAAAACATCCTCGACGCGTGCGTCAAAAAGAACAAGCTGTACGTCAAGGTCGTCGTCATCAATATTATCAGCTGCTGCCAGATCTTCGTGCTGAACACCAACCATACCCTTTCCGACATTTTCAAAGACGAAAAAGCCGTCTATGAAGAAATACTGAGGCTCGATACCATCCCGGAAATCCGGCAGTGGCTTTTCGATCTGCTGATCCAGATCAATAAATTTCTGATAGAAAAGAACAAAGGCAGCAAATGCAAGATCACCAACCGGGTCCGGGAGATGATCCAGGCGCGGTATCCGGAGAAGCTGACGCTGGATCAGGTCGCCGCGGAGATCCACTACCATCCGGTCTACATCAATTCCGTCCTCAAGCAGGCGACGGGGAAGACCTTTCTTCAGATGCTGATCGAATACCGGCTGCAGAAGGCGATGGAGCTCCTGGAGAATTCCAGCCTGAAGGGATATGAAATATGCGAAAAGGTGGGGTACTGGAATCAGTCTTACTTCACGCAGACGTTCCGGGAGTTCACGGGGATGACGCCCGGGGAATACCGCGCGAAGCACAACGTCAAGGGTGAGCCGTGATGAAAAGGATGCGCGGCGGCCGGCGGAAAGCGGTCCGGTCCTTTTTTGAAGGGCTGTCCTTCAACCGGAAGCTGTTTCTCCTGTTTCTGATCCCCATCGTCTCGCTGGCGTTCTACGTCGGGCTGATCTTCAATTCTTTTTTCCGGAACAACCTCGTCGACCTTACGGAAAAGGACCTCAAGGGCCGGGCGGCCATGATGGGCGACGTCATTGATTCCAAGCTGAATACGATCATCAAAAAGGTCGATATCCTCTCCTTCGACAGCACGATCAACAAACTGATCCACGACAGCCCCGCGCGGTCGTCGGACAAAACGGGAAACGTCTACAGCATCCGGAACCGGATCATCGAGATCCTGAACGTTGAAATGATCCAGGGGGTCACCTTTGAAATCTATACGACGAACCGGGCTTTGGTGGAGGACTATTACATCCACGATTTCGAGGGGCTGAAAAACAGCCTTTCCGCGGAAGAGCTCCGCCTTCTCGGCCAGGGCCATATCGTCTGGCTGCCCCCGGGCAGCGCGGGCGCCGGCATGCTCGAGGAGAAAAACATCCGGTTCGCCGTCCAGCCCAACGACTATCTGCAGGACGGTCTGTTCGTGATCGTCGTCAACATTCCGGACAGCATGATCGAGGGCGCGCTGCAGAATATACAGAGCATCGCGGCGAACGGATGGGCCTGCCTCACCGATTCCGAGGGGGAGGTCCTTTCCCAGTGGAATCTGGCCGCCGGGAACCTGGAAACCGTGGACCGGCTTGTGAAATTGTCGCAGACGGAGGATCTGCGCGTCAACACGGATAATTCCACGGCCTTTTTAAGCCCGATCACGCTGGGGAGCAACCGGGACGTCCTGAATCTGATCGTGGCGTTCCCGGAGCAGAGCATTTATGCCAACGCGAACAATATCCTGATGATCACCGCGCTGATTCTGCTGGCCCTGATCCTGATCATCTTTCCGGTGACCTACTGCCTTTTGAAAAACGTCACCGGCCGGCTGTACCGCTTTATCGGCCGGCTGGAAACGATGAATCTGAACGGCGCGGGCGACGTCCATCTCGAGCCGATCCCGGACGACAAACAGGACGATATTTCCAGGATCATACGGAAATTCAACCAGGTCATCCTCCAGATGAACGATCTGATCAAGGACCGGTACGCCTCCCGGCTCAAGATGGAGCGGATCGAAAAGAACCTGCTTCAGGCCAAGTACGATCTCAACAAGATGGAATTGAGCCTGCTGCAGGCTCAGATCGACCCGCATTTTCTCTACAACATCTTCGCCTCCATCAAAAGCTCGCTGAGGAGCCGGGACGCCGCCGACGTGGACGCGGTTTTTGACTCCCTGGTGCGCTTTTACCGGCTGACCCTCAACAACGGGGAAGAGGTCCTCAAGGTGTCGCAGGAGCTGGAGCTGACCAGGGAATATATCCGGATCCAGAATTTTATCCACGACGGTCAGTTCACGGTCTATGAGGAAGTCGACGACGAGGTCCGGGAATACGGCTGCATCAAGCTCCTTCTGCAGCCGGTCGTGGAAAACGCGTTGGTCCACGCTTTCCGGAACCGGGACCGGGACTGCGTCCTGGTGATCACGGCGAGCCTGAAGGACGGCTGCGTCTGCTTCGACGTTTCGGACAACGGGGAAGGGATCGACCCGGAGACGCTGAAGGGGATCCTGGACCGGAACAGCCGGTCCGGCTTCGGCCTTCGGAACACCATCGAGCGGATCCGCCTCTTTTTCGGGGAAAAGGGCAGCGTGTCGATCCAGAGCGTCCCGAAGGAAGGCACCGATGTCCGGATCGTGATCCCGGCCGTACCGTGCGGGCGGATCAATTCGGCGGGGCCCGCGGCCGCGGCGGCGAAGGGCGGGCAGTAAACGGTTCTCCCCCGCCGGAAGCGGGGGAGAACCAAAACGCGTTGGATCCTTTTGAAAATACGGCCCGTCCGCAGGCCGCGGCGGAACGGGAGAGCGCGGTCATTTCGGGATCTTCAATACCTTGACGCCGTAGGCGGGGAGGGTCAGCTTTTCCGGCTGCGTCTCGCCGCTCAGCAGATCAAGGTAAGCGCCCGGGACGATGCCTCGGCCGTTTCCGCCCTTAATTATATAGCGATTATGACAAAAAACAAGAGGCGGTAATTTTCTCCGTATGCTTTTTGAACATCCGCGGCCGGAGGGGCGCGCTTCAAAAAAAGTGCGGGTTCAAAAAACGCGCGCGGTCCTTCGGCGGGCTCGGGGCCCCGCTTCAGCGGAAGAAAACGGACCGGGGAGCAAATGGTCTGCCCTCTCGGTCCGCCGAATCCTGTGCCCGGTGAAAATCCGTCCGTATCACGCCGGATAGTCCGAAAGGTCCTCGAAGGCGCTGAAATCGCCCTCCACGAACCGCGTCTCGTAGCTCACCGGAAGCTCGAAGACGCCGGTTTCGCTCTGGAATTCCTCCGCGTTCCCATACGGATCGTAAATCTTGATTTTATGCGTGCCGAGGTTCAAAGTCAGCCGGTTTTCGCCGGTGTTCCAATACGCCCAGTAGACGAAGATCTGGCGCCCGTCGGGCTTCCGGAAGCGGATCAGGGCCATGCGGTCGTGGCAGAAGAATTCCCCCAGGCACTCGGCGCCCGAAATCAGCCGGTTCATATTGGCGAGCATCAGATAGGCCGGCTTGGCGGCGTAGGGGGTCTCCCGCAGATCGGGCCTTACGCCGTACAGGACGCCGAACGCGCTCTCCGCGTTCGCCCGGTTCCTGAAATTGGAGTCCGCGAACTGGTAGATGTAGAATTTCTCCAAAATACGGTGCGCCCGGCAGTAAAGATAGGCGTGCATCAGGTAAACGCCCTGCAGCGTCTCGTTGCGGACCCCGCAGCCCTTCGGCATCACGGGGTACCCGAATTCCGTGTTCCAGACCGGCTGTTTTCCCCCGTATTTTTCGATCAGCCGGTAGACCCGCTTCACCCGCTCGACGAAATCGAACTCTTCGGGCGGGGTGTCCCAGCAATAGGGATGGATGTCGACCACGTCGCAGTAGCGGAGGGCCCCCTGCCGGAACGCCTCTTCCAGCCAGTAATAGGGCATGTTCGCCGCGGTGAATCCGAGGACGACCGCCCCGGGGTCCGCCGCCTTGATCTGTTCGTAGGCGATCTTCAGATCCTCCACGTACCAATGGACGTTTTCCGTTTTCTTCAGCGCGAGGTTCGACTCGTTATAGATGGAATAGAGCCGCACCTTTCCCTTTAATTCCTCCGCGACGCGGCGCACGTACCGGCCCCATTTTTCCTGCTCGTCGTCGGTCCTTGCCGGGCAGTGCTCCACGCCGACGGCGGGATTGTTTTTCCCGAGGGTGTAGCAGGGCTCGATGCCGTATTTCTCGGCTTTTTCAAGATAATCCCGCTCGAAGGCGGGGAACTCGAAGCGGCCGGGCGCCTTTTCGTAATCGGACCAGAGAATTTCGTCCCGGTTGATGCCGAAGCCCCCTTTCCGCATCAGCATCAGCGGGATGCCGGGGTCCCCTTTTCCCCCCTGCGCGAAGTGGTCGGAAAATCCCAGCGTGCGGTTGGGCGGAACGTCCGGGGAGGAATGGACCTTCGACAGCCTCGTCCGCTTTCTGCAGTCGATCGTCCCGGCTTTGTCCCGCAGCTCGACCTGGAGCAGATAGACGCCGTATCTTTCGATTTCGGGCCGGATCGTCTCCCGGATCTTCGCGTTCGCCCCGATCTCGGCGCGGCCGCGGCCGCGCCATACGGTCCGGAAGGTGTCGGCGTCGATCACGGAATATTCCGCGTCCAGGGAAACCGCGGCGGCCGTCCTGTTCTCCATCCCGGCCGTCAGGCAAATCTCGTCCCCGCTGAAAAAGATGTTCCCCGGATGGTCCGATCCGGCGGGCAGGATCCGGACCGGGCAGCGCGTTCCGGTCTTCCGGACGGAAACGCCGCCGATGCACACCGGCGCCGGCGACGCGCCCATCCATTGGGAGAACGTGCCGACCTTGAAGTCGTACCCGCCGCAGCGCCCGCGGAAATACGGGTTTTGAATCGTGAAGCCGTGGGATTTCCACGTCTTGTCGTCGTAGAGATCGACGATCTCCGCCGCCGTTTCCGCGCCGTCGGCCCCGTCGTAGATCAGGGTGAAGCACCCTTCGCCCGCGTCGAAATAATCGACCGTCACCGTCACGCTTTCGCAGGCGTCCCGGTCCAGGCCGAAGCCGTCCTCCAACCGGACGGATAAATAACAGCGGTCGTCCGGGCGGTGGCCGCCGCTGACCCATTTCCCGTTCCGCACCTTCGCCGGGGGATCGACGACGATCCCGCTCCTGCCGTCGTAGGATTCGACGCGGGCGCCTTCCCCCGCGTGCGCCGACAGGAGAAAGCACTTTTGCTTTTCTCCCGGCAGCGCGTAGGCTTCCCGAACGTTTTCCGTGCTGTTCATTAAAACGATCCTCTCCTTCTTCATTTTTACCGGCCGCCGAGGACCACCATGCCGGAGACGGGCACGTCGAAGACCCGGACCCCTTCGTCCAGTTCGGCGCGGCCTTCCGCGGCGGTGTTCCCCCTGCAGTCCAGGACTCTGTATTTTCGGGGACCGAAGCTGCCGGCGCACTGCACCAGCAGGCGGGTGTCCCCTGTTCCGTTGACGAAAACGACGCTTTCCGGCGGCGGATCCCCAAGCCGGAGGACCGGATCGGAATATGCCGTCGCGATCATCCTGCCGTCCTTTTCCGCCGTCGCCAGGCTGTAATTCGCCTCCGGGCCGAACAGCTTCAGCCTGCCGTCCAGCAGCACGTCCCGGTTGTCGCGCCAGAACTTCAGATAGAACCGCAGCATTTCCCGGTGGCTTTGGGGGAGGGCGTCGATCCGGACCGAGATCTGCGGGACGCAGTAAAGCGCGGCGATCAGCTGCATGGCCGCGCTTTCCGCGGAATCGCCGCCGTTCCACGTCAGCATATCGGAATGGACCGCCGTCGTTCCGGAGGTCAGCCGCAGATCGAGAGAGCCGACCCGGTTGCTGAGGGCGTCGCCCGGGCAGTCGCCCACGCGCAGCATATTCCCGTAGCCCTGCATCAGGGGGCCGATGTATCCCTGGCGGAATTCGATGCAGGCGTCCGGCTTGACCGCCCGAATCTTTGCAAGGGCCTGGCGGAGCAGCTCTTCCACGGCGTCCTCCAGCGAATCGAAGTCCCTGCCGTCGTCCGGGGCGAAGGAGGATTGCGGAGTCAGCCGGAAGGAATCAATAAAATCCAGCTTGAACCCGTCCAGGTCCCATTCCCGAACGGCGGTCTCGTAGAGGTCCGTCAGGTAGTCCCGCACCTCCCGGAACCTCGGGTCCAGGACCCGGACATTCTGCCCTTTCTGCTCTTCGAGGAATTTGCCTTCGAATCTGTCCCACGCTTTGGAGTGCCGGCCCACGAACGGAACGGAATACCACAGAAGGAATTTCATCCCGAGGCCGTGGATCCTTTTCACGAAAGCTTTCATGTCCGGGATTTTGGCCGGGCACACCTTCCAGTCTCCGCAGAAAGCGTATCCCCTCGCACTGTCGTCGGTCTGCCAGCCGTCGTCCACGATCAGGGACTCGCAGCCCAGCTCTTTGGCGAGGCGGCACTGTTCCGCGATTCCGTCGACGTCGATCCGCTGGTGGAAACTGTACCAGGCGGAGTAAACGGGAAGGCGCGCGGTCTCCGGGACGAAGGCGCTGCGGTAGCCTCCCTCGGCCGCCCACCACTTCCGCACGTCGCCGATGCAGTCGTAAAAGGCGGCGTCCCTTGCGTCCAGGCGGATCACGGCCCTGTACCGGTCTCTTTTTCCCGTCGTTTCCGTAAAGAACTCCACCGCGCAGTCGGCGCATCCGTCCTCCTCGCAGAAGCCCGCCGTGATCTTCATCGGCGTCGAGGCGTCGGACACGGCGATCGTCAGCCGGTTCCGGCCGCTTTTGCCGATCAGGGCCAGAACGGGCGCGCCGCTCGCCGCCCTCGACGCCGAAACGGCCGGGGCCCAGTTCGGCGGGACCAGTCTGGAAAACCGGCAGGTCGGGTTCCACGCGGAGAAAACGTCGCGGCAGGGCGCTTTGAACCGGACGGAGGTCTTCTGCGGAAATTTCCCTTCGTTCAGCCGCACGGTGAATTCCAGATCCATCCGATCCGGCCCGCGGCGGCCGCACGTCAGTTCCGCCCCCGCCTCTTCGCCGCCGGCGATGTCGAAGTTCATGCCGTAAAAGGTATAACGCTTCACTTGCTTTTTTCTCCTTCAGCTTTTAAAAACGGATGATCTCAGCGGAAGCCGGGGAATTATCGAAGCATAATTCCCCGGCTTCCATGAACTCCGGTCAGGAACTTCGCTTATTGGATTTTGTCGATCTCCGGTTTGACGTGCTGGTCATAGATATCTTTCCATTTGGCCTGCAGCTTTTTGAGGGTGGCCTGGAAATCCGACCCGTAGCACAGGTCGTTGTAGAGCTTGAATTTCGCGTCGAACTCCTCCGGCTTGCAGACCAGCGAATTCACCAGGTAGCTGTACGCTTCCTTGCTCTCGATCTTGTCGTGCGCCTTGGCGTAGTCGGGGTCGCCCTCGATGTCGCTGATCGCCCAGCCGACCCTCCGGTAATACTTCATCTGGTCGCGGTAATGCTTCCGGATGGCGGAGTTCACGGCGTTGTCGATGGGGTCCTCCTTCGACGGGGTCTTGGTCGCGGCGTAGACGTTGTAGGGCGTATCCAGATAGCCGAAGCCGTTGATCTTCAGGACCTCCGGGTTGTTGGCGATCTCGTTGAACAGGCCGTAATAGGCTCCGTTCTTCTCGCCGTCCGCATGGCCGAAAGCCTTGTCTTGCTCCAGATCCTTGTATTCGGGCTTGAAGCGCCGGTCCGCGCCGTCGCCGGTGTAGAATTCCGGCGGCCCCCACGCCCGGAGCTCCATCGCTTCTTCGCTGACGTTGAAGTCGTACCAGTTCAAGATCTGGGGCAGGTCTTCCTCCTTGATGGTCTTGGTGAAGATGATGCTGCCCTGCTGGTAAAGCGAAACGGAGTTGTAGGTGAGGTTCTGGAACTCGTTGTCCAGCTCGATCGGGAAGATCGGGAGCGTGCGGTACCCGTACCCTCTGTTCTCCTGCTGGGAAAGCTTGCGCGCGTCGTCGACTTTTCCGTTGATGACCGCGTACTCGCCGTTCACGGCCTTGGCGTCGATCATGTCGGACTTCATGATCCACGCTTCCGGATCCATCAGGCCCTCGTTGAAGAGCTTGTTGTACCACTGAACGTAGTCTTTGAAGGCGGGGAGCGACTTCAGGTAGTTCAGCTGATCGTCCTTATAGCCGAACTCCTGCTGCCAGAAGGCGCCGTACGCCGTCTGCAGGGCCCACATGATGGACCCGGGATCGGCGGGGCACAGCTGGGCGGGGATCACGTTCTTCTCCCCGACCTTCAGGCCCAGCGCCTTGACTTTTTTCAGGTAGTTGTAAAGATCGTCCCGGTTCTTGATCGGCACGTCGCCGGTCGCCTCTTCGAAGGACAGCTTGCCGCCGTTCTTCACGTACAGGTCCTTCAGCTGGTCTTCCGTCTTCGCGTCGGGGAAGATCTTGGTCAGGATGTCGTCCCGGAACGAAAGCGTGTAGTAGTGCGGGCCGGCCCACTCGTTCGCGCGGGGATCCGTCTGCAGCTTGGGGAAGGCCATGGCGTCCCATTCCACGGGCAGATAATACACCTTTCCGTCCTCGTACTTCATGTCCTCCATCAGCAGGTCGATGCTGCTTCCGAACTGCGAAAGCCGCTTCACCAGGTTCGGCATGTATTTTTCCGCCATGTCCTTGGTGATCTCCCAGACCTTGCCGGAGGACACCAGGTATTTCATGGCCGCCGGGTGGCTGATGATCGCGTGGTTGATGATGACCTCCGGCAGCGTTCCGGCCGCCGCCTGCATCTGGACCCACTGCTCCACCGAAACATCCTGCGGGATATCCACCACTTCCGCCGAGACCTTGGTCTTTTCATGCCAGATGGGCGTCAGCACGTCGTCCGTCGAGGGCTTCGCGGGCTGGTAATAGGTGGTCTGAAGCTTGATCTTCATATCCTTCAGATTGAGCGGGCCCTCGCTTCCTCCGCCCGAGGCCTCAGACGTCTGCGCCTGAGACGGGGCGGCGCTGTTCGACGAACCGCTGCCGCATCCGGCGACGCCGGCCAGCAGGCAGGCCGTCAGCAGCAGCGCGATCGGCTTTCTTACGCTTCTCAAAATCAATCCTCTCCTTCTCGATCGTTGTTTTTATTTTCAACAGGTTCGTCCCTGTTAAAAAACCTGATGAACCCGGCGCGCCTATGCCTTCACGGCGCCGACCAGCACGCCCTTCGTGAAGTATTTCTGGAAAAACGGGTAAACGAAAAGCACCGGGAACGTCACGATGACCAGCGTGGCCATCTTCAGGCCCTGCGTGGTGACCTGCTGCTCGCTCGTCAGCGTCAGGAGCCGCCCGCTCTCCTGAAGCTCCCGGTACATGTCGGAGGTTTCGCTCGCGACCACCACTTTGTACAGGACGTACTGCAAAGTGTAAAGATGCTTATCCGAGACGTAGAGCAGGTTCGTGTAGTAATCCAGCCAGTGCCCCACCGCGGAAAAGAAGACCGTGGCGGCGATGATCGGGCCGGAGAGGGGCAGATAGATTCGGAAAAAGATCGTGTAATATCCCGCGCCGTCCAGCATCGCGGATTCCTCCAGGCTCTCGGGGATCCCCTCGAAGAAGGTCCGGATGACCAGCATCATAAAAAAGCTGAAAGCCCCGGGGATAATGTAGACGAAGAAGTTGTTCAGAAGCCCCAGCTTCGCGTTCACCAGATAGCTTGAGACCAGCGTTCCGCCGATAAACATCGGCATCATGTAAAAATAGACGATCGCTTTCCGCCCGGGAAGATCCTTTTTCATCAGCGTGTACGCGGCGAAGCCCGTGACGACCATATGGATGATGGAGCCGATGACGGTCCGGGCGATGGTCACGAGGAACGCGTTGGTGATGTACGGGTTCCCGAGGACGTATTTGTAATTCTGCAAGGTCCACTTCCTCGGCCAGAACCAGAGCCCCCCCATGGCGGCGTCCCGGCCCTCGTTAAAGGAATAGACCAGGATGTACCAGAAGGGATACACGGTGACGAACGCCAGGCAGAGCATGAACAGCACGTTGAACGTATCGTACGCTTTGTCGCCCGCGCTTCTTTTGATCCTGAGCCCGTACGCTTCTTCTTTTCTGAAAGCTGCCATCGGATTCTTTCCGCCCCTTCGCATCTTTTTCGTGGATTTCACAGTCACAGGAAACCGACGTCCGCAACCTTTTTACTGATAAAGTTTGCGGTCCGGATCAGAATGAACGAGATCACTCCCTGGAACAGGCCGATGGCGGTCGAAAGGGAGTACTGCTGATCCCGCAGGCCCTTGTAATAAACGTACAGATTGATCGTGCTCACGTCGTTCCGGATCACGTCGTTCTGCAGGTTGTAAATCTGGTCGAAATTGGAGCTGAACAGCCCGCCCACCGCAAAAATCAGCAGAATGACCGTCGCGGGCATGATGCCGGGCAGGGTCACGTGCAGCATCTGCTTCCACCGCCCGGCGCCGTCGATCTGCGCCGCCTCGTATAGCTGCGGGTCGATGGAAGTGATGGACGCCAGGTAGATGATCGTCCCCCACCCGATCTCTTTCCAGACGCCGGTGATCAGCAGGATCGCGAGGAAATATTCGGGCTTCTGCATGAAGCTGATCCTTTCCCCGCCGACCATCGCCTGCTTCAGGTTGTTGATCAGCCCGCTGGGATCGACGCTCAGAAAAATATAGACCAGGCTGGCCACGGTGACCCACGAAACGAAGTGGGGAATGTAGGAGATCGTCTGGATCGTCCTTTTGAACAGCTCGTTCCTCAGCTCGTTCAGCGCCAGAGCCAGCAGCAGGGAGGCCGGAAAGCTGAAGATCAGCCCCGCGACGCTGTAGGTCAGCGTCCTGGTGACCAGCTTGTAAAAATCCGGGTCCTTCAGGAACGAGAAATTCTGGAAACCCACGAAGGGGCTTCCCAGGCCCAGCCATCCGTTGAACATGTCATAGTCCATAAAAGCGATCACGTTGGTGAACATGGGAAGGTATGAAAAAATCAAAGTCAGCAGAATGGAAGGGAGCACCCCGAAATACAGGGGGTACATCCTTTTCACCTTTCTCCATTTCTCGCCCCGAAGGGAAACCGCCGTGGTTTCCCCGTTTTTTACCGCCGTTGTCATCCGCTGCGACAACTCCTTCTCCGCAGATTGCCGTGCCGTTGCCGGGTTTTCGTTGTTTGCAAAAAAATGATATCACCAATATGTATAAAATACAATATAAAATATCAAGTCCATTCGTATATATTATACTTATTTATTGATACAGATAAAACGTAAACCGGTTGATTTGCCCGGCAGAATATCAAAAAGCAAAGACGTTGCAGCCAAAATCTTTAGAATACTATAAATATTTATTTATATAAGCCTATTATTTTATAAAAAGTCTACAGAAAAGTCCGGAGCGCGGCGCTCCAGGGCAAACGGCGGGCCGAAACCGGTTTTGCCGGCGGCGGCACGCCGCCCGTGCGCGCAGGCTGAGAGCCTGCGGAACCAATTTGGCGGCGGAACCATAGATTAGCCTAAGGAAAATTGCGGCTGAGAAAAAGCCGCCTGTCTTAGGAGGAAACTTATGGGTCTGGGCCTCGACGGCTACATCCTGATGGCGTTCCTCCTCGGCTTCCCCGCGAACG
>ENA-UOOI01003475-UOOI01003475.1-fermentation-metagenome-genome-assembly--contig:-NODE-3475-length-11845-cov-265.973113_pt1 | contig 11845 bp, 10 predicted proteins | sample MGYA00245779_ERZ724027 | MGnify/ENA primary metagenome ERZ724027 (study PRJEB28704, sample SAMN03018318) | fermentation metagenome | biome: anthropogenic terrestrial biome; feature: soil... | reverse complement strand
GGCCATCGAACGGGCGGGCAGCCTTCTGGTCAAAAGCCGCTACGTCACCCCGAGATACATCGAGGGGATGAAAGAGCGCGAGAAGAAATTCACCACCTATATCGGGAACGGCATCGCCATCCCCCACGGGGTGAACGAATACAAAAAAGAGATTCTGGAGACCGGGCTCGTGATTCTCCAGTACCCGGAGGGCGTCGATTTCGGCAAGGGAAACACGGCGTACCTCGTGATCGGCATCGCCGGAAAGGGCGACGAGCACCTCGGCCTTCTGACCAAGCTGGCCCTGACCGTGCAGGACAAAAACAACGTGGAGCGCCTGCGGTATGCGAAGACCGGCGGGGAGATTCTTTCCATCATCGAAAAAGAGGGGATTGCGTGATGAAGGCGGTTCATTTCGGAGCGGGAAAAATCGGAAGAGGATTTATCGGGTATCTTCTGGCAAAATCGGGGTACGACCTGACTTTTGTCGATATTTCTGAAAAGCTGGTCGACAGCATCCGCCGGCTCGGCCGCTATAAGGTCGTCACGCTCGGCACCGAAAAGCGGGAGGAGACCGTCGGCCCCGTCGGGGCGGTCGCCCTGAACGACCGGGCGGCCCTCACGGCCGCCGTGCGGGACGCGGACCTCATCACGCTCTCAATCGGCGCGAACAACCTGAAAAGCACCGGCAGGGTCCTTCAGCAGGCTCTGCGGGAGCGCTGGCGCACCAGCCCGGAGCGCTCGCTGGACGTCATCGCCTGCGAGAACGCCCTGTTCGCCACCGACATGCTCAAAGAATCGGTCTACGAGGGGGCGGAGCCGGAGTTTCAGGCGTACCTGAACAAAAAGGTCGGCTTCCCGAACTGCGCGGTGGACCGCATCGTGCCGGCCGCGGCCGCGAAAGGGGAATCCCCCATCGACGTCGCGGTTGAGGATTTCTACGAGTGGGACATCGAGCGCGGCAAAGTCCATATCAACGGCTCCATCCGGGGCGCCCGCTATGTGGAGAACCTCGCCCCGTACCTCAAGCGGAAGATTTTTCTGCTGAACGGCGCCCACGCGCTGATCGCCTACACGGGCTACCGCAGAAAGTACCGCTATGTGCACGAGGCGATCCGCGACCCGGAAATCCGCGCCGCCGTGAAGAAATTCCACGAAGAGGCCATCGCGGCCCTGAGCCGCGAGTACGGCATGGACCGCGGCGAGCTGGAGCAGTACGCGCAGAAGCTGGTCCGCCGGTTTGAGAACGCCTACCTTCAGGACGAGCTGACCCGCGTCGGCCGCGACCCCGTGCGCAAGCTCTCCGGCAACGACAGGCTGGTCGCCCCGCTCAGGCTCTGCGAGCGGTACGGCCTTGAGTGCGGCGGCATCGTCTTTGCGGTCGCCGCCGGCTTCGCCTACGATTACAGCGGCGACCCCAAGGCGGCGGAAATCCAGAAGAAAATCGCCGAACAGGGCATCCGCAAAACGGTCGCGCAGGTCACGGGGTTGGAAGAAGCCGGCGCTCTGGTCGGCCGCATCGCGGAGCAGTACGCAAAGCTGGCAGACAAACGGTAACTTCAGACAATCAGTATCCCGAGGAAGGATTGGAAAGATGCTTAGCAGACAGTTTACGATTCAGAATCAGTACGGGTTCCACCTGCGGCCCGCGCAGGTGATGGTGGAAAAAATGACGCCGTTCGAGGCGAAGGTGACGGTCAAAAAAGCGGACGGCACCGGCGCGGACGCCAAAAGCCTGCTGGGCCTGATGAGCCTGGGCCTGACGGGCGGGCAGACGGTCCGGGTCGAAATCAGCGGCAGGGACGAGGAGCGGGCGATGGCCGCGATGGAGGAGCTTTTTAAGAACAATTTCGGCGAATAAAGCGTCACAGCGGATCGGAGAATGATGAATATGGCAGAAAAGACCTTTGAGGGAATCGGCGTCTCCCGCGGAATCCGCAGGGGAAAGGCCCTGCTCTACCGCCACGCGGCCAGACCGGCCGAACAGGGCGGGATTCCGGCGGCGGAGGCGGAAAATGAAGTTGAGCGGCTGGACCGGGCCGTGGACCGGGCTTCCCGTGAAGTCGACGCGCTGATTGCGCGCTCTTCCGAAACGCTCGGCAAAGAGGAACTCTCCGTGCTGCGGGGGCAGAAGACGCTGCTCTCCGATCCGGCTTACTGCCCCGAAATCAGAAAGCGCATCCGCGAAAAGCTGATTCGGCCGGAGCAGGCCGTTTCGCAGGTCACGGAGCAGTACGCCGCCCTTTTTGAAAAGATGCCGAACAGCTATATGCGCGAGCGCGCCACGGACGTGCGCGACGCGGGGAACCGGCTGCTCGCGGCCCTTTCCGGCGCGCGGGGGAACGCGCTCTCTTCGGTCGGCCGGCCCGTGATTCTGGTCGCGGACGACCTTTCCCCCTCCGACACCGTGCAGCTCGACCGCAGGAACGTCCTGGCGTTTGCGACCGAGAAGGGCGGCAGAACCTCCCACACGTCGATTTTTGCAAAATCGCTGCGGATTCCCGCGGTGGTGGGGGTTGCCGGCCTGCTGGAGGGCGTGCGGGACGGCGAAGAGCTGATTGTGGACGGCGGCCGCGGCGTCTGCATCGCCGACCCGTCGCCGGCCACGGCCGGGCGGTATGAAAAAGAGATGGAGCGGGAGCGGAAGCGGGAGGAGCTTTACGGCCGCTTCAAAAACCGGCCCGCCCGCACCGCGGACGGGAAGCGCATCCTCGTCGCGGCCAACGTCGGCTCCTATGCCGACGCGCTGGATTCCAGGGCGGAGGGCGCCGAGGGGGTCGGCCTGTTCCGGACGGAGCAGCTCTACCTCTCCCGCCGGTCGGCGCCGGACGAGGAGACGCAGTTCCGGGAATACAAAAAGGTCGCGGAGTGCTACGCCCCGCGGGAAGTCATCGTCCGCACCCTGGACATCGGCGGGGACAAGGCCCTGAGCTACCTCGACATCGGCAAAGAGGCGAACCCGTTCCTGGGGTACAGGGCCATCCGCCTCTGCCTGGGCCGGAAGGACCTTTTCCTCACGCAGCTGCGGGCAATTCTGCGCGCCAGCCGGTACGGGAAGCTGGCGGTGATGTTCCCGATGATTTCCGGCTATGAGGAGCTGGCCGCCGCGAAGCGGGCGCTGCAGGAGGCGAAGGACCAGCTCCGGAAGGCGGGCGTCCCGTTCGACGGGGACATCCGGGTCGGGATGATGGTCGAAATTCCCTCCGCCGCCCTGATGGCGGACGTTCTGGCGCCGGAAGTCGACTTTTTCAGCATCGGGACGAACGACCTCGTCCAGTATTCCGTCGCCGTGGACCGCGGGAACGAGCGGGTCTCCTATCTGTACGATTACTGCCACCCGGCCGTGGTCCGGCTGATTCGCCGGGTCTCGGAGGCCGCGCACGCGAACGGCACGCAGGTCTGCATGTGCGGCGGCATGGCGGGGGACGCGCTCGCGGTGCCGCTGCTGGTCGGCCTCGGCCTGGATGAGCTGAGCATGGCGGCGGATTCCGTCGCGCAGGTCAAGTACCTCGTCGGCAAGCTCGGGACCGAAGACTGCCGCCGGCTGGCGGACGCGGCCGCCGCGTGCCGATCCACGCGCGAGGTCCGCGCCCTGCTCGAAAAATTCCGGCGCGAATCCTCCGGCGGGGAGGACGCCGCCCGGTAGAAAACGAAATCTCCGGAACATGAGCGGGCCGCCGCAGAAAAATCTGCGGCGGCCCCATTTTCGGCAGCCCGTATCTTTTGCGGCAGGCCGGGACGTGGGCATTACGCTTTTTGCGGCCCGCGCGCGCCACGGATGCGGGCGCGGACCCTTTTGGCCAGCAGCACCAGCACCAGCACGGCGACGGAGACGAGCGCGGTAAACCCGCCCGGCGCCACGTTGAAATAGAAAGAGGCGAACAGCCCGACCAGGATGTCGATCACGCTGAAAACCACCGAAAAAATCAGGGTGCCCCGAAAGCCCCTGCCGAGCTGCAGCGCGGTGGCGACCGGCAGCGCAATCATCGAGCTGAGCACCAGCACGCCCACAATCCGGATGGAGGCGGAGATGGCGCAGGCGGCGAGGATGGAGAACACGTAGTTGATGGCCCTGACCTTCACGCCGGCGACCTTCGCGGCCTCCTCGTCGTAGGAGATGTAGAGCATCTGGTCGTAGAGGAATATCACCGTCAGCACGGAGACCGCGCTGAGGACCGCCACCAGAACCATGTCGAGCCGCGTGACGGTCAGCACGCTGCCGAACAGGAACGAGTCCGCGTTGGCGTGCAGCCTGCCGGAGCTGATAATCGTGATGGCGGTGCCCACGCTGAGCGCCAGCACAATCGTGAGGATCAAATCCGTGTACTTTTTGAAGTACGTCCGCAGAAACTCAATCAGCGCGCCGCACAGCGACGTGAAGACGAACGCGCCGAAGATGGGGTTCCCGCCGCACAGCAGCCCCAGCGTGACCCCCGCCAGCGACGCGTGGGAGAGCGTGTCGCCGATCATCGAGTAGCGCCGCAGCACCAGAAAAATGCCGATGCAGGGGCACAGAATCGAAATGAAAATGGAAACGAAAAAAGCGTTCCGCATGAAACCGTAGCTCAGCATGGTCAGCCCTCCACCCTGTTTTTCCGCATGAATTCTCCGGCGTACTGCCGGGGCGAGCACAGGTGCCCCCGGCCGCCCGTCAGGTGGTAAATCAGCGTGGAATTCGCCACGGCGGCCTCCAGGTTATGCTCGACCGAGACGACCGTAATCCCGTTTTTCCGGTTTATCGTTTTGAGGAACGAGTAGATTTCCCTCTGGCTCCCGATATCCACCCCGGTGGAGGGCTCGTCCAGAATCAGCAGGTCCGGGTTCCCGATCAAAGCCCTCGCAATCAGGACCTTCTGCGTCTGCCCGCCCGAAAGCGTCCCCATCAGCGCGCGGGAGAAGGCGGCCATCCCGACCCGCTCCAGGCACCGCGCGGCGGCGCCGCGGTCTTTCACTTTCAGCAGCCGGCGGTAGCTGTTCAGCATCTCGGCCACCGTAATCGGAAAGCCGGAGTTGGAAAAATCGCTCCTCTGCGGCACGTACCCGATTCTGCCGGCGTGCGCCTCGATGCTCCCGGAGGTCGGCTTCAGGAACCTCAGAATCAGCTTCATCAGCGTGCTTTTGCCGCAGCCGTTCTCGCCCACCACCGAGACGTACTCCCCCCGGTGGATTTCGAGGTTCAGGCCGCGCAGCACGTAGGGCGGCGAGCCGGTATAGGAAAAAAACAGATTTTCTGCCCGAATCATCGCGGATGTTCTCCCTTTGCAGTTAGAATTGGGGATGCCCTTCTCTATAATAAACGCAAACGGTTCACGTTTGCAAGGGCTCTGCGCCGGATGCTGAAAATTTCCCTTGACAATACGGGAAAAAGCGGTATAATCTGGATACAGGGCACAAAAAATGTGCAATGCGGGAACGGGTGCTGCAACACCCGCCCCCTGCATACGGAGAGTAGACCTCCATACACAACCGAATACTCGGCGCATTGCGTTCTCTATTATAACGCCCGTCCGTCTTTTTGTACAGAGGATAATTTCCTTCTGTGCAGGAAGGCGGCGGGGGCCGGAGAAAAAGGGAGCGCGGGCGCTTTTCGGGGCGGTGTACAGGGATGTCTCAATCCGTGTACGCCGCCTTTTTTGTGCTCTGCAGCGGGCGGCCGGGGAACAGGGCCGCGGGAGCCGTCTGACCACCCTCCCGTGCGTTCCTGATTTTCCCGGCCGTCCGTCTTTATGGCTGGCAGCGTACCGGCGGGTCGGAATCGGCTTTGCCGGCCTGCGAAAGCCTGAAGCGGCCGATTTCGCTCTGCAGCGCGGCGGCGTGCGCGGAGAGCTCCCGGCTCAGGGCGGCGCTTTCCTCGGCGGTCGCGGAGTTGTTCTGAACGACCGCGGAAATCTGCCCGATGCCTTCCGTCACCTGCGAAACGGCGTTCGCCTGCCGGGTGGAGGCGAGGTCGATTTCATGCAGCAGGGAAGAGACGTCCTCCACGCTCTTCTGGATTTCCCGGAGCGAGCGCGCCGTGGAGTCCGCGTCCTTTTTCCCCTCCGCCGCCTTGGCCACGGCGGTTTCAATCAGCGCCGCCGTGTTTTTCGCGGCCTCGGCGCTCTTTGCGGCCAGGCTGCGCACTTCTTCCGCCACCACGGTGAACCCCTTGCCGGCGTCCCCGGCCCTCGCGGCCTCCACCGCGGCGTTGAGCGCCAGGATGTTGGTCTGGAAGGCGATGCCGTCGATCACCTTGATGATTTTGGAGATTTCGGATGCCGAGCCGTTGATGTCTTCCATGGCGCGGGTCATGCGGTCCATCTGCCGGTTGCCGTTCTCAATCTCGTCGCCGGCCTTTGCGGCCAGTTCCCGGGCCTGCGTCGCCTTGGCGGCGTTGCGGCGGACCTGGCCGGAGATGTCGGAGATGGTCTGGGACAGCTCTTCGATGGAGCCGGCCTGTTCCGTCGCGCCCTCGGCGAGGGCCTGCGCGGCGCCGGAGACGTGGCCGGCGCTGGCGGCCACCTGCCCGGCGGAATTCCGGAACGCGGCGAACGTGCGGTTCATGGACCGGAGGATGCGGAGGATGGACCCGCGGATGGGGGCCAGGTCCCCTTTGTATTCGCGGACCGCGCCGAAGCTCAGGTCGCCTTCGGACATCCGCGTGAGGTGGCCGGTGATGTCGGCCGTCATCCCGTGCAGGTTGCGCAGCGTCTGGGCAGTCGCCTGCGCCAGGACGCCCGTCTCGTCGCCGGAGCGGACGTCCGGCACCGGCGTGTGCAGGTCCCCTTCCGCGAGGAGGCCGAGCCGCCCGGTGACTTTTTTCAGGTTGGCGGAGATGGAGTTTGAAAACCACACCACGTAGAGCACGGCGAGCACGGCGACGGCGGCGCTGACGCCGAGCAGCCACGCCAGCGCCAGGTTTTTCTGCCGGCTGTAGGTCTGCACCATGCGCTCGACGTCGTCCTCATAGACGCCGGTCGTGATGTACCAGTTGTAGGGGATGAATTTCGCCGTGTAGGAGCGTTTGAGGACCGCGCCGCTCTTCCCCGGCTTTTCAAAGTAGTATTGAGTAAAACCGCCGCCGGAATGGTTCCCGGCGGCGATGATGTTTTTGATATAGAAATTCCCGGCCGGGTCTTTGGCCTCCAGCCGCTGCTGCCCTTCCAGCTTCGGGTTTATGTGGGCCACGCAGGTCCCGTCGGCGAAGTCGGCCTCAAAATAGCCGTTCGTCCCGTTGTAGCGGGTGTTCCGGATGATCCGCTTGGCGTTGTCCAGCGCTTCCTGCTCCGTCATCTGGTGGTTTTCGAGCTTTTTGTAATTGTCCTGCAGCAGGCTGAGCATGCTTTCCATCTGCGACCTGACTATGGAGTCGAACCCGCTGCGCGCGACGGACACCGCTTCGTTATAGGCCCTTGAGAGGCTGACGTAGGAGAAAGCCGTCTCTATCAGCAGCAGCGCGGCGACCAGCGCCCCGACGAACAGCACCAGCTTTCCCTTGAGCATCAGCTTGCGTTTCAGCCGGATTTTTTTCATTCCGAATCCTCTTTTCTGGAGTGACGTTGGCGTGTTTGAACGGCGAATGGAAGAAAAAACGGAATTCCCTTTTATTATAGGATTTCCGCGCCTGATTTTTCCTGCGTTTCCGGCACTTTCAGGCAGAGAAAGGAAGGCCCTTTCCGGCTGAAATTTTATGCTTTCCGACGGATTCCGCATAATCGGCACTGGAAATGAAATACTAAATTCTATAAAAACAAAGAAAGGATGATGAATCATGACCCAGTTGAACCAGATGGAGCTGCAGAACCTCAGGCACCTGGTGGGCGCGCACGACACGGCCTGCGAAAAGCTGCAGACCTACGCGCAGCAGGCGACCGACCCGCAGGTGAAAGCCTATTTTGAAAAATCCCTGCAGGGCGCGAAGAGCACCAAGCAGCAGCTGATGAACTTTTTACAGTAAAGGAGGGGTGAAAAAATGCAGGAAAAAACGATGGTGAACGATATTCTCTCTGCGGAGAAAAGCGACCTGACCTTTTACGCCAACATGATTTCGGAGTGCCAGAACCAGCAGCTTCGGTCCGCGGTCCAGCAGATCCGCAACAACTGCGAAAATTCCCAGTACGAGCTTTTTAAAATCGCGCAGTCCAAGGGCTACTACAAGCCGGCGGAACAGGCCGACAGCCAGCAGATCCAGCAGGTGAAATCCCAGCTTCAGGGCTGAAAAACAGCGTGAAAATTCCCCGTCCGCGGAATCGCATCCTCCGCAGGCGGGGAATTCTTTTCGCCGCCCGGCTGCCGCGCTACCCGAGCAGGCGGGCCGCTGCGGTGACCAGAAAGCACGCCGCCATCCCCACGGCGGTGGGCAGAACGAAGGCCAGCAGGGTCCATTTGGCGCTCTGCGTCTCTTTGCGGATGGTCAGGCAGGTGGTGCCGCAGGGCCAGTGCAGCAGCGAAAAGAGCATCACGCACACGGCGGTCAGCGGGGTCCAGCCGTGGCTCAGAAACAGGGCGTGCAGCTGGGCGAGGCTCCCGTAGCCGGTCAGGGCGCCCGCCGCCATATAGCTCATGATGATGATGGGCACGACGATTTCGTTCGCGGGGAAGCCGAGGATGAACGCCGTCAGGATGTACCCGTCCATCCCCAGGAGCCGCGCGAGCGGGTCGAGGAACGCGGCGCACCGCGCCAGCAGGCTCACGCCCCCCGGCCGGAGGTTGGCGAGCAGCCAGAGGACCGCCCCCGCCGGCGCGGCGACGGCGGCGGCGCGCCGCAGGACGAACAGCGTGCGGTCGAGGATGGAGCGCACGATGACCTTGCCGATCTGCGGCCGGCGGTACGGCGGAAGCTCCAGATTGAAGGAGGACGGGACGCCCCTGAGGACCGTCTTCGACAGCAGCTTTGAAATCAGCATGGTCAGGCCGACCCCCAGCACGATGACCGCCGTGAGCATCAGGGCGGAGACGACGGACCGGAACGGCGCCGCCACGGTGGCGGCGAAAAACATCGTGATGACGGCGATGAGGGTCGGGAAGCGCCCGTTGCAGGGGACGAAGTTGTTGGTCAGGATGGCGATCAGCCTCTCGCGCGGCGAGTCGATGATGCGGCAGCCGATCACGCCGCAGGCGTTGCAGCCGAAGCCCATGCACATGGTGAGCGACTGCTTGCCGTGCGCGCCCGCCCTGCGGAAGAAGTTATCCAGGTTGAACGCGACGCGCGGCAGGTACCCCAAATCTTCCAGCAGCGTGAACAGCGGGAAGAAGATGGCCATCGGCGGCAGCATCACGGCCACGACCCATGCCAGGGTGCGGTAGACGCCGTCCATCAGCAGACCGGAGAGCCACGCGGGCGCGCAGGCTTTCTGCAGAAGCCCCGCCAGCAGCTCCCCCAGCCGGGAAAGGCCCCGCGCCAGCAGGTCGGACGGCGCGTTGGCCCCGACGATGGTGATCCAGAGGATCCCCATCAGCAGCAGGATCATAATCGGGATGCCGGTGGCCTTCGAGGTCAGAATCCGGTCGATTTTCCGGTCGCGCTCGGCGTACCCTTTCTTTTTGCAGACGACGGTTTCCCGCGCGAGGGCCTCGCCGGCCCTGACGATGGCGGTCACGACTTCGTCCCGGAAGGATTCCGGCGGGATTCCGGCCTTTGCCAGCGATTCCCTCGCCTGCGCGAGGCGCGCCGAAACGTCCCCCCGCTGTGCCGGGTCGAAGCCCAGGTAGCGTTTGAGCGACTTCATCAGGCTCCTGTCGCCGTCCAGCAGCTTCAGCGCGACCCACCGGGCGTTCAGCTTTCCGCCCAGCGCGGCTTCGACCGCCGGCTGGAGCAGCGCGACCGCGTCCTCAATCTCTCTGCGGTACGTGATGCGGTAGGGGTGAAGGCCGGCTTTTCCGCCGCACACGGCGGCGACCGCGGCCGTCAGGCTCTTCAGCCCCTTTCCGCTGCGCGCGCTGGTGCCGACCACGGGGATGCCGAGCTTCTGCGAAAGCGCGCCCAGGTCGATTTGAATCCCCTTCTTTTTCGCCTCGTCCAGCAGGTTCACGCACAGCACGGTCTTCCCGCGGATTTCCATCACCTGCAGCACCAGGTTGAGGTTCCGCTCCAGGCAGGTGGCGTCCGCGACGACGACCGCGGCGTCCGGCTCCCCGAAGCAGATGAAGTCGCGGGCGATTTCCTCTTCTTCCGAGTTTGCCATCAGGGAATAGGTGCCGGGGATATCAACCAGGATAAAGCCGGTCCCCCCGCTCTGGTACCTTCCCTGCGCGCAGGCCACGGTCTTGCCGGGCCAGTTGCCGGTGTGCTGGTTCATCCCGGTCAGGCCGTTGAACACCGTGCTTTTCCCCACGTTCGGGTTCCCCGCCAGGGCGACGACCCTGTCGTCCTCCGCGTCCTTTTCCACTTTCAGAATCCCGCTGCCGCAGCAGCTCAAAACTCCGGTTCCGGTCGATTCCTCCGACAGTCCCATAGGCTCCCTCCTGACGCTTCTGCAGCATATTGCTTCGCTGCAATTTTCATCAGGCTAATCTATGGTGCTGCCTCTAAATTTGTTCGCCGGCGGCGTGCCGCCGCTCCCGCCGGCCCGCCGGCAGAGCCGGTTTCGGCCCGGCGCGGAACACAGCAAAAATTCAAAGCCCGCTTTGTCGGGACAGCCAAAGACAAACTCCCGTGAACGCCGCAAAAAAACTCCCGAAGGCGTTTTCACACTCTTCGGGAGATTGTCGGAAGCCGCCCGCGTCCGGGCTAACCGTTCGGATACAGAAATTCGCGGAGCAGGGCGCAGTTTTTCTCGAGGTCCGGCACGAGGACTTCCCCGACGCTCTTTTTCTCGTCTTTGTAGGCGTTGTCGGCGGGCATCTGGAGGGACTTCACGTCGTAGCCGGAGACGGACGCGGTGATGGACGCGAGGTACAGCAGCTCGCCGTCGTTCAGGTTCGTCTTGACGTAGGGAAGGTAGTCGTACAGGATTTTGTTGGACTCGATGGGGTTCAGGGATTTCATTTTCTGAATCATCAGCTCTATCACCTGCCGCTGCCGCCCCGCGCGGCCGAAATCGTTGACGCCGTAATCGTCGCTCGCGTCGCGGATGCGGGCGTAATACAGGCACAGGCGCCCGTTCAGGTGGTTGACGCCGGGCTTCAGGTGGCTGCCCATGTTTTTGTTTTCCTGCCTGCATGCGGATTGGGACATCTTCACGTCCAGCCCGCCCATTTTGTCGATCACGGCGGCGAAGTTCTCAAAATTGACCGAGACGTATTTGTCGATGTTGACCCGGTAGTTGTTTTCGAGGGTCTGCATGGTCAGCGCGGCCCCGCCCTTGGTGAACGCCGTGTTGAGCTTGCTTTTCCCGACGGTCGGGATTTCGAGGTAGGTGTCGCGCAGGAACGAGACGAGGTGCAGGGCCTTGGAGTTGCGGTCGATGGAGAGCAGGATGTTGGTGTCGGAGCGCCCGTCCGTGCCGTCCTTGTTCTCGTCGACGCCGAGCAGCAGGATGTTCATCACGCCGCCGTCCGATTTCACGTCCCACGCGGGCGCGTCGGAGGGCTGCTGCACGTAGCTTTCCAGGTCCTGGCCGGTCACGTTGTCCGAGCGGTTGAGCCGGGAGGCGAGCACGTGAAAATAAATCAGCCCCGCGCCCGCCGCCAGAAGCACCGCCACCAGAAGCACGGTCAGCGCCCGCTTGAGGCAGCCGCCCTTTCTGGCGGGCCTGCGCCGGCGCGGGGAGCTGCTGTAGATGTCGCGGTCGACGTAATTGTAGCGGTCGATGTCGTTCGGGTTGTAGCCTCCCCTCCTCCGGTCGCTTGAGTACCGCCGGGAGGAAGAGTAAATGTCGCGCCCGGATGGGCGGCCGGAATTCCTGCTCATACCGCACCTCGTTTTCATTCAGACAAAACCAAAACAATC
>ENA-UOOI01003473-UOOI01003473.1-fermentation-metagenome-genome-assembly--contig:-NODE-3473-length-11856-cov-3.143462_pt1 | contig 11856 bp, 11 predicted proteins | sample MGYA00245779_ERZ724027 | MGnify/ENA primary metagenome ERZ724027 (study PRJEB28704, sample SAMN03018318) | fermentation metagenome | biome: anthropogenic terrestrial biome; feature: soil; material... | reverse complement strand
TCTGCGTGACATGAAAAAGCCTGGAAAGCGGAAGATCTCGACTTTACCTTTTCATGTCACGCAGATGTAATCTGCAGCGGAGAAAAATATACCTGCTCCGTGGAGCGGGCCGGACCACAGACCGCTTCGGTCGAGATTCTCTCCGGCGGTGCCGCAGGCCTTGCCTGGTACTGGAATGGCAAGGGCCTGGTTCAGACGTACGCCGGTCTCGCGGATGAAAGCGCTTCCAGTCTGCCGGAAGGGGCGTTCGCTTCCGTCCTTGTCCGCGCCTTGGACGCTGCCGCGCGGAACGGCGCTCTCACGGCTGCCGGGGAAAATGAGTTTTCCGGCAGTACTGAGGGATTTTCTTTTTCCCTTTCAGCCGATCCCAAAACGGGTTTTCCATCGTCTCTTGACGTCTCTTCCCGCAACCTGAAGGTCAGGTTTTATAATTTTGACACACCTGTTCCGGCCGGAGAGGCGCTTGACGCCTACGCACCGGACTAAAAAGCAGAAGGGGGAGTGCCAAAACCCGAACGAACCCGTCTTCGTCCGGAATTCAGCGGATCTTAATCTGCGACAGGACTGCGCCGATACTGTCACTGATGACAAGGTTGGCGCCCCGATCGAGCGGCGTCGCGGATCGATTAATGAGAACGAGTCGATTTCCGCTGTAATAATTGATCAGCCCGGCGGCAGGGTAAACTGCAAGCGAAGTGCCTCCGACAATCAGCATATCCGCCTGACGGATAGCCTCTACCGCACCTTCTATCGTATCTTGATTCAGCCCTTCCTCATAAAGGACAACGTCCGGCTTGACAACGCCCCCGCAGGAACAGTGCGGAACGCCTTTGCTGTGAAGGATAAATTCCGGGCCGTATGGCTTCCCGCACTTCATGCAGTAGTTCCAGTATACGGAACCGTGCAGTTCGAAGACCTTCCTGCTTCCCGCCTTCTGGTGAAGGCCGTCAATATTCTGAGTAACAACGGCCGAAAGTTTCCCTGCCCTCTCCATCTCCGCAAGTTTTTTATGCGCCGCATTCGGTTTTGCGTCCAGATACAGCATCTTAGCCCGGTAAAATTCATAGAACTCCCCCATATGGCTTTCAAAAAAAGAATGACTTAGCATAACTTCCGGCGGATACCGGTATTTCTGACGGTAAAGGCCGTCCTCGCTTCGGAAATCAGGAATTCCGCTTTCCGTCGAGACACCCGCTCCGCCGAAAAAAACGATTCGACTGCTCTCATCAACCATCCGCTGCAGTTTTTCTAACTGGACGTCTGTCAAAATAATCAGCCTCCGTTCCTGTATAATAAATTTCCCTTCCATCTTACCTCAAACCGGCAGAAAAGCAAGGATGGGACCCTTAAAAAGGATCCCATCCTTGCTTTTCCATGAATCAGCGTATTCTGGATTTAACCGATGAAATGCTGAGTCCAGAAATACTGGCCGCTGGAATTCCGGGCAACTCCCACTCCAATCTGAGTATAGGAAGCGCTCATGATATTGGCGCGGTGACCCGGCGAATTCATCCAGCCGTTCATCACCTGGGAAGGACTTGTCTGCCCATAGGCAATATTCTCGCCTGCATAGCGGTATGAAATGCCGAACTGCTGCATCATCTGGAACGGTGAACCATAGGTCGGGGAGGTATGGCTGAAATAGTGATTCTTTACCATATCCTGTGACTTGAGCGTAGCCGTCTTGGTAAGGGCGGCGCTCACCGAAAGGGATTTCAGGCCGCCTTTTTCGCGTTCAACATTTACTAGGCGCACCACTTCGTTCTGGAAAGAAGAGTAGTTCCCGCTCCCGGAATCTGACTGGGATGAGGGCGTGGAAGAAACAGCGGGTTTTGAGGAAACCGAGGGAGCGGAGTTCGCCGGTCTGGAGGAAACCGTCTTGGAAGAAGCGGAATTGCTGCAGGACCCATTTTGCTTCAGCCTGGAAAGCAGATTCTCAAGCAGCTTCCGGCAGGAAGCCCCGGAACGGACGGAAGTCTGAACGGAAACCGTGCCGCAGTTCTGTTCCTGCGTGCAGTTTCCAGAAGAACAGGTTTTTCCGGAAAGGCAGGAAGCTAAAGCACATTCCTGTTTGGAGGAACAGGAATTTCCGGAACAGGTACTTCCTTTCGAGCTTTCGGAAGCCGTTTGAGCGGACGAAGTAGATGAAACGGATGAAGCAGACGATTTTGCTGCAACAGCGTTCTTATTTGTCTTATTTGTCTTGGCGGACGCGGAAACTGTTGTCCCGGGACAGCTGCTTTTCTGAATTTTGACCGAGACCGTTCCGCTGGAAACCGAAAGCGTATTCCGTGCGGCAACAGGAGTAACGGAAGTTGTCGCCGAGGCCTGCCGATCCTTTTGAAAAACTTCCGGTACCCTGTAGGCCGAACCGTTGACCGCGTAGGCTCCCGCTCCGGCTCCTACGGTCAGTGCGGCGATAATCGCAATGATTTTTCTTTTCATACGCGAACTCCTTTTCTCTGCTCATATTTCTGCCCAATATATTACAACTATGTAATAATAGTGGCTTATTTATTACATTGCTGTAACTTTTATAAATTCATCATATCACGGGAATCGTGAAAAAACAATGAACAATTTTTTCCTTGCGGGCCCCAGACGGCCAGTCTGATACTATCCATGGGAAAATGCGAATATTATTAAGGATGTCAGAGAAACTGAAAATTCTTAAAGAAGAAAGGCCGAACATGATGAACAGCAACTATCCGTTTCAGCCAGGCCCGCTGCCCTATCCGAAGAACGCGCTGGAGCCGTATCTTGACGCCCAGACCGTCGCTCTGCATTATGAAATGCATTTCCTGCCCTGCGTAAATACCCTGAACCGGACGCTGCGGGGTTACCCCTCCTACCAAAACTGGTCCATCGCGCGCCTTGTCCGGGGAAACCGGCAGCTGCCGTTTCAGATTCAGACGCTTATCTGGCACAGTGCAGGCGGTGCTTTTAACCACTCCGTATACTTTCACTCCATGGCCCGTCCGGGATCGAAAGAGACCAGGCTGTCGGAAGACAGCCGTCTCTATGCAGCCATCATCGACCGATACGGATCCGTCCGATCCTGTCTAGCCCGGATAAAGGAATGCGCCGTGGCGCAGTATGGATCCGGCTGGTGCTGGCTTGTCAGCGATCGCCGCGGAATGCTTAAAATCATCAGCACGTCAAATCAGGATACTCCGCTTCTTTTTGGCTTTTGTCCGCTGATAGCTCTGGACGTCTGGGAACACGCCTATTATCTAAAGTACCAGAGCCGAAGAGGAGAATATGTCGACAGCTTTTTTCAGGTTCTGAACTGGAAAGCGGCCGAAAGCAGCTATCAGTTCCGCTTGACGAATTTCCGGGAAAAGAAAAGTCAGATGCTCTCCGACAAAACAGAAAGCGAAATTTCTATCTGAAAAAGAGAAAAAAGTCATGAACAAAATGCCCGGCCTCGCCGAAGAAACATTCTCTAGAACTTTCTTGCGGCTCTCTCTCTCTGACTTCCGCCGCTCTGGAGACGCTCCTGTCCCCCCAGCCAGGTAAATATAAAAATACCGCCCGATTAAGGGCGGTATAAAAGAGGAGGAAGGTAAATTATGAAAAAGACAATATCAAAACCCTCTTTATGAGGGAGCTTATAATTTGTCTGCCGGTCTGTGGTCCGGTAATCCGTCCATACCGCAGGCCGTTCCGCAGTATTTTTGTGGTATCCAGTTCATCTTTTCTGAACTGATTTCAGTATAACGGCCGCATATGGATAAACTTTGAATACCATTTTAATTTTCTGTTAGGATTTGCCCGGTGGATTCCCCTTTGATTGATTTTAGGGGAAACATGCGCTATGATACGTACAGAAAAAGCCGGGCGGAATTTTTGGGGACATGCCGCCCGCCGCAGGAGGGAGTCGCCGTGTCACAGAAAAGGATTCTGATCGTGGAGGACGATAAAAACAGTGTCCGGTTCCTAGAACTCGAACTGATGCATGAAGGATATGCCGTGGAAAAGGCATATGACGGGCCGTCCGGGCTCAGGCGCGCCCTCACGGAGCCGTATGATCTTATCCTGCTCGACATCATGCTGCCGGGAATGGACGGAATGGAGATTCTCCGAAAGTTCCGCGCTTCTTCCCGCCGCACTCCCGTCATCCTCCTGACAGCAAAGGATACGGTATCGGACAAGGTTACAGGACTCGATGGGGGAGCAGACGATTACCTTACCAAGCCGTTCGCCATCGAAGAACTTCTCGCCCGGATGCGTGTGGCGTTAAAAAGAGAGTCCGCTTTTCCCCTTGAGGAACCCGCGGTCCTGAAGGCCGGGCTTCTTTCCGTAAACCGGCAGGATCGCACCGTTTTTTACGACGGCATACCCGTTGAGCTGACCAAAAGAGAATTTGATCTGCTGTCCTATCTCGTCCAGAACCGCGGTGCCGTCTGTTCGCGCGGACAATTGATGAAAAAAGTCTGGGGATATGATTTCTGCGGGGAAACCAATCTGGTTGACGTCTATATCCGCTATCTGCGCAACAAAATCGATTACCGGTTCCATATCAGCCTGATTGAGACCATCCGTGGTGTGGGGTATATTATAAAAAATGAAAGCAGTTAAGTTTCGCCTGCCACACCTGCGGCAAAGGCAAAGAATAAAATGGTCCATCGCTTTGAAAACGACGGTTCTGTACACCGCATTATTCGGTCTGATCCTCGCAGCAGCCGCAGGAGGTTCGGCATGGGTGCTGACAGAGAGAGGCATCCGCATGGAAAGGATGAACCGGGTCACTTCCTTTGTCTCGGAACGTTTTCCCGGCATGGAACGGGAGCACTTTGACCTCGAGTCCTTTGCCCAGGCAAACCGCATTCATATCGACGTGCTTGGACCTCACCGGGAAATCCTCGAGAGTTACGGCCCGGTTCCGGTTCAGACGGACCGCAATAATGAAATAGTCCGACAGGTGCCCTCCCGGAAAGGTCCGGTTCTCATCCGGGTCGTCGACCTGGAAAGCCCTGGTTTTCTGGGCCGCCTGACGACGGGTGGATTTTATGCCATACTGGCCGGAATGATTGCGCTGGCGGCCGTTTCCGGCGCTCTGCTGATGCGGAGGATGATGCGTCCGGTCCGGGAAATGGACCGGACGATTCAGCAGATTTCGGCAAATGACCTTAGCAGGCGCATCGATACCGTACATTCTCACGACGAGCTGAAGGAACTTGCCGAGGCTTTCAACAAAATGCTGGACCGACTGCAGCAATCCTATGAGCAGCAGATACGGTTTGTTTCCGACGCTTCCCATGAACTGCGCACTCCCCTCTCCGTAATTTCCGGATATGCGAATCTTCTCCGCCGATGGGGCGGAGAAGATAAAGCCATAAGGCAGGAATCTGTCGGGAAAATCATAGAAGAGACGGAAAATATGCGCCAGCTGATTGAACGTATGCTGTTCCTGGCACGGACCGATCACAACACGCAGGCAGTAAATCTGGAACGGTTCGACTTCAGCGCCCTGATGCGGGAAATTTTAGAGGAAACCAGACTGATTGACACGGAGCATGTCCTTTCGTCTCATCTGGAACCCGGCATCACAGGAACAGCGGATCGAGCGCTTGTCAAGCAGGCGGTCCGCGCGGTGCTGGAAAACAGCATGAAATTCACGCCGAAAGGCGGGGAAATCTCCCTTTCCTGCCGTCAGCGGGACGGGAAAATCGAACTCGCGGTACGAGATAACGGCATCGGGATACCGGCGGAAAGCCTGCCTCATATTTTCGACCGTTTTTATAAGGCCGACGCTTCCCGCACCCGTGGGGAGAAAGGCTCCTCCGGACTGGGACTGTCCATCGTCAAATGGATCGTCAAACGGCACGGCGGGCAAATCTGCGCCCGCAGCAGCCCAGGCGCGGGCACAACGGTCACTATGGTATTCCCAAAAAATTTGGAAACCTGAATCTTCGGATCCGGGTTTCTTGTTTTCTCATCCTTTTCTCATCTTCTTTTCAATTTTTCTTTATATTATCCCGCTATGCTGATAGCATCAAAGGGCAGGCCCCTCCCATGAGGACGGGTCCTTCCCACAATCCGGACGCATAGGAGGATTCTCCAAATGGCAAAGCAGTGGGACGATGAGGAAAATTTTGCACGTCGGCACAAACGAATCGGAATATTTGTCACCGTCGGGATTCTGGCAGCGGCGGGTATTGTGGCGGGAATTTTCTTTATCCATCAGAAGAACAGTACGCCGCAAAGCACAACTTCCTATCGGGAATATACCGTAGCGCAAGGAGATGTAACCGTAGGAACCACAGAATCCGGGACAGTCACTCTGGAAAATGATACCGTAGCTTTCCCCACAGCATGTACGGTAAGCTCTGTCCTGGTAAAACCGGGACAGACAGTGAAAAAGGGGGATCCCCTCATTCAGCTGGATCTTTCCAGCGTGAACGACTCTACTTCTGATACGAGGCAGAAACTGGAAGAGGCAAAACTTTCCCTTCAGACGGCAGCCGAGGATCGCAAAACCAAGCTGAACGAAGCGAAAGTCACCTATGAATCAAGCAAATTTCTCGCTCAGAGCGCCCCTATTACAAAAGAGCTGACTCTTCAGGAACTGGAAAACAACATTCATTCCGCCCAAACCACACTCGAGAAAGATCAGAAGGATCTTTCTTCTTATAAGGCGCTCCAGAAAAGCTGGCCGTCGGATTACGCAAAACTTCAAAATCTAAAAAAGTGGGCGGATGACGCGAAGGCATCCGAAACCAGTTATGAGACTGAGCTTTCCGATTTTAAAAGCAATAACGCAACGGTTCTGAATACTTACAATAACCTCAAAACAGCCCGGGACAACGCGAGGCAGAATTATATCGCCTTAAAATACAACGAAGACGCGGAAACTGACAGTCAGGGCAATGACGTTGACGATTTGGAAGAAGCATATAAGGAAGCAAGCAAAACCGCGAGCAGTTACTACAGCAAGGTGGCAGGTTCCATCGTTTCCCAGCAGACGGTCCTGGAAGATAAGGTTTCTCAGTACACGGCAGAATACAACAATTATACCGCGGCTTATAATGATTTCAAGGAAACCTATGACGGAAAATATAAAATTTCCGGCTCTGATTTGGATGCAAAAGTAACCGAGCTTCAGAACAGCGTAAACAACGACTCTTACAATCTCAAAAAAGCGGAAAAAACAGCTGAGATTTCATCTCAGAACGCGGCTACAAAAGAGAAGACAGATTTAAATACGGCAGCCTCTGCACAGGATACATACGACCTCACGGTGAGCAAACTGGGTCAGGCCGTAAATTCCGCTCAGGAATCCTATGACAAACTTGAGCAGCAGTTGCAGGAGATCAACAACGCGCTCAATGGAAACGGTATTCTCGTCAGTCCGGCGGATGGAATTGTCGCCAGTACGGCGGTATCTTCCGGAAGCAGTGTTTCCGCAAATCAGACCATGCTGACAATTTCCACCAACCGTTCCGTGTCCCTGGCGCTGTCCGTTTCTGAGGATGATATTACCGGAATCAGCATAGGACAGGAAGCTTCCATCTCCCTTTCCGCCTATGATGACCAGTCTTTTGACGCGACGGTGGACAGTATCACGGCAGAGCCTGCACGAAGCGGCGCTTCTTCCGTCACGTATACCGTAATTGTGAAATCGACGGCACCCGTTTCTTCCAACGGCAAAATCTACACCGGGATGAGCGGAGAAGGCACGGTCATCCAGAAACGTGCCAAAGAAGCTCTGTATCTTAACAACCGCACGATAACATTCCGCGACGGCGTTTCAACCGTTTTAGTGAAAAGCGGGAACGGGACGAAAAACGTTACTGTGAAAACCGGCTTTTCAAACGGCACCAATGTTGAAATATTGAGCGGCCTGAAAGAAGGAGACGTCGTCCTGGCAGAAAGCGCGGTGGGTGGACAATGAGGACGGATTCAAAATATTCCGGCAAAATGAGATTCCGGGAGATCCTTCGTCTGACTTTTATCAACATCAGGGAAAGCAAGCTGAAAGTTTTTCTCACCTCTCTCGGCGTAATTGTAGGCGCTGCCACCATTATTCTGGTTGTCGCCGTCGGCCACGGAGGCGAAGTTCAGGTGCAGGACGAATATAAAACCTTAAATGCCGGATCCATCCATATTTCGGTCAGCACCCAGGCGGAAATGGAGGATCAGATGATTGGCAGAATGCCGGGCGGAGGCGCAGGGGGCTCACCCGGAGGTTCCCAGGAAAGAGGTCCTCAGGCAGGAAACGGGGGAGCAGCAGCCGGAGGCGGTTCGTTCGGCGGGCGGTCCGGCGGTGGATTTTCCGCGGGCGGCTTTCCTGGATTTTCCCGGGCGCAGTCCTCAGCTATATCCTTGTCTTCTTCCGATGTAGACGATATTTCAAATCTTGTGTCGGGACTTTCTGAAATCTCCCTTTATACTACGGGCACCGCCTCTGTAAACGGGGGGCTCCTGGAAGAGGAATCAGATTACACTGTCGTAGGTGCTTCTGCTGATTATTTAAATATGTGTAATCTGGAATTGTTGGAAGGAGATTTTATCACGGACGATGACGAAAGCGGAAAAAACAAGGTTGCGGTTATCGGATACACCCTCGCCCAGGATATCTTTGGAAGCGCTTATGCGGCCTACGGGGATACTCTGTCGATCGAAGGAAAGACTTATGAGATTATCGGAGTCCTCAATAAAATGGGATCCGTTTCCTCAGGCACCAGTCCGGACGATTCGCTTTTTATTCCTTATTCTACCGCTTCCAAATACGTTTACGGAAGGGAAACCGAACCTCAGATTATGGCGGTCGCTTCCGATGTCAGTGAAGTGCCGGATAAAATTTCCGCGATTAAGGAAGTTCTGTCAGAGGATCATCCGAACGCAAACTTTACGGTTACGGATGCTGGAAACGCGCTGGAATCCGCAACCTCATCAGCAAAGACACTTTCCATGCTTCTGCTTGCAGTAGCGGTTCTTGTCTTCATCGTAGGAGGAATCGGAATCATGAACGTCATGTTTGTTTCCGTCAAAGAGCGGACACAGGAAATCGGAATTCTGAAGGCACTGGGCACTTCCCGTCACGCAATCCTTTTGGAGTTTCTATTTGAGGCAACATTCATCAGCGTTCTTGGCGGCGTGGTGGGTATCGCTGCAGGTTTTGCTCTGATTCCGGTTGTCAGGCTCAGCGGCATGACGGTGGAACCTCTGATGGAAAGCGGGATATACGCCATGATTTTCGCTGCGGGGACCGGAACAATATTCGGTTTTTATCCCGCATGGAAAGCTTCCCGTCTGACGCCGATTGAAGCACTCGCTCAGGAATAACATTCGAAAGGCACGGTCCTTTTCTGCCATGCCTTTTGCTTAAATCCACCTATGCTATCCAAAAGTGGAACGGAGGAAACTTATTATGAGATTTAAAAAGAGGCTGGCACTGCTTTCTCTTCTTTGCTTCGCCTGCGCCTTGTCTGTTGTCCTTACAGCCTGCTTTGGAAAAAAGCAGGAGAATCAGGAGAATGATGAAAAGACTCCTGGATTCGAAAGTCAGCAGACGGAACAGACCGGCCAGACAGTTACGGTAGGAAAAGTTACATCCATAATCGGCAACCAGATTGTGCTGGCGGTCGGCAAGTTAAGTGGATCGAGGAATGCTACCTCCTCTTCACAAAATTCTTCGCAGACACCAGGGACAACATCTTCTTCCGGCAACAGCAGTGCGTCTTCAGACGGCATCGAACTGACAGGTGAAACCAAGACTTTCCTGATTCCAGTAGGACTTTCTCTTTCCGCCGGCGGCTTTTCAAATGGTGGGGGCACATTACCCAGAGGTAATGTTTCCGCGCCGGCTGGGCAGGGATTTGCCGCGGCGAGCGGCGGCGGAAACCGCGGCGGTCAGTTTAATCGAACCGGGACATCCAGACAGGCAACTGGCGCTTTCTCCGGCAACCGCGGAACCGCCTCCGGAGCAGGAACAGCGGGTCCTCAAGTTTCCCTGGCGTCGGGATCCTCTCGAAGATCAGAAGACTTTTCAAGCATAAAAACAGGAATGATCCTGCAGATCACAGAAAGAACCCTCAGTGACGGAACGAAAGGAATTACCCAGGTCCGTATCCTTTCCCGGTAAATAAATCCGGAGAAAAAGGAGATTTGTGGAATGGAAAAACCGCAGCCCATCATCAGGATTGAAAATATATGTAAATTCTATCGACAGGGCGACAGCAGACTGGAAGTTCTCAAGGAAATTTCCCTCGTGGTAAACGCGGGAGAATATCTAGCAGTACTGGGGCCTTCCGGATCCGGGAAAAGCACCCTCATCAACATCCTCGGCTGTATGGATCGGTTTCAAAAAGGAAAATATTGGCTGGATGGAAAACTTGTAAACGGCATGAGCGACGCACAGCTTACCCGGCTTCGAAACAGAAAAATCGGATTTATCTTTCAAAAATACTTTCTGATCCAAAAATATACAGTCCTGCAAAATGTAATGATTCCCTTGCTCGCCAGGGGTGTTCCAAGCCGACGTGCAAAAGAATTGTCCATGCATGAGCTTGAGTCGCTCGGCATGGCTGACAGAGCGCTTCACAAGCCGAATGAACTGTCCGGCGGACAGCAGCAGCGCACAGCGATCGCAAGGGCAATGGTTGGTTCTCCAAAACTGCTGCTTGCTGACGAACCTACAGGTGCGCTGGACCGTTCGAACGGCAGGGAGGTTCTGAAACTGTTTCAACAATTGAACGAAGACGGAAATACCATCGTAATGATTACGCATGACCCAACGGTCGCCGCACATGCGCGGCGCACTATCCAGATTATCGACGGCGAACTTTTTGAGAAACAGCCGAATGTTGATACCGCATGACGGCCGTTTTCCAGTTAGAACAGGAGGTCTTTGTTGATGAAAAGTCAGAAGGGAATTATTCTTTCCTTGATAGTCTTTTGCCTGCTTGCTGTAGGTGCGGCGGGATCGTCTGCCGCTTTTGCTTCTTCGGAAATTGCCGAATCAAGCATCACACTCCCCACCGTCTCTCTTGCTGAAAACTCCAGCTATATGACGGAGGATTATACAGGTGTGCTGCATCTCGACGTTTCAGACAGCTCCGTCGTCCGTGCCAGCACGGATGGGAAAGGCCGTGTCATCATCACTGCAGTAGGAACCGGAAGCACAACCGTCTCCTACTGGTACCGGCAGTCTGACGGAGCTTCCTGGACGGCCGCAACCCTTCCCGTTAAGGTTTCCGGGAAATCGGATCAACCGTATACGATTGGAAAGTCGGATACCGGAATTGTCTTCCCGTTGAAGGAAATCAGTCTTACCCCGGATCAAACCTATACTCCTGATGGGATGAAAGTAAATGGTATTTCGAAAGGGGCCGGAACCTTTCTCTGGGTTTCCTCTTCCGATGAAGTAGCAGAAGTGGAAAAGAAGACAGGAAAGATCACCGCTGTTTCATCTGGAAGCACAACAGTGTACGCGATTGATCCCATAACCAAAAGCTGTGCTTCCATTTTAGTTACAGTTTCCTGATTTCTCTGTAAATCACAAAAAGTGTTTCTGCGCCGATAGTCTGTTTCAGGCTTTCGGCGTAATTTTAGGATGAATAGGTTTTTTTACGTTTCCGCTTCTTTGTTTCATGATTGTAAATTCCACATGAAATTAGCGTATACAAAATCAATTCAAACTGTTTGCAATTTCTTCTGCAGCATGAAATACGCTCAAAATTTCTTTTCGCTGCCGGGTTATGGCTTTTACAAAATATTTTTGCTCTGACTGCCTACCAGAAGAATATTTACAAATTGATTCAGAGTTTTTCCCTCCGTTGCTTCCTCTGTGTGTTCTGTCTTCTCTATGGGTCCCAAAAGCGAAAATGTCAAATAATTTTCCGCCGGCAG
>ENA-UOOI01003471-UOOI01003471.1-fermentation-metagenome-genome-assembly--contig:-NODE-3471-length-11858-cov-3.374396_pt1 | contig 11858 bp, 9 predicted proteins | sample MGYA00245779_ERZ724027 | MGnify/ENA primary metagenome ERZ724027 (study PRJEB28704, sample SAMN03018318) | fermentation metagenome | biome: anthropogenic terrestrial biome; feature: soil; material... | reverse complement strand
ACATTTACACAGAGCGTAATGGCATCTATATTATCGATCTGCAGAAATCAGTAGGCATGGTTGACGATGCTTATAAAGCAGTTATGGATACTGTAGCTGACGGCGGTACAATCCTGTTTGTCGGAACAAAGAAACAGGCACAGGATTCGATTCAGTTGGAAACTGAGCGCTGCGGCATGTATTATGTAAATCAGAGATGGCTTGGCGGCATGCTGACCAACTTCAAGACAATCCGGAGCAGAATTGATAGATTAAAAGAGATTGAAACAATGGAAGAAGACGGGACATTCGATGTTCTTCCTAAAAAAGAAGTAGTAAATTTAAAGAAAGAATTGGCTAAACTGCAGAAGAATCTGGGTGGAATCAAAGAGATGAAGAGACTGCCGGATATGATCTTCGTTGTAGATCCTAAGAAAGAAAGAATCTGTGTGCAGGAAGCTCATACATTAGGGATTCCGTTAATCGGAATCTGTGACACTAACTGTGATCCTGAAGAACTGGATTATGTAATCCCCGGCAATGATGATGCAATCCGTGCGGTAAAGCTGCTTACTTCCAAGATGGCTGATGCTGTAATTGAGGCAAGACAGGGACAGACGGAAGCTGAAGGATCTGAGGAAGAAGCTGCTGAGAAAACAGAAGAGGCAGATAAATAATCAAATTACGGAGGGATTTTTTACAATGGCTGTTACAGCAAAAATGGTAAAAGAATTACGAGAGATGACCGGTGCCGGAATGTTGGACTGTAAGAAAGCTCTTACATCCACAGATGCGGATATGGATAAAGCAGTTGAATTTTTAAGAGAAAAAGGACTGGCTACCGCTCAGAAAAAGGCCGGAAGAGTTGCAGCAGAAGGACTTGTCAAAGTCATGGTTTCTGATGATGATAAGAAAGCCGTTGCCGTTGAGGTAAATGCTGAGACTGATTTCGTTGCAAAGAATGAGAAATTCCAGAATTATGTTACACAGGTAGCTGAACAGGCTATGGATACGAAAGCAGCTGATGTTGATGCTTTTCTCGCAGAGCCCTGGAAATTTGATACCAGTGAAACCGTAGGAGAAGAGCTGGCCCATAAGATTTCAACCATCGGAGAGAATATGAATATCCGTCGTTTTGCCCGGGTTTCTGAGGAAAACGGATTTATCGCTTCCTATACCCATATGGGAGGAAAGATTGGTGTTCTGGTTGATGTGGAAACTGATGTTGTAAACGATGATATCAGAGAAATGGCTAAGAACATTGCAATGCAGGCCGCAGCTTTAAATCCGCGTTTTACAAATGAAAATGAAGTGGACCAGGAATATCTCGACCATGAGAAGGAAATCCTCTTGGTTCAGGCTAAGAATGAAAAACCGGATGCTAATGACAAGATTATAAACGGCATGGTTATGGGACGTATTAAGAAAGAGCTCAAGGAAATCTGCCTGATGGATCAGGTATATGTGAAAGCTGAAGACGGAAAACAAACTGTTGGAAAATATGTTGCAGAAGTTGCGAAAGCTAACAATGCCAAGATTGAAATCAAAGGTTTTGTCCGCTACATGACTGGTGAGGGAATCGAAAAGAAACAAGAAGATTTCGCATCTGAAGTAGCCGCTCAGATGAATAATAAATAATCATATGATGTGAACGTCAAAATATCTTTTAACGTTTATAATACAATCCCTGAAAATCCCTTTGTATTGGGATTTCAGGGATTTTTGTCGTTATCCGGATTGTGAAAGGAGGTTTCACATATATGGGATGTTTGGGAAATCTGTTATGGTTTATATTTGGCGGATTTTTAAGTGGAATCAGCTGGTGCGCCGCCGGAATTTTGTGGTGTATCACCATCGTTGGAATTCCAATTGGCAGACAATGCTTTAAACTGGCAGGGGTAAGTTTCTTTCCCTTTGGAAAAGATATTATCTACGGAGGAGGAGCGGTTTCACTGTTAATGAATATTTTCTGGATTATTTTGTCCGGGATACCACTTGCTTTAGAGCATCTGGCTACTGGAGCGTTGCTTTGCGTTACAATTATCGGAATTCCTTTTGGGATTCAGCACTTTAAACTGGCAAAACTTGCTTTGATGCCCTTTGGTGCCTATGTAAGATAACGAACTGCAATCTATCAGAAGTCAAACAGAGAAGTCAATCAGAGAAGTCAGAAAAAGGCTTCGGGGAAGACCTGCTACTTATCAGCGGGTTTTCTTTTTTGCTCATTCACCTGTTTCTTAAATGTCAGAAACATCCCTTTCTCCATGTTGCTGGCCATGATATCTTCCACTTCTTCTTGTGTGATGCTTTCTGAGTATTCAAACCACCACCGCACCATCGACATCATGTTCGTCGCGAAGAGATATGCATATAGATCCGCATATTTTTTCTGATTTGAATGCTTTTCCGTATATGAAACCATGGTACTTAAAATACTGTCGTGTATAACCCCTGTCATTTCGCTGTATACTTTTCGGTCTATGGCAGCATCCCACAGTATTAGATAAATTTCTTTTTTTGACAGGATAAAAGCAAGTGTTCTTGAAAAGTCCTGATTATAACTGATATCGTTGATCTTTTTTGGAGTGGCATTGATGAATTCTACGTCTACATGCTCCCGGAATTCATCCAGGGTCCTTTCGAGGTATTGATCCAGCAGGTCATATTTATCTATATAGTATTTATAAAATGTAGATCGGTTAATCATTGCAGTCTGACAAAGTGCATCCACTGTGATTTTCTGGAACGGAGAATCTTTCAGCCATTTCAAAAGCGCACGGTCAATCTGACTGAGTGTCTTTACGATTCTTAAATCTTTCTTTTTCATCGAATGTACTTCCTTTAAAAAAAAATAAACAACAAATAAGCATTGAACGTTGCATAAACAACAAACTGAAAACCATTGCTGATAGCCGGGAGAGCGAAAACTTGTTAAAATAGTATCAAGACTGTTATTCTTCGTAATCCTGTAAACACTAGTATAACAGTTTTTGGGCAGTGATGTAAGAAAGTGAGGAAATTAAAAAATGAATTACAAGGTAATGGGAATTGCAGCGGGAAGAAAAAACGGGAATAGTGAAATTCTCTTAAAAGAGGCATTGATGGAGTGTGAGGCTCAAGGTGCTGAAATGACAATGATTAACTTAAGGGATTACCATATTCGAGATTGTACCGGATGTACTTCCTGTACGAAGGCAATGTCAGAGGGAAAAAATGCCGGATGTATCTTAGACAAGAAGGATGATAAAAAAAGAATTATGGATGTCATGCTCAAACAGGACGCGGTGATCTTTTCCGTTCCGACTTATGATTTGATGCCGGCTTCTACCTATCTGACATTTGCGCACAGAAGCTTAAGCTACGAGACAGCATTTCTTGAAACAATCGGCGCGATAGAGCATAAAGACAGAGTTGCCGGATTGATCTCAGTGGGAGGTTCCACAAGATCCTGGCAGTCCATGGCTCTGGAGGGACTGCAGGCTACAATGTTTACGACGGATCTGAATGTTGTCGATATGCTACTGGCTGAAAGAGTACCGGGCAGCGGCCAGTGTCTGCTGGATGATGATCTGATGCAGCGTGCAAAAACACTTGGCGCGCATATTATGGAAGCCGTGAAAACGCCTGCTGATCAGAGACAATGGCTGGGAGAAGAGGACATGGGATGGTGTCCGAACTGCCATAGCAATGCACTGGTACTGGGAGAAGAACAGTGGGACGGACTTCATTATCCGGTGGAGTGTCAAGTCTGCGGAGCCGGAGGAACACTTGAAGATGATGGAAAAGGCGGATGGAAATTCGTAATTGCTGAAAACGGGCTTTTAAAAGACCGCACGACCGTATCAGGAAGAGCAAAACATTTGAAAGAGATAGAAGAGACCCAGGGTGGATTTTACGGGAATCCGAAGAGTCTGCAGCTTGTCAGAGAGAGAAAGAAGAAATATATGGATAAGAAATTTAAGACAATTGACAAGGGAGGAACGAAAGAATGAAAGTGACGATTCGGATTGACGGCCGTGCTCTGCAGGTAGAAGAGGGAACGAACATACTCGAAGTGGCTCTTACACATGGGATATATATTCCGCACTTATGTCATCATTCCGATTTGCCGGATATATCTTCCTGCAGGCTTTGTATTGTCGAGACAGAGAGGAAAGACGGAGTCACTCCTGCCTGTGAATTAAAGGCAGAAGAGGGATTGAACATCAAAACAGAGAGCGATCAGATTTCACATCTTCGAAAACTTTCTATGGAGCTGATTCTTGCAGCGCACCCGGAAGACTGCTCTACGTGTCCAAGATATGGACAGTGTGAGCTACAGACGCTGATGCAATATATGGGCGTCTCTTCGGGCAGAATGCATACAAGAACCAAAGGCTTTCAGCAAAATAACAAGAATCCACTTTTTATACATGATATGAACCGATGCGTTCTATGCGGACGCTGTGTAAGAGCCTGCAGTGATCTGCGAGGAGTCGGGGTATTGCAGTATAATAAAAATGACACCGAGACCTATGTCGGAACTCTGCATGACCGGCTCTTAAAAGATTCGGACTGTCGTTTCTGCGGCGCGTGTGCGGAGGTCTGTCCGACGGGAACGATCCGTGATGTGTTAAATTACACAGCTGCCGAGAAGAAAAATACGCTGATTCCCTGTCAGCATGCCTGTCCGGTTCATACAGATATCCCGAGATATGTCCGTTATGTAAAAGAAGGCAGATACGAAGAAGCGGCTGCAGTTGTTCACGAGAAGATCCTATTTCCCGAGTGTCTGGGACGTGTCTGTGCACATGGATGTGAGGAAAAATGCCGAAGAAACGAAGTGAATGAAGCGGTCTCCATCCGAAATATCAAGCGTTATGCAGCAGAACACGCGGATAATGAACTTTGGATCAGAAACAGTAAACATCTTCCTTCAACCGGAAAGAAGATTTGTGTGGTCGGAGGCGGGCCTGCCGGTATGACAGCTGCCTATTATCTCGCGAAACAGGGGCATTACGTTGTCTTAAAAGAAGCAGAGGAGAAACTGGGCGGTCAGATGCAGTACGGAATTCCTTCCTACCGTCTTCCGAGAGATGTTGTGAACAAAGAAGCAGAGTATTTAAAAACAGCCGGTGTAAAAGTCGAGACAAGATGCTGTATATCACATCCTATGGATCTCGGGAAAGAATACGACGCTGTTCTGATGGCAATCGGGACACATGACGGAGTAAAACTTCCGATGGAGGGAAATGACCTCTCTGGTGTTTTGAAAAGCTCTGACTTTCTGCGAGACGCATCTATAGGACAAAAGAACAGGAATGGGAGAGAATGTCGTCATCCTGGGCGGCGGTAATGTGGCCTTTGACTGTGCACGTACGGCTGTAAGACTTGGAGCTTCTAAAGTGGATCTGGCCTGTCTGGAAGACAAACCAAATATGCTTGCTGATGAAGAAGAAATCAGTCAGGCAGCGGAAGAAGGAGTCGAGATTCATCCCAGTTCGACCTTCGAGAGAATCTGCGGTACAAAAAAAGTGAGAGGAGTCGAATTCTGCAAAGTCAAAAAATTCTCCTTTGACGAGAATCACCGGGCTGTGATTGAAAAAGATCAGGATTCCAGCTATGTCATCGAGGCTGATACTGTTATATTTGCAGTCGGACAGCGTCCGGCAATCGGTGAAGAAGCAGGACTTACCCTTGGACGAGGGAATTCTATTGTTGTAAATGAAAACACTCATAAGACGAGCGCGGAGGGTGTCTTTGCCTGCGGAGATGTCATATATGGAACGAAGACTGTCATTGCGGCAGTCGATTCAGGCAGGCAGGCGGCATCAGAGATTGATCGCTTTCTGGGCGGCAGCGGTGATATCTCAGAGGTCTTAGTTCCGAGAGAAAAAGACGAACCCGGGATTGGAAAAGTTGAAAATTTCGGTGATCTTGGACGTGCAGAAGAGGAAATACTCCTTTCGAAAGAACGTCAGAACAGTTTTGTTCCGGTAAGCGGGGGGATCTGCGACTCTGATATATGCAAAGAAGCTGGACGATGTCTTCAGTGTGATCTTCGTTTTGACATCCATAAAGACAGACTCTGGAGCGATTACAGTGAACAGGTAAATAATGCAGATGCACTACAATTAGTACATAAGCTGAGCCTTGACGAAATTGAAGAAAGGATCGGAGCATTTCCGAAAACCGAAGGAAAGATTGTGGGTGCTCTTTACAATACAGATACCGACGGACGGATGAATATGCTGCTTCATTCTAATCCGGCAGGCATCGTTGCAGGTCTCGCTGCTGTAGCCAGAGTGACAGGATCAGATGGAGCACTTTTGATTACTACATGTGAGATCAATGAGCAGGAATTCCTGGCGGCGGCTGCTGCCTGTGATCTTGACCTGCATTTTGGGAGGGCAGAGATCGTGAACAAGACGCTGCACCGGGAGGATTTGATTGTAAGCTTTGGAGAACTTGCCACAATGGCCAGGCGGATTACGGGTAATACTCCCGGCTGCTTCCTGGCTGTCGATGACGGAATGCCAGAGGAAGTGGATCACGAGAGTGAAATTCTCGAGTTCATTTCCAGAGAAAACTGTAAAGGAATCATTGCAGACCATCAGTTTTACACACTGGATGAATTGAATGGAAGAAAAGTATCTCAGCTTTCACTTCCCGGAGGCGTAATACATAAAGTTGCATTGGACGACTGTATTGTGGACAGAGCACAGGATGAAGTTGACACACTTCGAAAAAAGAGCTGTGGGAAATGTACCTTCTGCCGGGAAGGACTCTACCAGCTGCATGAGATTCTGGATGACCTCACAGTGGGAAGAGCGAAGCCGGCAGAACTTGATTTGGCTTTAGAGATCGGTCAGGCGATGAAGGTTTCCTGCAACTGCAGCCTGGGGGAGGCTGCCGGTGATCCGGTCGTCTCCATGATCAATAAGTTTCCGGAGGAAACGGGTGCACATGCAAAGAGAAAAGAATGTCCGTCCGGAGTCTGTCTGTCATTGACGCAGTTCTATGTCGACCCGGTCCTCTGCCGGGGAAGCGGTGCCTGTGCAAAAGTATGTCCGGAACAATGTATTGAAAGCAGAAAAGGATATACCTCAGTCATCGATGAATTCGACTGTACCCGATGCGGAAAATGCCTGGATGTCTGTGCGTACAGTGCAATAAAGAAGACATCAGGCCGAATGCCAAAACTCCCATCGAATTCAGTAAGAATCAGAGGGATTTCGACAGATAATACAGGAGATAAGACTCTGAAAAAGAACTGGAAACGATCTGATACGCCAAGACGAAAACAAGTTTTCGCAAAAGCAGGGAAGAGACCGGAAGAGAAAAAAGATCAGAAAGAAAAACCGAACCAGAAAAAAGAGGAGGTAAACGTAGTGAAATCCATAGACACAGATCTCGTGATTGTAGCAGGCGGTCCGGCAGGACTTGCAGCGGCGATAACGGCCGGGGAGAAAGGTCAGAAATCGATCATACTGGAGAAGTCATCGTCAACAGGCGGGGCTGCCAATATGGGTATGGGACCGCTTGGGATTGACACAAAGATTCAGAAGAATGACTTTAACAACATCAGCGTCGAGGAAGCCCTGGATCTGCATATGAAATACACTCATTACCGCGTGGATGAGGATCTGGTTCAGACCTATTTCAACAAGAGCTCGGATACGATTGAATGGCTGGAAGATATGGGTGTAGAGTTCGCGGGGGCCTTCCGTTACTTTAAGGAGTCTGCCGCGACATGGCATATTGTAAAGCCTGAAAATGGTGTGATCGGACCTCGTGTTGCCGGTCCGATGATACGTCTGATGACGGAGCGCGCAAAGGAACTGGGATCCGAGATTCTTCTTGAGACAACGGTGAAAGAGCTGGTGATAGAAGAAGGGAAAGTATGTGGTGTGAAGGCTGTAGATGGAGATGGCAAAGGAATTGAAGTCCATGGAAAGGCTGTGATCGTAGCCACCGGAGGTTTCGGAAACAACGGGAAGATGCTGGAAAAAGAGTTTGGCCTGCATCTGGGCGAGGACTTCTTCCCATTTCAGGTTCCCGGACTCACCGGAGACGGTCTGAACATGATGTGGGATGCCGGTGCTGCAAAATACGGTGCAAACATCGAGGTAATCTATCAGCTTCAGGATAATCTGAACTGGTTTATGCTGGATGCCGTGCTGCGTCAGCCAAATCTTCTGATTAATCAGTTCGGAGACCGTTTTATCAATGAGGGGGATATGGGCAACACGACTTATGTGGGAAATGCTCTTTCTCTTCAGCCCGGTAATTATGGATACTGCATCATGGATGAAGGAATCTTAAAAGACTACAAGAGAAATGGTCCGGATATCTTTGACATTGTTCATCCGGCGGATGCATTCCTGGCTTTTGATGAACAGGCCAAGACTGCTGTGGAACAAAACTACGAAGGTTATATTGAGGCCGGTACAGTAAAGGAGCTTGCCGACAAGCTGGGAATAGACGAAGAAAAGCTTCAGAATACGATTGATGAATACAATGAGATGTGTGAAAATGGAGTAGATACAAGATTCCACAAATCTCATAAGTTTCTGCATCCGATTACCGGAAAGGGAAGATATCTGGTCGGTAAATATTATCTGGCCGCATATGGTACGGTCGGCGGAGTCAGAATTAATAAGTTCGGGGAAGTGTTGAATGAAGATCAGCTTCCTATCGAAGGCCTTTACAGTGCCGGATCCGATGCGAATACAATATATGGCGACAGTTATAACTTTACCCTTCCGGGAAATACCATGGGATTTGCGATCAATTCCGGACGTATGGCCGGGGAAAGCGCAGCGGATTATGCTGCGGATTGTAAAGAGTGAAAATGAAAACAGAAGTATCAGCATATATAAACTGAGACTAGAAAGGATAGTTAAATAGTTATATGAAAAAAGTAGGAGTTTGTCAGGAAGAAAAGGATCTGTCTTATTATAAATTTTTCGAGATGGAACTGGCACCCGTTCCGGAAAAGAAACTACAGGTATTCAAGGAGGGACCTTCGAAAGTATCGGCAGTTCCATTTGAGAAGAAACAGCTGTTTCTCGAAGGAAAAGACAAGAACTACTGCCAGGTCGGGTATGGAAATGCAGAAGATGGCACAGGGTTTGTGTGCAATACGACTTATATGCCAGGTGTCACCGGCGAGATGCTGGACTGGTGGTTTCCGTGGCACAGCGTTGGATCCGATCTGCGGTACAAGATCTGGGATCCGGAAGATCACTACTTTGCAAGAGCCGACGATGTCGCGTATGTCTGTGATCCGGCCGTACCAATGAATGAAAAGACCTGGGGTGTCAATCACTATATCATAGAAGATGTCGGACCGGGACCGGAATTTTTAAAGCTCTGTTTTAAAAATCCCGAAGATTATGGATATGATTCATCTGCGATCGGAACGGATGAGTGCCAGTCTATGGTCTGCGCGATTGGTGAGAGTACTTGTGCGGCTGCCATGACACATAAATGGTATCCTTATAAGGACGGTGTGATGTTCTGTTCCAGATTCTGGATCGGTTTCGGTGTCGTGGACGGGAAAATCGTAAAGACGCTGCCCGAAGGAGAGCGTGTTCCTGAGATCATGCCAAAGGGCCTGTTCGGACACAACATCAAAGAGTTTACGAATCTGGCGTCGATCCTTCCGGAAGTATACAGGGAAAACAAAGATCTGATGTAGACAGACAATGTTTCGGGCCTCATGAGACTGTACTCATGAGGCCTTTTTCAGCAAAAAATGGCTGCCTGGAAAGTTAGGAACTGTTAAATTTCTGGAATTATGTTATACTAATTATTAGGAAAAAGGAAGTAAATAAAGGAATCGGTGAAAGTATGACTCAGATTATTGCAGACAGTACATGTGATATAAATAAAGAACTTTTAACAGGATACAAGCTGGTGACTCTGCCTCTTGTGATTTCTGCGGAAGGAAAAGATTATCTGGATGGTGTAGATATTGATATCGACCGGGTATATTCCTGGATGCAAAATGATATTCTTCCAAAGACTGCACAGATCCCATATGAGGTTATGAAAGATGCATTTGAAACATGCTGCAGAAATGGCAATGATTTCATCTACATCGCATTCTCCGGCAGGATGTCCGGATGCTGTTCCCTTGGCCGCATCATCGCAAACGAATTAAAAGAGAAGTATCCCGAGAGACGTATGGAGATTGTAGACTCAAAGGGAGGGAGCTGCGCAACCGGGCTGATTGTACTACAGGCACTTTTAATGGCGGAAAAAAAGATGAGCATCGATATAATACTGGATGAAGTTAATTTCATGGTCAGTCATGTGGAACATCTGTTTACAGTTGCAGATCTGAAATGGATGGTAAAAGGCGGGAGGATCAGCAAACCACTTGGCTGGGCAGGCAGTGTGCTGAATATTCGTCCCTGGTTGGACGTGAACGATGGAAAAATGGTGGTAAAAGGAATGGTACGTGGGGAGAAAAAGGCGATCCAGACAGTAACAAGAGAAGTGTGCCACAGGGCAGAAAACTTTCCAAAACAGCTGATTGCCATAGCACATACAGGAAACAAGGCGCTGGCAGATACCGTGTCGGATCAGATCAGAGAGATTTTCCCTGACTGTACGACAACGATTTCAGAGATCGGAGGAGTGCTGGGAACACATCTTGGTATGGGGGGACTTGGAGTTTTTTTCTTTCGCGAACAGTCGGTACATTATATGCTGAGTGAGATTTAAATGACCGCAGGACAGACTGCACTTGTATGAAAAGGTTATGATAATGATGGGAGATAACGTAAAAAAAACAGGCGGACTCATAGCGGCCGCAGGAAAATTTCCAAAGAAAAGCAAATTGGATCCTCTATACAAGATCGGATCAATTACTGTAATTAAGAGGGAAGTTCTGACTTTTCAGATTGCGGGACTTTCTCCGATTGTGATCGTTGTCGGATACCGAGCGGGGGAAATTGAACATCAGCTGTCTGATTACGGTGTAATCTTTATCCGTAATCAGAATTATGAAAATACGGATAAGTTTGATTCTGTGAAATTAGGTCTAGAATATATGAGGGACCAGTGTGATCAGATAGTCTATACGCCTGTAAATGTTCCGATGGTGACACCGGATACGATACAGAAGATGATTTCGACTAAAAAGCCACTGGTTGTGCCTTCGTACCACGGAAAGAGCGGTCGTCCGGTTTTGCTGGACAGGCAGATTCTGCCCCGGATTATGAACTATCAAGGTGAGAGCGGTTTAAAAGGTGCGATCGAAAGTATATCCGATGTCAGGACTTTTATGGAGGTGGAGGACGAGGGAATTATTCACACGACGGATGACCTAAAACGGCTGGAACAGCTGGTGCCGTTACATAACCGGCAGATTGCACATCCTTTTCTGCGCATTAATCTTGAGCGGGAGTCGATGTTTTTTGATGCGCGGACAAGACTGCTGCTCATGCAGATTCAGGAGGCACATTCTGTCAGAGAAGCAAGCAGCCGCATGGCTGTGTCCTATAGCAAAGCATGGTCGATGTTAAATAAACTGGAGGATGAGCTCGGATATTCCGTAGTTGAGAGAATCCACGGGGGGCATAAAGGCGGAAATACATATTTGACGCAAAAAGGTGAAGAATTTCTGGAAACCTATATCAGATTCGAAAACAATGTACGAAAATATGCAGACGAGGAGTATAAGCGATTGTTTTAATGTCTATAATAATGCACTCGAAGCAAGTTCTTTTGTAAAAGAATTTGACGAATACAAACCCTTATTTTATACTATAACCATAGGATGATACCGGTGTTAAGCATGAAACGCAGGACCTTTTGACCCTGGTATCATCATATGATGTTGGGGTCAAAAGTAATTTGACCCCTTATGATACACGGATTGTTACGCT
>ENA-UOOI01003468-UOOI01003468.1-fermentation-metagenome-genome-assembly--contig:-NODE-3468-length-11861-cov-3.788413_pt1 | contig 11861 bp, 9 predicted proteins | sample MGYA00245779_ERZ724027 | MGnify/ENA primary metagenome ERZ724027 (study PRJEB28704, sample SAMN03018318) | fermentation metagenome | biome: anthropogenic terrestrial biome; feature: soil; material... | reverse complement strand
AGGTTCTGTAATTGATGGAAAGCCGAAACCACATCCGGCTCATCATCGAGCCTCTCCGCAGCTTCACATAACTCAATCTTTATTTCAAGATTCTTCTTGAAATCATATTCCCTGAACTCATTATTGATACGTACCAGATCATAAAATTTCTCCACGTACCGCTGATACGACTTCCATAACTCGTTCACTTTCACCTGAGGCACCAGTTTGATATCGCTCCACTCTTGCTGAAGCGATTTGAACTCCTGGTATATCTTATTGAAATCCTCCTGCCCCTGAGTTTCGGTCAGAATTTTGATCTGTTCAATAATAGCCAGCTTTCTGGCAACATTTTTTTCTTTCTCCGCCTCTTCTTTTGCGAGAATATCCGCCCGTTTTTCCTTTATCTTCTGAAGCAACTCCTTTCCTTCGGCATAGATTTCCGATTCTTTCCCCAGAAAATTGATCTCTTCTCCCCCTTTTGAGAGAAACTCCTGTTTCTGTAACTCTGTTTCATTCCGCAAAGAACGATAAAATTGATTTTTATACTCATCCACGTCCTTGCGTTTCGGATTTTCCGAATTCAACAGATCATGCAGGTTACGTACGATCTCTTCAATGGGAAGCAAGGTACCGGAAGTATCATCTATAAGGGAATCCTCATCCGTATCTTCTTCCTCACCTTCAGATTCTTCTACACCATTCACGTCGTCCAGATCATAATCAATGGGAGATTCTTCTTCAACCGTCTCTTCAGGTGCCGCCTCTTCAGGAACTATTTCTTCCGGAGTTATCTCTTCCGGAGTTATCTCTTCCGGGGTTATCTCTTCAGGAGTTATTTCTTCGGGAACTATTTCTTCCGGGGTTATCTCTTCTGGGGTTATCTCTTCTGCAATTACTCCTTCTGTGGCCCCGTCCCCTTCGACAACTTCTTCCACGCCTTTGGGTTCTTCTATGCCTTCGGGCAACTCTTCCATGGTTGCCTCTTCAGAAGTGCTCTCTTCCGATTCCGGCAAATCATCCTTTTCCGTTTCCTCTACAGCAGGTATCTCAGCTTGAGGGGTTTCTACCGTTGAATCCTTTTCCGTGAATTCAGACTGCAGGTCTTCATCATTCTTTTCTTCGTTAACAGATAATTTCTCGTTGTCAAGATTGTTTTTCGTATTCATCAGTAGTCCCTTCGTTTTGCCCGGCCTTAGGAGCCGATATGTTGCATTTCAATTTTATTCTTTTTAAAACAAGATAGCAGTTTTTATCATTCGCCTACCTTTGCAAAAGTAATACAAATTAACGCAATATTTTTGTGATTTCATAAGATTAGTCTATTTTTTTACATCAAGGTACATGGAAATTTCTAGAATCAAGACTATTAACCAAGAGGGATCTGTCAGAAAATCCAAGCCCAGAAGTTGAAATGTCTTGGCTCCGGACTCTTTGTTCTATACATCACTTTTCCCTGAAAAAAATATTGATCGGCGTACCTGTGAAATTCCAGTTCTCGCGCATCCTGTTTTCCACAAACCGTTTGTAGGGTTCTTTGATCCATTGCGGCAGATTACAGAAGAAAACAAAGGAGGGTACCTGTGTATTGGCCAGTTGGGTGATATACTTGACCTTGATAAACTTCCCCTTGTTTGCCGGGGGGGGCGTCCTTTCAATGATCGGTAACATCACTTCATTCAGTTTACTGGTAGGCACTCTGCGCTTTTTATTCTGATACACCTCTTTGGCGGTATCCATCACCTTGAGGATTCGCTGTTTGGTCAGCGCCGACCCGAAGATAATGGGAAAATCGGTAAAGGGTGCCAGACGTTGACGGATCGCATTTTCAAATGTCTTGATCACAATGTTATCCTTTTCTTCCACCGTGTCCCATTTATTGACGAAAACAACCAGCCCCTTCCGGTTCTTCTGTATAAGTGAAAAAATATTCAGATCCTGACCTTCGATACCCCGGGTTGCGTCGAGCAGGAGAATACATACATCGGCATTTTCTATAACCCGGATAGAACGGATTACGGAGAAATACTCCAGATCTTCCGTCACCTTTCCTTTTTTACGGATCCCGGCCGTATCGATCAGGTAAAAATCCATACCGAATTTATTGTAGTGCATATGGATAGAATCGCGCGTGGTACCGGCAATATCGGTCACGATGCTCCTATCTTCTCCGATCAGCGCATTGATGATGGAAGATTTTCCGGCATTCGGACGGCCCACTATGGCAAATTTAGGTATATCATCCAATGCTTCCTCACTGTTGTCTTTTGAGAACAGCGTCAGGATATGATCCAGCAGGTCACCGGTCCCCGAACCATTAATGGCCGAAACACCGAACGGATCACCCAGGCCGAGAGAATAAAATTCCGCCGACTGATGTCCCAAGTCGAAATTGTCCGATTTATTGGATACCACCACTACAGGCTTACCCGATCTACGCAGCATCTGGGCTACCCTCTCATCGAGGTCGGTCAGGCCATGCATCACATCCACCACAAACAGAATTACATCCGCCTCTTCTATGGCGATACGAACCTGTTTATTGATCTCATCCTCCATCACATCATCGGAATTTACCACCCAGCCACCGGTATCGACCAGTGAAAATTCCTGTCCGCTCCAGATCACTTTTCCGTACTGGCGGTCCCGTGTGGTACCTGCGGTCTCTGTCACAATAGCCTGGCGGGTTTGTGTCAACCGGTTGAAGAGGGTGGATTTCCCTACGTTGGGACGTCCTACTATCGCTACTAAATTTTGCATATTTTTTTAGACTATATTAGAGTCAAGAATCAAGAGCCAAGAGTCAAGACTTTTTGTAAATTAAAAACGGAAAATGAAAATAAAGAATTTGAGATTTGACATATTGAGGATGATTAATTACCATTCTACAATTGCAAATTGATTTGCCGATTTACTAATTGGCCTATTAACTCATTAGCACATTGGCTCATTAATCCAGCCTGTATCCGAAAGTTTTCAACATATTATCGCGGTTCCTCCAATCTTTTTCCACTTTCACATAAAGCTGTAAAAAGACTTTTTTCTCAAAGAACCGCTCGATATCCTTTCGTGCCATCGTTCCCAATCTTTTCAACGACTCACCTTTATGACCGATCACAATCCCCTTCTGGGAATCGCGTTCCACCAACATAACCGCCCTGATCCGAATCAAATCGCTTTCTTCCTTAAACTCCTCCACGACGACCTCTATGGAATAGGGAACCTCTTTCTGATAGATCAACAATGCCTTCTCCCTGATAATCTCGGTGACGAAAAACCGGGCAGGTTTATCAGTGAGCGCATCTTTCTCGAAATAAGGGGGCGATTCCGGCAAAAGTTCCAGGATGCGCTTCTGTACCACATCCACACTAAAATTGTTCAATGCCGAAATGGGATATATCTCTGCCTGCGGCAATAGTTCCTGCCATTGCGCGACCAATTTCTCTAATTCATCATGGTTTGTCTGGTCTATTTTATTGATGAGCAACAGGATCGGCAGATTCAATCGTTGCACCTTACTCAGAAATTCATCATTCTTATCGATTTTCTCCACCACATCGGTAACATAGAGCAATACATCGGCATCGTCCAGCGCCGATAAAGAGAAATTCAGCATCGATTCCTGCAACTTATAATTAGGACGCAGTACTCCCGGCGTATCGGAATAGACTATCTGATATTCAGGTCTATTCACAATACCGATAATACGGTGGCGTGTAGTCTGCGACTTTGCCGTAATAATAGAAATTTTTTCTCCTACCAGCCGGTTCATCAATGTGGACTTACCTACATTGGGATTGCCCACGATGTTGACAAAACCGGAACGATGTTTATTCTGCGACATATTTATAACCCGTTAATACGACAAAGATAACATCTACCAGCCGATTTTACCCCATTGTTACCCAATAAAGATAAAAAAACGCACCGTTTCCGATGCGTCTATGTTGTGTCACCTTCCCACCTTTTCGCTTCGCGCAATCTGCTATTACCCGGCAAACTCAAGTAAACTTGTTTTTGCTCTCGCTTACTCACGGATTTCACTTTTAATTTTTCACTCTTCCCTCTTCCCTTTCCCGTCGTATCCCCATTTCAGGTAAACGCTTCCCCACGAGAAACCGGCCCCGAAAGCGACCAGGATCACATTATCCCCTTTTTTCAGTTTAGGTTCCCACTCCCACAGGCAAAGCGGGATAGTGCCTGCACTGGTATTTCCGTAACGTTCAATATTGATCATTACTTTCTCACGTGGTAAGCCGGTACGGTCTATAATCGCATCAATGATACGCATATTCGCCTGGTGGGGAACCAGCCAATTGACGTTGTCGATGGTAAGATTATTGCGTTTCATAATATCCAGCGAAACTTCAGTCATACGTGAAACGGCATTCTTAAATACCACTCTCCCATCCTGATATACGGTATGTTCCGCATTATCCACCGTTTCGTGCGTGGCGGGAAATTTACTCCCCCCGGCTTTCATTTGCAGCGGCTGATACCCCACTCCGTCCGAATGAAGTTCCACATCCATAATACCGATGTTCTCTCCGGTGGGTTCGATCATCACTGCCCCTGCCGCATCACCGAAAAGGGGACAAGTGGTACGGTCTTTATAATTGGTGATGGACGACATCTTATCGCCCGCCAGCAGAATTATCTTTTTATACTTGCCTGTTTGGATGAGACCATTGCAAATCTCCAGCCCGTAAACAAATCCTGAACAGGCTACCTCCATATCGAAACAGAAAGCATTTTTGATACCGTTATTTTCAGCCACGATAGAGGCCGACGAAGGAAAGAAATGATCGGGAGTAGAGGTGGCGAAGATTACCGCGTCAACCTCTCCGGGAGCCGTGTCCGTCTTTGCCAGCAGCTCTTTTACAGCCGCTGTGCCCAATACCGAAATACCCTGTTGTTCACCCTTTAGGATTCGTCGTTCTTTAATCCCTACCCGGGTCATGATCCACTCATCGGACGTATCAACTATGGTGGAAAGTTCTTCGTTGGTGAGGACATAATCCGGCACTTTAGCTGCAATTCCGGTGATGACGGCGTTTAATCGTTTCATCGTCGTAAAAAATAATTAGTGAAAAAAAGACCCTGAAAAGTAATTCGGATGTTTCAGGGTCTTCTTTTTCTGTAAACTAACAGGTAGTTATGCCGTTGCGTCTTTCTCAATAGCTAATTTACCTCTGTAGTAACCGCATTCACCGCACACGGTGTGATAAATATGCCATGCTCCGCAGTTGGGGCAGATTGCCATGGTAGGCATTTTGGCATGATCGTGCGATCTTCTTTTCCCTTGTCTTGCAGAAGACTGTCTTCTTTTTGGATGTGCCATTTCTATATTTGGTTTTTAATTGTTGATATACTCAGTTCTCTTCCAGGTTCAATCCCTTGAGTGCATCCCAACGGGGATCATTATCCTGCGACTCTTCCTCATCCGAAAAATCATCATCCGGAATATCGCCATCGTCATCATCGTCATCATCTGTACTGACAGCCCGATGTTTACGCAATTTGGAGGAAACAACCCTGTTACATTCACCTGCGGGGTGTACATGTTTGATGGGAATGGTCAGGGCAATAAATTCGTACAGGAACCAGGCTATATTGATCTCTCCTTCCTCTTCGGGAATGATCACTATCTCATCGCTCTCCTCGGAATATTCTTTACCGAGTTTTACGATCAGCCGGCTCTGGGTATCCACATCCAGGTTCATATCATCCAGACAGCGTGTACAGGGTATCTGGACAACACCTTTAAGATCGAAATTAAATTCGAAAGTGGATGACGTTTTCCGCACATTGACCGTCACCTTCACATTTCCTTTCCGCACTTCTTCACCATCAATGGCGTCGAAGAATTTTCTATCCAGGTCATACTCAAAGGTATGCACTCCCTCGGAAAGATTTTTCAGGGAAATATTGTACAAACTGAACTTTGCCACGTTTTCTCCTCAAAATAAAGCGGTGCAAAGATAGTTATTTTTTCTTCACAGCGCCTGTTTTTGGATAATATATTCTCCATTTTTACCTTCGTGAGGAAAGTAGAAGCTATTTTTTGGATAATATATCCTCCACTTTCTTCTTCATAAGAGACCGGAAATGAAGTTGAGAAGTTGTAATCGGAATTATTTCCCGGCAGCTTCTTTTACGATCCGTTGCATCTCCCCGAAGTTTTCTTCGAGGCTTTGCAGCAGTTTAAACTGCGCTTCGGTGCGCACCAGATTATGCTCCGGATAAGCAATTTTGTAATAGGTATCCCCATCGATATAATCCGTAAAGAAACGTACCGTCTGCATGTAGGTAAGCAGTTTCGCTCCGAAAGCGAGGTTTTCTATCTCCACATCCGAGAGGAAGGATGCTGCATTTTTCAGATAACCTTTCGCATAGGCCTCAAAGATATCCAGATCGACAGATATATTATCGAGGTTCCTGTCATCTTCCGCACCCGTATTGGCTCCTGTGCGGATAAAATCTCCAAAGTCGGAAAGCACATAGCCCGGCATCACGGTATCCAGATCCACTACACAGAGAACCTGATCATCATTATCGAACAAGATATTATTCACTTTGGTATCGCAATGATTGATCCGCTTGGGCAGTTTGCCTTCACGGTGCAACTTCTCTGCTTTGCACATCTCTTCAGCACGATCTTCAATCTCTTTTACCAATCCGGCAACTTGATTCAATCGTCCCGCCTTGTTAGCCTCCACCGCCTCCCGGAACGTTTTGAGGCGCGCTTCCATATTGTGGAAGTTCGGAATAGTCTCGAACAGCGGCTCTCCCGGAAGATCGGCCAGCATTTTCTGGAAATCGCCGAAAGCCATTCCCGCCCGGTATGCCAGTTCGGGATTGATCTCATCATAACTTTTGCTGTCTTTGATAAAATCCATTACCCGCCAGTAATCTCCTGCATTATCCTGATAATAAAGGGCTCCTTCCTGGGTAGGGATCAACGTAAGTACACGACGATCGATATCGGTGACGCCCAGCGCTTCCAGTTTTTCACGAATATGTCCGGTCACCCTGTGGATATTGTTCTGCAATTCGGGTACATTCTTAAATATATGGTGATTAATCCGTTGCAATACATACTCCTTACCACCTGATACTACTTTGTACGAATCATTGATATGTCCTTTTCCAAGCGGTTTTATCTCCGTGTTAGCATCGTCTCCGATAAATTGAGAAACGATCTCTTTCAGTTTATTCATCTCGTCCATTATATTTATTTTAGTTTTGTTTGATTATGCTATGTGTTATCCGTGCTCCTTCGGCTACCAATTCGTCAAATCCGGTCTATCCCCGGTATTAAATTCTGTTCCGGTTTTTTGGTTCTTCGAAAATAAGATATCCCTTACTATTATTCCAATTCCAGTAATCCAAAAAACTGGGGAACATGGAAATTCGGTTTGGGCAGATCGATGGGATTCCAACTTAAAAAATGGGGTTCAGGTGTTTCGTCGCCGCATTTATAGAAATTAGCCCTGATTTTTTGTCCGGAAAGCGATTCATGGGCATCAAAACCCAGCGCTTTTTTGGGTATTTCCAGATACATGCGCCAATCGCTCACCTGCCTACCCTCTTCATATCTGTGAGAGATGGTACTATATCTGAAAATAGAGGTCATTTCGTGAATCTGTTTTTCTCCCTTTTCCCTTGTCTCATGCCGGCGGGAAAGCAACGTTCCCAATATATTGCATTCGAAATTGCGATACCCGCTTTCTCCTTCTCGCTGCATAAAGAATTCTACGCAGCTATCCTCCCAGACCGATCCGAAATCTTCGGTATTTGCCGCACGAACAGCTTCTCCTATTACCGAATAATAAAGGTAGAGAGTCTCTGCGTCATGCGTTACCCGCACCGTTACAGGCAGGGTTTTCGGAAAATCTTCCTTCCAGTTCACCTGGTCGATAGGCGCTTCCGCCCCGGTTTCATGAAGCATCTTGATCTTATCGAATATCGTTTCAAGTTGTGAAACATCTTGCTTTGGTACCCGCAGTGTTTTCATATTATTATTTTATTTAGATGCATGCCATCTTTCAGAATCCTGATCTTAAAGACAGTGATAATGAGAATGTAGAAGATTGAGTAAGATTGAAGGAGATTAAGTAAAAAGATTGAATCATACATTCATAAATCAACAAATCATCCCATCAAAGACTCATCCCATCAGTAAATTTTTCCCAAAGATATTCTTTTTAGTGAAAACAGGCAAATAAGCTATATTTAAATTTCATAGGAGTTGTATGCGAACATCGGCCGATTGTAAATTCCCGCCTATGTTCAATCCCCGGTAATTCAGTCGGCGGAATACAAATACAATCAAAAAAACACCTATTGAAGCAAAAGAATTGAATAGTAATGAATTCACTTGATTTCCCCTATATCTTTAACCTCCCAATCATCTGTCCTGAAAGGGACTAATGGTTGTCCCACCGTGGTTATTACATTGGCATCGGGACAATAATTCATAAATGCGTATCTCACAGCTACGGGATCCGGAACCTCATCTGACCAAACTTCTATCTTATTCTCCCACCATATATAATTCCCCTTGGCAGGATAAAAGGCGCCATCATTCCCTGCTATCTCAAATCCTCCAGGAGTCACATAACCCGCCGGCAAATAACCTTTAAAACTATTTGGCTCGTTCCATTCATACTTTTCCGACACATTATTAAAACTGAGTATAAGTTTCTTCTCTTTGCGTTCCATCGATTTAAATGTGGGAGCAAGAGCAGGTAACCCTTTCACTCCATAGTCGTTGGTTAAAGCCAGATATCCTAAACGAAGACCGACTTCGTACTTCTTCTCGGGGTGGATACATGTGGGGTTGCCTATGTCGGTTGTTGCGGCTACTCCGGAAAAAGGGATCTCTTTAACTGCCTGATATTGGGATTCCACTACCATAGCCAGCGAACGAAGACTGTCTCCTTCATATCGAAACGGTGCAAGTTGTGTCAGATAAAAGGGCATTTTCTCGTCATTCCAGCTTTTGCGCCACAAACCGACTAAACCGATTTGTAACTTTTTATAATCAAACCAATTTTTCCTATTCGACTCACCCTGATACCAGATAAAGCCTTTCGCCGTAAAGTTGCAAATAGGCAAGATCATCCCGTTATATAACCGTTGGGGACTGCTGTTCTCGGAAGTCCCTGATTTTGCCAATGCATGATCAATACCTTCAATCTGATCGATCGAGTTATCCGTCATCCATGTTTCAATGGTGGATCCGCCCCAGTTAGAAGAGATCAAACCGATAGGTATATTTAGAACCTTTGACAGAGTTTTTCCAAAAAAATAACCCACCGCACTAAAACTTGACACGGATTCGGGATCAGAAGTCAACCATTCCCCTTTACAGTCATACAAGGGTATTTCCGAGGACTGTCTGGGTACGGTAAACATTCTGATGTTCGGATATTGTACAGCATCCATTACGGCATCCATACAATTTTCCACGGGTTGTTGCATAAAACCTGTTACGGGCATCTCCATATTGGATTGTCCTCCACAAATCCATACCTCACCCAAAAGCACATTATCAAGAACTATTTGCTGGCCGTTACTGGTAAAGTGAATCGTGTAAGGGCCTCCCGCCCCGTCCGTATCGACCTGTATGATCCATTTTCCCTGTTTATCTGCAGAGGCAACATATTTTTTGTTATTCCACGATGTCACGATTTGCACATCACTACCCGGAGATGTTTTTCCCCACAGATTTACAGCAGTATTCCGCTGAAGGACCATATTACTACTCAGAACCGAAGGAAGTTGCAACTCCGCGAAGAGATTACCACAAAAACCGCAAATGAATGTCAGGATTATAATTTTTTTCATACGAATTATTTTATTTTTTTGCACTAAGGTGTGATTTAGATGCTCGTTTCATGCTTAGGGAGAATAAATTATCTATTTTTCAGTTATCTCCACATTTGAACTATCCGTTACCACGAAGGGTCGATTTTCCGATCGAGTATAAAGGTAAGCATTTGTTTTCTCAATCGTATTATTTTTAAATATAAAACCGTCAACACTATACAGATAAAGTATACGCGGATCATATGTCTTGAATATGTTTTTTTCCACTCGAATATTATGATGATACCTACTTACTTCTTTATTGGGAATACCACTGCCTACGGCAATACATGCTCTTCCCCAATCCTCGCTACCATAATTACAGTTTTCAAAAATATTATTCCGAATGATTACATCTCTAACGCCGGATTGTTCATACCAATAATTACCATCACCTTCAAATAAGATGGCAGCACCCGGCGTATGAAAATAGTTATCCTCAATAACCATACGTGCGCGTGATCCGAGCAATAAGCCTCTGGCACGATTCTTTTGTATACGGCAACCTTTAATCAGTACTTCCGGATACGCATCATCTGCCGCCACAACATGATTTTTCTTTATTTCTTTTGGCAATAGTGTTGACATAACTACTTCAAGATACTCTTTATTAAGTCGTTTTACGCTTTTGACTTTCGCTCTATCATAAGTGGACATCGTCTCATTGTCAACAAACTCCAATGTCGAATGAGGCGTTATAAAATCAACCCCATATTGTCCCTTATTTTTCCAACGCAGCAGCATGGTATAGTCATCCTTCACACTTTCTACGGCCATATACCAACCGTGAATGTTTGATGCATCATCTTTCTGGTTCTCGAATATACAATCAATCATACGGATATATCCGCTGCAATTCACAAAATGAGTGGCATCAGCCGTGATACTGATCATACGGTTACTCCCGGGTGTAGGGGTAACATTTACCTTGCGAAGTTCAATATCTTCACTGCTCTGGGCTATGACACCCATACCGCCGCAATGATAGAGATTGACATTATATATATTTATATCCTCACATGTGTTTAATGTAAATGCCGGATTATACCGTGCAGAGGCTCCAAAAACCAGTGTATTTCCTATTGTACCTTTCAAATCATCCCGCTTGATACGGACTGTCCCTTTCTCAATTTCTTCAGCAGCAACAGGGCTCCATAACCAAAAATCTTTCGCTTGAAATGCCGGTTCACGCAGTTTGGAATCGAATTCCAAAAGATTGGAGTATGGATAATATACATGATTTTCATCCTTGAAACGAAGGGTGCCATTATCGGTATCGTACATATAGTCTTCCGGAAATTTTATATCGAGCCATCCTTCTCCTTTATTTACGATTATCCCTTCAGAATTAAATGTTCTGGTATAATCGATTGTAAGATTGTTGATAGTCACATTCCTGCATTCTTCCAGATTAAAAGGCGATATAAACCCGCTAAACATAAGTTCGGTATTATTACCTTCTACCGTAAAATCTTCCATACCTGCTAAATCGAATGCGATACGCTTCAGACTCTCATTATTATTACTGATAAACTGGTACTTCTCAAAGGCCTGGTCCCGCTTGATATATAAACGACCTCCCGGCAGCACCAACGTTGAAGCTTTATTCAGGATACATTGTTCGAGAGCGGCTCTGATAGCCGGCATAGCATCCGAGTTAGGTTGTTCTGTATTTAAATAGTCATTCAAATAAATGACTTTTTTGTCTTTGGCTTGTATAAAAAATAGTACGTTAAACAAAATAACAACAGCTAAAATTATTTTCCTTTTTTCCATACGATCCGTTTTTCTTTTTTTATTCCTGCAGTTCCATCCAATAATCCTTTCGTCAAATCGGATGCTTTTCTTTGTTCATTAAAATTAGACTATTTGAGTCGCCTTCGCTCCTCGATTGTTAATTGAGTCGCCTTCGCTCCTCGATTTTCAATTGAGTCGCCTTCGCTCCTCGATTTTCAATTGAGTCGCCTTCGCTCCTCGATTTTCAATTGAGTCGCCTTCGCTCCTCGATT
>ENA-UOOI01003467-UOOI01003467.1-fermentation-metagenome-genome-assembly--contig:-NODE-3467-length-11861-cov-77.400898_pt1 | contig 11861 bp, 13 predicted proteins | sample MGYA00245779_ERZ724027 | MGnify/ENA primary metagenome ERZ724027 (study PRJEB28704, sample SAMN03018318) | fermentation metagenome | biome: anthropogenic terrestrial biome; feature: soil... | reverse complement strand
GATTAAGGTCCAACACAGTATCGGTAAGCACCGGTGCATTATCATCATATCCAACGGTTACTTCGGACACAAGCGTCTGCTTTGTTTCGTCCGAATATGTTATTTCGCAGGTAATTGTTGCTGTCCCCTCGGAGACCGCTGTAACAAGTCCATTCTTAGGATTTACGTCTGCAACTTCGGGATTGTTGCTTGTCCATTTATATTTGCATCCGGACACTTTGTCGTTGAGATTTATATCATAGAACGTTCTGGTTTCGAGTGACACGATCGATGCTGTCAAGGAAGGAACGGTTGGAACATCTGGTTCAAGCTCTGGCATTTTACCTTTCGACTCTTCCGAATCCTCCGGAAACACAGTAACTTCGAAAACTCCGCTAACCGTCTCGTATTTATCGTCGTCAGGAGTAAAAACCCATTGTAATTCAAAAATGCCCGGTTTCATGTCGTCAATATTGGGATAAGTCATTGTTCCGGTAACATGCTCGCCATCGATACCAAAAAAACGTAGTTCTGGAACATTTGCATCTTTTCTTGGAAGTTCGGTACTTAACTTTAAATCCGGTATTTTATCATACGGATTACGAACCTTTATTTTTCCATCCTCCGTATAGCTGTCAGGCGTTAACACCCATTCACCATTTTCAAGCGTGTATCCTGCATAAGCCGTTGTAGGCATCATACACATAGTTACAATTAATAAAAATACAATTAATTTTTTCATTTTACCACCTCCTGAACCCATAATACCATATTGTGCGCATATTTTCAAGAATTATACAATTTTTCCTCTAGGATAGATATTCTTTCGTTCTGCTCTTGCACGGTATCTTCCAATGATATAATTTTATCGTTCTGCTCTTGAATAATCTTAACCATCCAGGGGATAAAATTAATGTAGTTAATCCTATGAGTTTCACCATCCACATACATTCCATCATCGGTATATTTTCTAACGTCGTCTAATTCTATTATGTCATAATCATATGGATTTAACCCATACGATGAAAAAGCATTTTCAAGCTCCTGAGCAATTAATCCAAAACATATACCTTTGCCATTCTTATCCGTTTTAAATCTGAATTGTTTCGGTTTTAAGGACATAAACAATTCATTTGGGATGCTGTCAAGCGAAGATATATCATGCTTTAATCGTACATCCGATGATGTTTTAGGTGCGAAATTTGCCTGCACCCAATTTACACCTGCGGCATTATCAAAACCTTGAAAGTCTATATTTCCATATCCTGTATCAGAAGCTATAAGTTGATTAGTATATTGAGGAACAGTTGGAATATAACTTTCAATGTTATATGAAGTTATTGCAGAATAACCATTGACAGATAACGAATTACAACTAACAGCTCCATATCTATCGGCAGAAAAGCCACTTCCTATCGATACACTATCCTTACCATATGTTGCTCTTGTGATTCCATTAACGCTAAATGTTAAACCATTATGAAATAAATCCGCATTAGCAGAAACTCCGCTCGCATCAACATCTATACTAAAGCCAATACCGCTCATTCCGATAGTTATCGTGTCGCTTCCATTATAAAAAACCGAATTTATGCTTGCTCCCGTTATTGTGCCACCATTAATTCTATCTCCACTAATAGTACCAGCATTAATCTGACTAGCATTAATATTTCCAGCATACACCCAATTTGACTTCACGGAATCTGCCACGATTGTTCCGGTTGTGATATTATCGGCATTTAAATTTATTACATTTACAACGGATGCATCAATTGTTCCGGTGGTTATGTTGGATCCATTTATTATGGTAGATCCCTCTCCAGCTAAATCATTTACCGTGACATATCCGTAAAGATTTATTTTGCTTGCCGATATTTTAGCCTCTTCATGACTTAAATTGATTGCACCAATTACTCCGTCCTTGTCTACCTTAAACTCGATTTCACCATGCACGATTTTAAAGGATGTGTCGACATTCTCCTCAAGATCTGATAAATTTACGCTAACTTCATCAATGTTCTTTTTAAGTACAGCTTGCCTGCCCTTTATTTGCATAACCTCGGTATTAAGCCCAAAGTTCTGTTCCCGTTCCTCATTCCCTTCTGCCGTGTATTCGTCCCGCAGCGCCTGTATACCGGTTAACGTGCGCTGAAATACATAGCCTGTCACAGGATCGTCTAAATCAAATTTTAGGACATCTCCAACCTCTATGTAGGGTAAACCTATACTACTTGCATTGTATGGTCTGTACGGTCGCTTTGCCATGTATCCAAAGGTGTTACGCGTTATGGTTTCTAATTCACTTGCCGACTTGCCAAATACTAAGAAATTGCCCTGAATGATATATGCATTTGTACCGTCTCCGACAATTGCTCCGATATCATCTTCCTCTGATCGAATGATAAGCTTGTCGATTTCCTTCACGGAGTACTCTTCGAATCTAACCTCTTCCGCTGTATCTGCATCGATCGTTTCACTAATAATCTCGCCCATGGTAAAGGAAGTGTCGTTTTCATCAACCGGGTAAAGATCATCTGCCGGATACAGATCGTCTGATGGGTATAGCCCGTACATTGGTTCCAGCACAATATGCTTAAACTTTCCATCCCGCCCGATGTGCCCGAATACCCCGTTTATTTCCTCGCAAGCTTGCAGTACCGCCCTACCTGATATTTGCCCTGGGTCAATCGTCTTTTCGATGATCATATCATCGTTGGTAAGCTCAAAGTCACTTGGACTTTCTTCGATGCCTAAATATGCCAACAGTAATGCTCTAAATTGAGCTAAAGTGTATGTCTCGTCGCCGGTGGGAAACAAGTTATTATACCAATTGCTAACATCCACATCTGTGTCTTTTAGCTTATCATAAGCGATTATGTCCTTAAATCTAAGATTATCCTGCTTTTTGCAGCTATCAACTTTGTATGTGCCAAGAGGGATTGTAGTACCATTCACAACTTGACTAATAGTAAACCAAAGTCCTTTCAGATCCTGATCCACATCTGCTACGGTAATTTTGACTTGGGATGCTTCACAGGATCCGAAGACCAGATCTTCCTCCGAACATAATTTTTCATCCAGGCTGAAACTATCGTCGACAATCCGATCCGTTTCAATTGTTAGACCGAGTGCAGGAAATGAGATTATTAAATCCTTTGGAGTGAGTTCATCCACACGTGGGAAATAATCATTTTTCAGTATATTTTTTAGTTCATCCGTAATATCAAGCATGATCACTCACTCCCATAATCAATAAACTCAAACTCAATCGCTGCATATCTAAAGTTACCATTACGATCTATCTTTTTTATTGTATACTCAACATCCGGAACGTAGCAAACCATAGTCTGGTATGCATTCCGTTCGTCATTCCACACTTCCGCCGTCACCCTATCACGGTTCGGGAAAAATGCCTGGACTATTAGCTTTTGACCATATGTAAGATCATCTACAGTTTTTATTTTGATTGTAGTTCGTTTAACTGGTAATATTTTTCTATGTGTGGTTCCTTTGCCGTCAGTGTAACTATTTTTATCCTGCCGGCGATCAGGTGTATTGCTGTATCCCTCGGGAGCAAGTAATGAATTAGGGAATACAGTGCCGTTAACTTTTAATACATATCCGTTACCTGTCACGATATCCCCTCCTTAATGTACCAATGCCGATTTACCACCGGATGATTTTCTATACAATCTATCTTGCCTAACCACTTCGCTATATATCTGTTTGCCCTCAAGAAATACATTAAGATTAATGTCTCCTCCGCCTAAGCCACCAATTTCTTCCGCGACTTCCCTGACTGCCTGCTTAAGTGTACCGATCGGGGATACAACTTCTGGCTCTCGCCGATTATCTCCGAGGATAGACAAAAACTCTCCGTAATTTGCGGGCACCACGGTACCGGTTGCCAGTTTGGGTATATTTTTGATATTAAAACCAACGTTCTGCCCTCTTATATTGCTCGGAAGCCATCCCCAATCTGGCACGCTAAAACTAATGCTATTTATCGCATCAATCATCCTATTAAGCAATCCTATTACGGCATTAAGCGGGGCTATAGCTAAGTCTTTCAGCCGCCACATAGCTTTGCTGAACCCTGTGTTGATATCATCCCATATCCCGTTAAACCAGCCTGCGGCAGGGGAAAATATCTTTTTGATTGCTTCCCACGCATCTTTAAATTTACCAGAGAACCATGTTTTAACATTGGAAAATGGCTCTCTGATTGCAGACCATACATTGCTTGCTGCTATGCCGAACTTTTCCTTCGTGATTTTGCCCCAATCGGCAATAGCACTTATCCAATCCTTTATGGTATTTCTGAAGCCCTCCAGTATTCCTAACAGTATGTATCTACCCATTGGCTCCATATTTTTTGCGGGACTAGCAATCCCAAACACTTTCTTAATGTTTTTGACTAAGGTATCGAAAAAGTCGTATACAACCTCTATCGGAAACGACAATATACCGGCAATCCCAAGGAAAATGCCATTGATGATATCTGCGCCTATTTCCCACCATGTGTCTGCATCACTTGCATCCCTAAATGCCTGAGCAACTCTTTCCCATATTTTGAATGTTTCATCGAAGTTAAACACATCAAGCACTAGGTCATAAAGCATCTGCCAAAAGCCTTCCCACAATCTCCTTATCCATTGTGGCAATCTCTCATATAAGTCATCTAGCCAATCATCTAAGCCCAATAAATCAAAAAGTGCCGGCAGCGCAACCGGATTCATGTATGTCAAGTATGACAATGATGTGATGACAGAGGATAGCGCAATCCCTAGTTCGGTTAACTGTGCCGGCAGTCCCTTTGCTATTTTAATCCCGGCAATCGCTGTGCCTACTACTCCTATAGCGTATCCCACATCCTCCCATGTTTTGGGATCAACATTGCCTAAGATATCCGCGAGATTCGATATTGCATCCGCCAGTAGGTCTATTATTTTTGCCAAAACCGGCTTGAGCAGATTTGTGATATCCTTAACAAACTTTACAAACCCCTTACCTACAGATACCGCAAGCGGTCCAAGAGCTTTGTTAAGTTTTGATATTGCATTTGTAAGCTTATCCCAATTAATGCCACTAAGTAGGTTTTTAAGTGCTTCTATCAAATCGGGGATTCCCTCTCCCAACGCCCATTTTCCGATTGGCTTTAATACATCGTTGTAAAAACTTTTTATGCTGTTAAATGTAAACTTTGCGATTGGATCAAGTGCTTCTTTTAGTTCATCGAATGCTGATATTACGGGTTTTAAAGCATTTTTTACCTTGCCTGCATAGTCAATAATCTTGCTATCGATAGTTACCTCTTCAAACATCTGTGACGGGCTCGGAGGTGTATACTTGTTGTCATTGTCCTGTACTTCGTTTAGCTTATCAATCGGGGATAAGGCTTTATCTGCCTCTTTACCGGTCTTTTTCAATGACTTGGCATAATCAACTTGTGCGTCCTTAGCCTTTGTAAATGTAGTTGCACCGGTTAAAAACGCTGCAAAAAATTGCCCTATAGTACTTATAGCCTCTGACAGATATCCGATAAGAGTTTTTAATATAGGCACAACAACCGTAAGTATTGGCGCAAAAGCTGTTGCGAACGAGTTTTTCAAGGTCTGCAGTGACGTCATTAAAGCAGATATATCTTTGTTGGATTGTTTACTATACTGCGCAAGGTTCTGGAACCCCTCCTGCACTGATCGGATAACTGCTCGCATACCCATGCGCACAACTAACAGCTTAAACATGCTGGACAGCTTGATAATGCTTTTTGTAAGCGGGATAGAGGCTTTAGTTGTTTGCTTTAAGGATGATCCAAACCGTTTAGCGGATGATGTGGCTTTTTTCTGCTGTCCGTCTACGCCGGATAGGCTTTTCTTGTAATCATTCAACGCACGTTCAGCTAAAGATAACTTTTGATATGTATCGTCATACTCTGTGTCACCAAAATATAAGCCCTGCTTTTCAAGGTAATATAGCGAATCCCTATATTGATCTATCTCATCCACAAGTGCCTTTATTTTTGCATTTGCGCCATCAATAGCTCCGGTATCCGAAAAAGCACTTGCAACCCCGCTTCCTGCTTTTTTTATCGAGGATACCACACGGTCCATCATGCCCTTAAGGGTATTAGTGCCTTTTTCAAATCCATCTGTGTCTATTTTAGTATCAAATTTTAAGCTGCCATCTGCCATGTTCTCACCTCACTTACATCAAGAGCTTTTCGAGACGTTCTTTCTCTGCCTGTTCCTCCGCTGTTAACCTGGTCTTTAATTCAATAAGGCTTTTATTTTCTCTATAAAATTCCTGTTCATATTTTTCGAGTTTCCTGCCCTTGTTTATCTTCTGCCGGATGTTTATCACTGTAGATAAAAGTCCCTCTCCAATTTCGTTGAAAAATCCGAGAAAGGTCCACCAATGCATGTATTCAACAGCCCTTGTTTCTCGTCCTGCCGCTTTGTTAACAGCAGAAAATATTATTGGCTCGTCTTGCTCCCAATCTAGTATCTTTTTTGCGGACCGGTATTTATCATCTTCCTGCTGTGATCCACCATCTAAAAACCAGATTGCCTTATCATAAGCCTCTTGGTAACCCCCATGAGGGATACTATCAAGGTCCTCATACAGACACCTCATCATTGCCATTGCCTTTTCCTGATCCGACAGTTCCGGATCCGCATAAGCCTGAAAAATTAAAAGAGCCACCCGGTAATCGCTCCGAATAGCCCTGTCTATACCATTTATATTTAATTGCTTTGGCAAGTAACCAATCATATTATTGCACCTGGCTTGTGTATTTGCTGATCCTCTTTTGGCTTGCTTCCTGCTCTTTCCTGACTTCTTTTTCTATGTAGGGTTGCGCCGCACGAATAAATCGTTCAAACAGCGGCAATCCTTTTACGCTTGATAATGGAGACTGCCTGCCAAATGCGATATCGGATACCGGGCTGTCAAAAATATAGTCTATCTTATCCCGGATAAGTTTATTTGTCCGATCCAGCAGATCGGCAGCTTCTCCCAGATCATCTTCCTCTGCGGATCCATCCGGCTTGATATTTATATCTTCCTGGATTTTATCAACCTCGGCTGCAATTTCCTTTCTTGCTTTGTCGAATCTCTCGATGATACCATAATCTGCCGGATTAAACCTTATTACCCTACTTGGATCATCATTTATCATAAACTCTTTAAATCCATCATCAAATTTAATACTTTGCATAACATCACTCCTTTATATGGGCGACAGAGGAGGTTGCTGCCGCCCGCAAAATACAGACTAATTAGTCTGCTGTAAAAGTCTTTGTTGCCACGTCAAATAGTCCCTTCACCCTATTGCCAATGTGATGCAAGTTAAATGGTATCTGGTACCCCGTCGTGTCCCCGCCGTAGCTTACAACCTCGATAATTGCATCTTCTTTATAAGCTGTAAAGCTACCTGGTTTTGTCGCATCCTCTTCCCACAAGTGTACTTCTAACACTGTGGTTTTCAGCTCGTCAAGCGTCTGCCTATCATCCACGATTTTCTGTAGTCTCGCATGCAATAGGTCGCCTGCTTCAGCGTAATAAGGCTCTACAGATGCCTGTGGCTCATATCCGTCAATTAGTGTCGAGCTTTCGCCTAAGATATTCTGCTTTGTATCTACATTGGCATTCATTTCGACTGTGTATTCTTCCAAGTCTTTGCCAAGTCTTTCGTAGCTCGGTGTCCCGGACGTAGGAGATGCATCAATAAAATGTGCCATATATTTCCGTTTGATCTTGCCCGTAACTTCTGCCATTAAAATCCCTCGCTTTCTAATTTATACTTTGCGTAAATCTGTATCTGATAAGTTACTCCGTCGTTTATATTACCTGTCGGTATCATATATAGCATTGCATTTGCACTGCTAAGTCCCAGGAGCTTTCCGAATACAGTTTTATTGTTTATAGTTGCTTCGATCGGATCCTCCTGCTGGTACTGTTCCAGCCAATATGTGAGGTCCAATAAAAAAGTACTGTTTACCAACCTATCGTAATCATTAGCTGACTGGTTCAAGGCATACAGTACAAAATTGTGTTGTCTGGTCTGATTGCCAAGGATATCTTCTTTTATTTGTTTGTCGCCAGTGGACGATAAACCGAAACTTGTCGGAGCGTCATCCGTGAAATCTACTTTAATTTCATTTGTAAATTCTGTTATCTTCGGGTAATCAGTAAGTATCTGCTTTACTAATTCAATAATATTCATTCTGCACCTGCTACTTTCCTTGCACCATTCAGGATATCATCCTTATGATCTGCTACCATACGATCAAACCACATCTTACCGGCCAGAGGATGGTTGCTTGCGTCATACTGTAGATCTCTATCAGTAAGGGCCTTCTTTTCTCCTTTTGCCGCCCATGGGCTGCCGGTTATGGGCGAAACCATCACCTTGCCGTAATATTGAAATCGTGCATACGGACTAATCTGGTTGATTTCACCAGACCCAATCTTTGTGCCTAGAGTAGCGCTTTCCTCAAGCATTCCGTTTCTGTATGGAGTGTAAGGGGCCATTAGCCGGATGCACTCGCTATCAATGAACTTCTGGGCCGACCCCATATCTTCAAGCCCACGGTCTTTAAGCAATAAATCCGTTGCTTTGATATTAAATTGCCCGTTAAATTCCATGCCATCACCTACTTACAGGCTAACTCGTAATGTCTCATGTCTTCGCTACCATAGTCTTTTTTATCACATATAGAGAGCGTATACACATCATATTTTGCTTTTAATGCATTAAGGCTTGCAGAATAGGCCTGCGGCGGAGAATTATCGATCTCATCATTGACAACGCCCTTGATGATATGGTCTTTTGCAGTTGTAAAATTAACCCCGGAAGGTATGCTATCAAATGGGACATAAATTGTAACGGAATCTATTGTAGTTAAGCCACTTTTTATCATATTGGATTGTTTACTCTCATCCCAGAATACGCCTTTTATTTCGTGCCTTTTATATCCATCGGTATGAGTGTATACGGTTATATCTGCATTGGTGTACATATCACTGCCCCCTATACAATAAGCCGGTATCCCATAGCCAATCTTCAATTATGGTGTTGGTTCTGCGGATGAATTTCTGCTCTAACGCGTTTTTGTCTGCATACGTCACACTATAACCGCCTACTTTTTCAGATGCAATGTTTTCTTTGTCGGAACCTTTATCATGCTTAAAAATCAATTCTGCAAGCTCACAGCAACACATCTTTGCATCGTCAGGCGCATCATTTTTTATCCTGCCGAATGTATGCCTTTTAATAATCTGTGTGGCTTTACGTGCGTACAATTCAAAAGAGGCAGCGTCAATAACTGCCCCTTTATATGTACCAGTATAGTAGCCATAGTCTGCATAGTTAGTCATAACGCCACCTCCCGTCTATCAGTCCTTTTTGATAAGTGTGATATTTTTGCTAACTGCCACATCTGCTACTGCCGTAGTTTCGCTAACTGCGATATAGCCTGTCTTTTTGATCTTTACAGGATATACGCCAGGTCTCATGTTAAATTCTGCCTTGCCATCCTCACCTGTCTTTTTCCTTGCTCCGTTTACATCTACAACTGCTCCTGCGATAGGTGACGGAACATCTGCGTTATCCTCAACCGTAAATGTAACCTTTTGGGTAGTAATAGGGGTTGCCGGCTCAAGGTATGCAAATGCGCATCCCGTCCTGTCCTCATCAAGTCTCGTTGCCGGATTTGGTAAAGCCCAGCCCATGCGGAATACGACACGAAGAGCGATCATATCCTGCTGTGCAAGGTTATATACGATCTCCTTTGAGATAGGGTCCTGAATAACACCCTGGTCTAAGATTTTAACTGTAACATCCTGACGGATTGCGTATACAGCCTGTTTAAAGTCGCCAACTACCATTTGCGCAATCTTATTGTTAAAGGATCCGTTCGTTGGGAAATAGATCGGGGATCCGTCTAATGCATACGGGGTAGCTCCCTGCATAGATTGAGTAAATAAAGGCATACCGTCAGTGGTTCTTAGCCCTCTAAGCTTTGCTCTCATGCTTAAAGAGGAGAGGATGCCACTTACCATGTAGCCGTCTTCCTCAACTTTGTTAAACAGGCCGCCTTCGGACATGATCAAATCATAATAATCTGGGTCTGCGCCGATCGCTACATTGTTGCCTGCCTGCCTTGCTAATGTGATAATGTCGTTCTGCCATTCTACCGGTCGGTTCTCACCGAAGATAATCGCACTATCTACCTTTTGCCCAATTGCTTCGTTTACTCGCGGGGTTACCTCGCCAAAGATATCAAACTCCGCATCGTTTAAAACTGCTTCCGGGATCGGCACAATAACCGCCAACTCTCCGGCATTAATATACACATTGTCCCATGCCTGGTTGGATGTCTGCTTCATCCCGGTGTCACCGTTTACCCAGTAAGCCGTAGGTAAAAAGTCTAATACTCTAATTCTTGTCTGGTTGCTGGTCATATTGGGAAGCTTTCTCGCCAACCCCATAAATACGGATTGCTTTGGAGCATCCTGGAATATTGTATTCACTACCTGCTCCCTGATAATTGCTTCCGCCTGTTCTCTGTTTATAATATTAACTGGCATAATTTATTACTCCTTTCCAAATAAGCTTCTTAAAGCCTCGTTTGCTTGTGATTTTTTATCGTCTACATCTTTATTAATCCCCGGAGTGCTTGAAACAACCCGCGGAACGTTGACGTCCTGAAACAAATAGCTGTTATCCTTTTTGACAGTTTCTAAAGCCGTCTTGATATCGTTATCTTGGTTTTTGCTGCCCTTAAGGTTGTCGATGTCAAGCAGAGCCATAACCGCCTTGGAGTTTCTTGCCCCAAAACCCGAAATTGCTTTATCTAGCTTGGTATTAAATTCTATCTCTGCAACCTTGGTCTGTACTTCGGTGTCTTTAGCTTTCAGGTCGTCTTTTAATTTCTCAATCTCTTTGTTAAGCTCGGTAACGTCCACCCCGTCAAACTTTTTCAACGATGCCTCTGTAGTATCAAGTTTAGTTTTATAGGTGTCTCTTTCGGCTTTCAACGGGTTTACAACCTTGCCATGCTCTGCCATAACAAAATTGATCTGCTCATCCGTAAGTCCCTGCGCTTTTAAATCTTCGATTTTCATAATTATCTTTCCTTTCTCACTCATAAGTTGTTTTAGGTGTGTAACTATCCACCAGTGATCGACTGTTTAAGGTCTGATCTGCTGACCAATTTATAGTTACTTGCTTTTCTTTTGAAGCTCAATTCCTGCTTGTATACATTTTAGACACGCGCCTATAGCAAGGCATACATAATAGGCAGTTCCCATGTTTAATTTAGTTCCAATTATAAACAGCAGTACATACGTTAACATTTTTTATCCTCCTTCCAACAAAAAAAGACGTTTAAACGCGCCCTAATCCGTCCATAAAAATTCTTTCTTCCTGCATCGGTAGTTTCATAGCTTTTGAAAAGTTCCGATACTGTGTCATTGTCCCTCTGTACTTTGTCTTTAAAGTTATTATGTCGTCCTCGCTTGCCTCGGCTCTTTTCATCAGGTAGATATCTTCCCTCTGTTTTCTCATCAATGTTTCAAGTCTCCGTTGATGCTGCGAAGCTTCGTATTTCGTATATTCTTTTTCTTTGTACTTAACCGGTATATTCTCTTTAGCATTCATTTCTTCTAGCTGCTCATCCGTATATAGTCTGGTGGAGATACCAGGTATAAACGGATGAAATCCATGGTAACAGTTAGCTCCGCACAACCCTAATATTTCGCCATATCCCGTAGTTTCTATAAAGTCCGGATATTCTTCATCTGCCTTTCGATTATTGCATCGGTTCCAGTGATATACGCGTCCTTGCCACCCCTGATGGTTGTTTATGCCCTCTCCT
>ENA-UOOI01003466-UOOI01003466.1-fermentation-metagenome-genome-assembly--contig:-NODE-3466-length-11862-cov-5.468282_pt1 | contig 11862 bp, 10 predicted proteins | sample MGYA00245779_ERZ724027 | MGnify/ENA primary metagenome ERZ724027 (study PRJEB28704, sample SAMN03018318) | fermentation metagenome | biome: anthropogenic terrestrial biome; feature: soil; material... | reverse complement strand
TTGACGAGTAGTCAGGACTCTCTGTCTATGACAGGGGGTACCTGAGTAGTTACAATTGCACATACTTTTACTAAAGATTATATAATCTAATATTACCTAAAAGTCTCAAATAAAAGTTGCATGTGTCAGATAAAGTATTTATCTTTAAGGTGTTAAATAAAAAATAACACTCACCCGACACATGCAATACAAAAATAGTAAAAAAATCTCATTTACTGCCAGTTCAGTAAAGAAAGAGTTCAGTTCAGAACAATTAACGTCATATTCAGGGTTAAGCGTAACCTCTGATTTTATCAACCATTGCGGCATTTATCGTCGGTTGGAACATCTTTTCCCAGCCACCCGGCACAATGCAAGCCGTTTCAGTACAGCCCAAATACTCTCAAGTGTCCTGTTGGCTTCGTTGTGCGGTGTTCACCGTTTGAAGCGGATTGAAAATTTCACCTTTGACGCCTTGGTTTCCCGCTTGTTGAAGTTACCCAAGAACATTGACGAGGACACCATACGCCGCCATTTGACAGGTTTGGGTGAAAGGGGCGCCCGTTCGCTTCACGAGTTGTTATTGGATTTTACCGGCTTGCAAGTTTCCCGTTGCGGGTTAAAACGCGTGACGCTTGATTGCGACTCAAGCACATTTACCGTTTACGGCAACCAACAAGGGGCTGAGGTGGGTTATAACTCGCATAAGAAGGGTTCGAAAAGCTATCACCCCATCTTATGTTTTGTCACGGAGATGAAACTGCTTGTCAATTCATGGCTCCGCCCGGGTTCAGCTTACACCTCAAACGGAGTTTGTGAGTTTGTCAAAGAAACCTTGGCCGCTCTTCCCCAAAAGGTGGAGAAGGTGTTTTTCAGGGCCGACAGCGGTTTTTTCAATGGTGGATTATTTAATTTGTTAGAAGACGGTAAACATGAATATTTGGTGAAAGTAAAGCTGAAAAACCTGAAAGATTTGCTTGCCGGGCAGACATGGCAACCGGTTGACCCACGGACGGCGACCTGCCGGTTTATACATCAATGTAGCGGTTGGAGGAATCCCCGCATGTTTTATGCCGTGCGCATCATAAAGCAAATGGTTGAAGTCGATTATTTTGGCGAAAAACAATTTGTACCCGAGTATGAGTACTTTTGCTATTGCTCGAACCTGAAAGGATTGGATGCCTTGCAGCTCCATACCCTTTATGGATCCCGATCAGAGAGTGAGAATTGGATCGAGCAAACCAAAAACTCGCTTTGTGCGGGAAAAACCATCACGCATGATTTTTGGGTAAACGATATTCTTTGGCAACTTTCGTCATTTGCCTACAGTTTATCGGTGCTCATGCGATACCGGGGCGACTTTTGGGTTTGGCGTCAAGAGCACTCTACCTTCCGAGAATGGTTTATCCGAGTGCCGGGAAAAGTGGTGAAATCCGGCAGGCAGGTCACGGTAAAAATGCCAAAGGAGTATTACCGAAAAGCGGGGTGGCGTGATTTTGAGCAGCGAATAACGACAACGATGACCGGATGACGGATTTTCACTTAATCGTCCATCGCCATCTTTCGTGTCGTAAAAGGGTTTATGACAAGGAATTGCCATGCCTTGGAAGAGTGGTAATGTTAATATATATAAAAATGCCACCATAAAAAGTAAATCAACACGTTAAACGTGCAAGAAACAGTGAAGATGAAAAGAAAATATAACGGTATCTCTCGAAAAAAAAGAGAAATTCCGCTTTGAAAACTATTAACTTGAGTTGGGAATTTTAAATGAGATTTTTAAGTCCAAGAATAACCCGATCGCTCGGAGCAATCCGTGTTCCATCTGCAATTCTCCAACTGGGAAGAATAGTTAATCCGACTATGCCAAGCGCCGAGTAGCCTAAAAATTGACGCCTGTTGATACTATTTTTTTCTTTCTTTTTCGTCATATCTTTTGTTTGATAGATAATAAGTTCTTTGGGTAAGCGGATAATACATAGAGAGTCAATCCAATATAAACGTTGCCCCATCTCTTTCAATTTATTTAATATACTACAGTCCATGGCCGTCACTTTCACAGTTGCGTCTTGCTGCGCCGGCACGATAACACCGCCAAGCGTTACGAAATACCCTATAAAAAAATCCGTTTCATTCTTCTAGTTTCCCTTTTCCGACCCAGAATCCATATTCCTGAATCTCAAAACCCTCATAAGGATTACCGGAAATCCTGTCGGCGAGTATAGAATGGAACGGCTGCCCCTTCATATTCTGATACTTCTGTACATGAACGCATTTCGTTTGATGCGATAAGTTTATCACAACAAGAATCTGCTCCCCCTTCAATTTCCGTGAATAGGATAATACAGCATCTGGTTGATCATTATCGACCCACTCCAACCCACCGGATGTAAGAATTTTTTCGGATTTCCGCATATTACATAACTCCCGGACAAGATTCAGGCGCATCTGCCCGGTAGGGGTTTCCTTATTTGCCCAATATATCGGGAGGCGTCCAAAAATACTATGCCGGGCGGTATCTGCCACTTCCTGTCCATTATACAGGAAAGGGATGCCATCCAAGGTAAAATTCATCACTAACGCAGCATTTACCCCGGCAAAACCCCACCTGTTTTCGCGCCGGTTATGGTAGTCGTCATTGGCAATGTCATGATTATCGATGTAACGTATGAAACGTGCGCCTGCAGGACGTTCACCAGCTATTTTTTTCCACGTTTCCCGTAAATCAGCAACCGTCTTTTTCCCTTCATATACCGATTTAAGGACTGGGAACCAGGTGAAAGAATAATTGATATCAAAAGCTTTAATTTGGTCTTCACGTCTTCCCCCTTCTGACAACATCCCTATATCCGGACGAATTTTCTCCAGCCGGTCGCGCGCCGCTTCCCAAAAGTCGAGCGGAACTCCGTCTGCAACATCACAACGGAAACCATCCACATCAAACTTACTTACCCAATACTCCATATTCTGCCAAAGATACTCCCGCAATTCATTGTTTTTGTAATTCAAAGCAGGCCAGTTCCACGCCGCCTTTATCGCGCTCCCATTCTCATCCCGTTTTACAAAATCAGGATTTTCAGAAAGAAACACCGCTTTCGATCCACAATGAAGGTAAACCATATCCAACATAACCCTTAACCCAAGACGGTGGCATTCATCTATAAATTCCTTCAGATCGGCATCTATGCCGTACTCCGGGTCGACGTGGTAATAATCCGCCATACGATAAGGATTACGTGGATTATTCATTTTTGAAGCTTTTTGCCGTGGGCTCCATGTCATCGTGTCCGCATCGTCATCTGCAAGGAACACCGGGCAGAGGTAGACGATAGTTACACCTAAGTCGGCCACGTGCGGAAGCATTTCGGTTGCAGCTTTCAAAGTTCCTTCAGGGGTAAAAGCGCGTGGCTGTATCTGATAAATAATGCCATTGGTAATCCAATCCGGAGCATTTTTTGCTGTCTGCTTGTTTAGATCAGGTTTTTGCCCATAGGAAATAATCTGGAAACAAACAAGAAAAAGAAAAACCGAAATAAATGATTTCATGCGTAAATTTTTATATCTAATCCGACAAAAAACCAATAACTACTCATAAGATTTGCCGTTGACTTGCATTTCGTACATGCGGACGATGCCGTCTCTGGCGCCGTTAGTGAAATAAAGGCGCACCTTGCTGGTTTTGGTCGTTTCAAACGTGTTGGAATATGCAGTGGCAGTATTGCCTGTCACAGCAAAAATATCGACCCACTGTCCGTCAACCTCTTTCTGAAACTGGAAAGCAATAGCCGGATAGCCCGACTGTGTCCAGAACTGGACAGAAAAAATCTCATATTCCTCCTGTAAATCAACGGCTATCCATTGCGGGCCATTAGTCGTGGTCGCCTGGCACAACCAGCGGTTGGTAGCATCTGACGTGTTAAGGATACCGTCAACAGCCTTCGACGGCACATATACCGAACTGTTCTGATAGACGCTGCTTGCGGTTGCGGGTTTTAACAGCGCCACATTAACGGTACGGAAAATGCTTATTGTGATGTTTTTGGATATATTGCCCGCCTTGCAGGTAATAGTCGCCCTTCCCAGACCAATGGCCGTCACTTCGCCGGAGGCGCTAACGGTGGCTACCTTTTCATTGTCCGATGACCATTCTAACCGCCCGTAGTCGTTGGCTTCCGCAGGGACAGGAGTCGCCGACAGTGTTCCCTTGGCGCCAACCGATAATTCGACCTCCGACTCTAATTCCAAGTCTTCGAGGGTTACCTTGACAATCGCCGTAACCGGTATCCTTGCACTTCTGTTGCCGCTCGTAGCAATGATGTACGTGCTCCCGGGGCCTACCCCGGACACCAGACCGGAAGCACTGACCGTCGCAACCGATGCATCTTCGCTCTCCCAACTGCACGTCAACTCGGTCGGACTGGCCGACAGCTGCATCTGCTCGCCGACAAACATGCTCAACGACTGATGATTGATGTATAACGATTCTTCTACTTCCGTCCTTACATACGGGTCGCAGCCTGCAATCAAAACTACGATTGCAAATATCATATATATCTGTTTCATAATACGTTAATCTTTATTCTGTTATAATTCAACTGTTCTCTTCATCATCGGGATTAAAACTGAGCCTCAGTTCTTCCTTCATCTCGTATGTGACGCCCTCTACCGCGTAGTTATAGCGCAAGAGGAAGGTTTTATAGGTAGCGTATCCGTCGTCTTCGATTTTGAAGATATTGGGAAAATCGGGGTCACCGTCAACAGTAGTCACTTCGATATCGCCATAAGGCAGGATGCGAACGTTGTCGTCATCATCCACCTCCAGTATGATAGCCGATTGTTTGAGCGTTGTCACATCCGACACGAATGCCGTTGTACCGACCATTATGCGCACGCGGTTACCGCTCAGCGGATGCATGATTTTCGTGCCGGGCGTTTCTAACTCGCCTCCTCCACCGACGCTCTGTTTAGCACGCATCGTATAGTATGTATTGCCGTCGGAGCGTGCAAACCGGTTTTTGAGCATCACCCGATAAAGGACATAACTCTTTTCGGGATTGGCCTCATAAGTATCGTGAGTATCAATCTTTAACGGTAAAAAATAGACGGAATCGGGTGACAGGCCGTTGGGGCGTATCCTGACCGGCAATTCGGCGCCTGTCGTCCCGCTCTTAATCGTCATTCGGTAACCGTCGATATCGTACTTGTCGGCAGGCAGGGAAAGAGCATAATTGGCATAATCAACGTCGTAGTTAACCTTGTTGTAGTTGTCGAGCAGCGTCTGGTCTTCAACAAGCAAGATATTGATGTCGCGCGTTATTTTGTTAGAGCCGCCGCACGACACCGATACGTAGCCCGACGATTCCAACTGGCTCAGGTCGAAAAACTCTGAGTAAACGTTGTTGTCCCCGCTGATGAGCGCGAACACGTTCTTGTACTGTTCCTTCTCGAACACTTCATCCTGATTGCAGGAAGTTTCTCCAAAGCCCCATATAAAGCAAAGGATAAATATAACAATTTGATATTTAATTCTTTTCATATCTTCTAATTTCTAACTTCTGACTTCTGACTTTTTCATTTCTCCCATCCCGGGTTCTGGTCGAGCGAGGGCAGGCGGCGTACTTCGTCTAACGGCAGCGGCAGGAATACCATGCGTTTCGCCACGATACGCTGTGTTATGCGTGACGTGTTGGGGATACTGCGGCGATAGAAACCCTCCTTCGGGCTGTCGATATTCATTCCCATGATTGCTTCGCCTTCGCTTTTCTCGTAAATACCCCAGCGGCGGACATCAAAATAGCGATGGTTCTCATACAGAAACTCTATCATTCGTTCGCGTTCAATCAGTTCCTGTATTTTGGAAGCGTCGGCAAGTTCGGCATAAGTCAGTCCGGGCAGTCCGGCGCGGTGGCGCACCTGATTGAAAGCCAGCCTGATTTCTTCGATATTGCGGTCGAGCGTATAACTCTCGGCTCCAAGCTCGACTATATGGTTCGCTGTGAGATTATTGAGCGCCTCGGCATACCAGAGCAATACATCGGCATAGCGAATCATTGCATACGACTTGTTCATCGTGCGGCGGTTTGTACCCTGAAGGGCGTCGGTGGGATGAACAAACTTCTTGCACACATAACCGGTAGCAGGTACCATACGGCCTGTTTCGTGACCCGTCTTGCCGTTCGGGGCATCATAGTAGTAGGTAATTGTCTGATTATAATTACCGACGTCGGTAGCCGAACTCATTGGCCAGTGGCACTCGCTGAATCCGATAGACGCATAAAACCTCATCTCTCGATTATTATACATGTTGTAAACGCCGGCATTGAGTTGATAGCCGGAGAATGTTTTGACCGATGTCGTAAACCCGTTCTCGGAATAGGGGTAATCAAGACTTGCGTCATAGATGGTACGTCCGTCGGCCATAGCGTAGGCGTCGATTACTTTCTGCGTCACTCCCATTGTGTTATACCCGCCGTTTTTGACCGGAAACGCAAGATTAAGACGCAAATCAGTGGAATTGCAGTTACGCGCCCACACATATTCAGGATTGACAGTGATGACCGCCTCGCCCGTAAACATGTCAGCGTAGGAATGGAAGTGGTCGATACCTGCGGCCCCGCCATCTTCCCAACTATTGTAATAATCAGGGTCGGAGATGATGTTTTCGGGCAAGGCAGGCGTCTGGTCGTCGGCTTCAACGGTGAACAACTTATATTTTCCGGTGTTGATAAGCCTTTTGGCTGCGGCGGCGGCAACTGCCCATCTGTTCTCGTCGTAAGACTGCGACACGTATTGAGCGTCGTCGGTGGTGCGACGCCAATCTCCGAAGCATGCGCGTGCAGCATCGCCGCCATTAAACAGCGGGCTGGCATGAAACAGCCGTACTTTGGCTATCAGTCCCCACGCGGCGCCTTTGGTCGGTCGTCCGAACTCCATGATAGAGACCGTTTCGGGCAGCCATGCCGCAACCTCTTCTAACTCGCCGCAGATATACTCTACAGCCTCGTCGTAAGTGCTGCGGGGGCGGTCATAATACCCCAAGTCTTCGTTTGAATTGGGCAAATCGTCACCAAGTATGATCGGCGGGCCGAAATCGAGCAGCAGCCGGTAATAGGCATACGCCCGGATGAAACGTGTGTTGCCTAATATGTTAAACCGGTCGGCCGTTGTCATGTCGGCAGCCTCATCAATACGGTTAAGTATCGTATTACACTTGCGGATAATCTTGTAATACGTGTTGTATGATGTTCTGAAAGAAGACAGGTTTTTGGCGGATATCTCGCCAAGAATGTAGCCCAAACCAACCTGGTTGGTAGTATTTGCTAACGAGAAGCCTTCATCACAGGCAAACGGACCGGGAGTATAATTTCCGACCATAAAATGTGTTTCATTAGGGAACATACCCGCCGCTTCCCACATATATGCTTCAATGTAGCGTCGTGACGCAAAGATGGAATCTATCTTCAACTCGTCGGTAAAATACTTATCGACACTCAGGTAATCGCACGATGCGATGCTACCGCAGAGTATAACCACAGTTGAAAACATCGCAGTTACCCTTGAGCGTAGGGATGCGGTTACTCGCGTCCCTACCATATAATATATTATTTTATTTATATAATTTTTCATATTGTATAGTTATCAATTATCACAAATTAACATATATCTGAATCGCATACGTTGACGGGATAGGATAAACCCGTCCGTTGTATTGAGCCTGTTCGGGGTTGAACAGTTTCACCTTGTCCCAAACATACAGATTAGTACCTATCAGCTGAAAATCAATCGATTGCACTCTTAATTTCTGTAATACGTTGCTTTTCAGATTATAATTCAGCGTTATCTCCTGAAGTCGAAGATAGCGCGCATCGCCTTGCCAGAAGTCCGACAGTTGTGAGTTGTTAGCGTTATAGCCGTATTGCAGACGAGGGAAGCGCGCGTTGGGGTTCTCGGCGAGCGACGGGTCAATGCCGTGTTCAAGGGCATAGTCGAGCGGTATCCAGCGGTTCTTCGGGTCGTTGACAATTGTCAGCACATTACCAGAGTTCTCGCCATGAAACGGTACATAACCCATGCCGTTAGTATAAGTAGTACCGCCTTGAGTAACTGACTGACCTACATGGAAGTAATCGGTCTTGCCGGTACCTTTGAACAGTATGCCCACGGTGAAAGCCTTGTAGCGAAACTCGCCACCGAAGCCGTACATCAGCAGCGGGTAGGTGCTGTATGACAGCGGCACGCGGTCGTCGCTGTCTATCCGGCCGTCGCCGTTCATATCCCGATACTTGATATCGCCCGGACGAACGGTCCCAAACGTCTGTGTGGCACTCGTGTTGATGTCATGTTGGTCTTTGAACAGGCCGTCGGAAATGTAGCCTCTAATCACGCCGTATGGATAACCCGATATCTCCTGATAGGGATACTTGGGATTGGCCTCTTCCCAATTACGGACATTATTTCGCGAATAGGTGTAATTGCCTCTTAACGTGAAACTTGTATTCTTGTTGATATCGTGACTGTAGCTCACGTTTCCGTCAGAACCGAAACTCGTCATTTTGCCTACATTCCCGAAAGGCATACTTACAAGTCCGACATAAACAGGCACTTGTACGCGCTGCTGAAAGATGCCGTCGCGGCGGTCGCGAAAAAAGTCAACCACAAACGACAGTCTGTTCTTCAGAAATTTCCCTTCAATACCGATATCCGCCTTCACCGCCTTCTCCCATTCAAGGTTATCGGCGCCGATAATGGATTCGCCAACGCCCTCCACTGATGTTGCGCCCCAGACGCTGGCTGTCGTTACATTCACTAATGTAAGATAGGGAAAGCGCCGCGAGGTCAGACGGTCGTTGCCGACTGTTCCGTAAGAGCCTCTAATCTTGAAGAAATCCATCCATGGCATGGTTTCTTTCACCCAGTCGTAACCCGTCGGGACCCATCCCAACGCGATAGACGGGAAGAAACCGAACTGCCGGCCGGGCTGGAAGTTCTCCGACCCCGTGTATCCGAAGTTAAAGTCAACCATGTATGTATCCCTGAAACCATACGTCACCCTGCTTGAAAGTCCCTGGTAGCGAACAGGTATGGAGTTAAGATTTGTTGTGCCTTCGCTTGCCTTCTTCTGGTCGTTCATGTAGTAATACAGCAAGGTCGAAAAACGATGGTCGTCATTGAACTGTGTCTCGTAGTTGAGTGTCCCTTCGAGATGGTATTTGCGGTATTGGTCCGTATTCTTGCTGTAGGATGCGGGGCTTGACGGAACGCGAAGCACAGTCATCAACTGACCATTGTTATCGCGGCCTATGGCCTGGTAAAGAGCCGGTTGGATAGAACGGTTCTCGCTAAACCAACTGTAAATGTCATACGAGCCTTGTACCCTTAGTTTAAGCCCTTTGAGCAGCATCGACAGGTCCTGATTGAGCGCCAGGGTAAACTTGCCGGTGAACTTCTGGTCACTGCGTCTTCCCATTTGGTTTATCATCACGTAAGGGGACGTCATGGCACCGCTGCCCACAGCAGGATACTGCCCGTTGGAATATACCGTCGGCAGCGTGAGTGGGTTGATTTGCGATTGCGCCTCCCAGATATAATCGGTGCTGGCAACGCCGGGCTGGTCGTTGACGGAGAGGAAGCCGTCCGTGCCGAAATAGAGCGTCGTAGAGGGCGACAGTTCAAGGTCGATATTGGCGCGGTAAGTGTAGGTGCTGTAACCTACATTGCTACTGTAAGGACTGTTACGGTCATATTTATACGCGGCATCTTCTTTGCTCCCGCCAAGACTGAGGAAGTATTTCGCCACCTGTGCGCCACCTCTTGCACTGACATAATACGACTGGCGTAACGCATTGTGGCTGAGCACCTCATCCTGCCAGTTGACGTCCGGATAGATCTCTTTGTCAAGGCCGTTCTTGATGATATCGAGCATCACCCTGTCATAGCGCGACTTCTCTCCGCGTACCTCAACCGCCTCGTTCACCAATTGCGCATAATCGTACGCCCGCAGATATTCGGGAATGCGGTTAAGGTGCGAAAGGGTATAGTTGACGCGGGCAGTGATGTTGAGTTTGTCGGCGCTGCCGCGTTTGGTCGTCACAAGCACGACGCCGTTAGCGCCCCTGACGCCATAAACGGCTGTTGCAGATGCGTCTTTCAGCACCGAGAAACTCTCGATGTCGGCCGGGTCGAGCGAGTTGATATCACCCTCGAGACCGTCAATCAGTACTAATGCGCTGCTGTTGGCGCCAAATGTGCCGATACCGCGCACCCAGAACTCGGAAATGTTCTTGCCTGGCTCGCCGCTTGTGAGCGTTGAGATGACGCCCGCCACACGTCCGCCAATCAGATTGCTCACCGAGGCGACAGGCGTCTGCAATTCTTTCACATCAACACTCGTAACCGCCGCAAGCGACGAAATCTTGCGCTGCGTCGTACCGAAGGCCGACACAACAACCTCATCCAATTGGGTAGCCGCTTCAGTAAAACGGATCTGCAAGTCCTTCTTTTCTTCCAGGGCCACATATTCTATTTTCTCGTATCCGACGAACGAAAAGACGATCACATCGGCTCGCGTTACCTTGATGCTGAACTTGCCTTCGTTGTCGGTCATGGTGCCTACGCTTATCTTATTTTTCAGGTAAACGGTCACGCCGGGAAGCGTCTCACCAGTGCCGTCATAGACTGTACCGGCAATCGTAAATGTCGTTTGCTGCGCCGACAAGCCCGTACAGACCGCCAGCAATAAACATATTATGAAAAATAATTTATGTTTCATATTCTCTAACTTCTGATTTCTTACTCCTAATTTATCGCTATCTTCCTCAACCTACCGTTACCCCAGTCGGCGACATAGACCGCGCCGTCGGCGGCTATACCCAGTCCAAGAGGCGTGTTGAAAAGGGCTTCGTCCTTGCCGCCGTCTTTCCATCCGGGCGTGCCGGGCATTCCAAGAACGGTCTCGACCATGTTCTGCGGCGTTATTCGTCTGATACAGTGATTGCCCGCATCGGCGACATAGATATTACCATCGGCGTCGGAAAACGCCATGCGCGGGTCGTTAAACTGCGCCACATCAATCGGTCCATTACGGAAACCCGCTGCCGTACTGCCGCTTAGACGCATAAAGGTGCCTTCCGGGTCGGTCACGTCAAGGCGACACACGCTGTTGGCATTCACTCCCGCATTACTCCTCAACACGATATAGAGCATGTTTGGCTCTTCCGGACGGAATGTCATTCCGAGCGCTGGGCATATCTTGTAAATATGTCCGGAGACTCATACCGGCTGAAAGAAACAGAAAAAATGATGAATGAAAAATGAAGATAAGAATCAGAATAAGAACGCCCGTTTCCCTGTTGGGGGCGGTACCGCCCCCAACAGGGAAACGGACTTGGAGATTAAATTAAAATGGTATACTTTTGGATTGAAATACTGGTATACTTTTGGGGTGAAATAAACAATATGACAATTATGAGTCTAAAGGAGCACTATATCGGTCAATGAATGCCGATATGCTAAGGGAAACCCTCGATAAACGGCTGTGGGGACTGTTCATAGAGTTGTTATGTAATGTATGCGAGGTGCTGGAAATGGACGCCAATGATTTGCTGGAGAAGATGCTGGTTAATCCTAAAGCAGAATCAATGATTTTAAGACTATGTTCTTCGATGGTTAAGGAAGAATGATAAATTGGAAAATATAAAATGCTATAGCACAAGGATATAAAAAATAATGCACTTCCTTTCTATTTCTTTGTTAGTTATTTAAAGGAAGTGCGAAACATCAGACACTTATTATGGCGGTATTAAATCAGAGATTGTTGATTTAAAAAAAATCACTACTGACCGACTAAAAAAAGAAGATGATGAAGAAAAAATAGGGACTTAACCG
>ENA-UOOI01003465-UOOI01003465.1-fermentation-metagenome-genome-assembly--contig:-NODE-3465-length-11871-cov-3.891672_pt1 | contig 11871 bp, 9 predicted proteins | sample MGYA00245779_ERZ724027 | MGnify/ENA primary metagenome ERZ724027 (study PRJEB28704, sample SAMN03018318) | fermentation metagenome | biome: anthropogenic terrestrial biome; feature: soil; material... | reverse complement strand
GAACTCGTGATACCGCCGTGAAAGGGCGATGTCTTAACCGCTTGACCACGGAGCCGCAAGTAACCAAGTGAATGGTCTGGTCAGATGTTGACTGTTGTGTAATATGTTATATATCCTTTTTCAACTTAAGTGACCGAAATTTATAATATCATATCCAGATCCAATTTGCAAGCTTTTTTCACAAAATTCTATTAAAGTGTAAATTGAGTGTAAATTGAAAATGGAACAAATGTACTTGTATAAGATAAAACCATATTGTATAATTCAAATAAGGTTTCAATAACCGAAATAAACAGCGTAGGAAAGTATCAGCGATGCAGTAGTGGCTGAAACAAGAATCTCCCTGCTTTAGCTGCGGGGAGTGTCAAAAGGAGATTGTTATGAAAGAAACTGTTTTAGTATTTAATTTAACCGATAAAGCAATGAAACTGAAGCTTGAGCAGACGCTTTTTCCCTACCATGTCAGATTGAAAAAAGTGCTTCTGTCAGACTATAATAAGACACTTGGAACAATCCTTGGCCTGTCAGAGGAAGAAGATTCTAAGCCGGAGCCTTATGCGGGCGGGGAATTAGATTCCCCGATGCTTATCTTCGCCGGTATTGCGGATAATAAGCTGAATCTCATGCTTCAGGGACTGCGCAATGCCAAGGTGACGATTGCGCATAAGGCGATTCTGACGCCGACGAATATCGGCTGGACTCCGCTTGCGTGCTTTGAAGAACTAAACCGTGAGCATGAAGCACTGCATCAAAATAAGTAAACAGCAAATGAATCATTAAAACAGGGATCTGCTGCACGAGTGTCAACGCAGCTGATCCCTGTTTTATTCGTCAAAAGTTTACGTCTGATTCTTTACTGCCTGTTCCAGAGAAGGTGTTTTTCCGGTACGAATGTACAGACTTGTCACCTGATTGGCAAATTCCAGACGCTGTTCTTCGTCCAGACGCATCACTGCAGCCAGACAGGATGCCGCATTGAAGTGATCACCTGCACCCGTGGATATAACAGGGTGCTCTACGAAAATACTGCTCTTCCTGCATACTCCCTGATTGGTGATCAGCAGGCTTTCCATGCGTGTGTGGATCAAGATCTCATCCATCTTATACTGTTTACAAAGTTCACGGCCGATCTCTTCCAACGACTTCGTTTTGAGAGTCACAGCACGTCCAAGCAGCAATATTTCATTTTCATTGGCACTCAAGATTGTTGTTCGTTTTGTTGAAAAGCGGGCGATTAGCTCTAGGACTCCTCTGATCTCATCGTCTGTCTTTCTTGCAATATCACAGAGATCAAAGAACACATATTTGTCCTTGTCTGCCACTGCCTCTGCCAAAGTATGTTCATACGTATTCTCCCACAGCCGATGGGAGAATGAAAGCTCACTCCAGTTTACCAGTGCCAGAAGATCCGACTCCCGGATCCATGCAGGTGCCTGATTTTTTGTGGCTTCCATGACTAGTTTCCAGCCATCGTCATTTAAGGTATACGATGGAGCAAGCAGAACTTTTCCGTCACGAAACTCCATACAGGTCGAGTCAGCCGAAGGTGCAAAGGAATACAGTTTTCCGGGCAGACCAGAGAAAAGGTCATCTACATGACCGCCGTCTCCCATCATACCAATTCCAGTCACATCAAGCCCCAGCGTCCCGGCACATGTTAAAAGATAAGGCATATTTCCGCCCGGATGACGCGACTCCACCTCTAATTCCACAGAACAACTCATCCCCGCTTTGCTGGTCAGAAAACTTCCAAACTCCGCGATATCGTCAAACATCTGTGCTGGTGCCGTATCTGTCGCCGTCCGCTTAATCGGACGCACCGTCGTATCGATAAAGCCATCGTACCCCACAATCAGCTTTTTTGATCTTATCTCTTCTTTTCTTGAAGGCAGGTCCTTTAGGCCGAAACCCTGCAAACATTCGGATTCGGCCCTATCGGGGTTCATCATAGGAAGTCTTTCCTCATGGGGCTGAAAACATCGACAAGCATGCCTTCTTCCACGCATGTCACACCATGTCCAACATTCTGAGGCATATATACGCTGTCCCCTTTGCTTACCACCTTTGTCTCATCGCCAATTGTAAACTCAAAGCTTCCTTTTGCAATATAGGTGATCTGATGATGTGGATGAGAGTGCCAGTTGCCTTTTGCTCCTTTTTCAAAGTGAAGCTCACACATCATAATCTCATCGGTGTATGCCAGAACCTTTCTCGTTACGCCAGGCTCGCAGTCTGTTGCCGTTACTTCTTTATTATATACAAACATCTTCATTCTCCTCTTCTAATCAATATACTGTGTATCATCTTCTGCTTTCACATACTGCAGATGGTATCCGTTCTTATCGTGCAGCGACAAGTTCCCGGAATTAAATTCTGGTTTCCTGCCCTTGACATCATGAATAAAATCTTCGAAGGACGCATAATCTTTGCTTTTTCCGCAGATACAAAGATAAGCATTGGTTTTTTCATATACACGAAACTCACAGTTGAAGATTCTGTCATGATAAGGAATGAGTTCTCCGCTGGACCAGAGCGCCAGATAGCCACTTCCTTTTTTCATAAAGATCCAGTGTTTTTCTACTTTCGTCTTTTCATATCGCCCTCTTGGACAGTATACATGCGTAAAATTCACCGGGTATTCTGAAGGAATTGCATAAATTGCACCCAGCGTTCCATGTGTCTGCAGCAAAGCAGGCATCACGCCATTACCATGCCAGTATCCCGGCCGCAGCTCACTGTCTTCTGTTGTCGAGCCCGGATGATTGACAAAAAGGACTGCCTCCGGATCGAGTGCGGCGTACCACAGATGCTGCTGATATCCATAAACACCAGGCCCAAAATTGCTAGTGCCGTGAAAACATTCGTTCATGGATTTTGTGTACTCCTGAGAATCCAGATCAGTATCTGCATCCCGGTGAACATGGACATTATTCCACCTCTTGTAGTCCGCTTCTCTGGGAGACGCCACACTGGTGAGAATATAATCTTCATTTTTCTCCAGATAAATCTTCGCATTGCCAGATTCATACGCAGTTTCCAAGTTCTCGTTCATTTTCTCAGGAAGGCCTTCCGGAATCTTATACTTGCTGGTTGCGAGAAATGCAAGCCATCCTTCTCCGTAGGAATAAGGTGCGGCGGGGTCTATCAGATTGATGATCGACTGGGTTCCCTGAGAAAAAGGGTAGATGACTTCACGATATGCCCGGCCCATGGGTGCTATCACACATCCTTTGAATGTCTGCTCACTCAGCATAAGTAATAACTGATCCGCGATACTTGTCGCTTTTTGGGACATCTCCGGTTCTGTATAGTCGATGACATTTAGCAATACCGCAAATGTGACACACATGTAGGTGTTGCTTAAAAATTCTTCAAAACCATATGTCTCAACGTCCGCAAGCCACTGTTTCACTTTCTTCTTTCCATAAGCAGACAGTTCCCTTCCCGTCATCTTTGCCCGGGTAAAGTAATCGCCAGGATAGAAATCTCCCGCATCCATCGCCGACATATAAAACATGAGGGAATGGTTTTCACTCCAAAAGCACATCGCATCCGTGCCTTCCATATTCATCCAGTATCTGTAATGAAGGAGCACATCTTTTGCACGCTTTGAAAGTTCTTCATCGAGCTCATAATTATGCATGTATCTTAACAGACCACACACAAGAAAATCCGCACAGTCCACTCTCTTTTCAATCAAATCTAGAGTTTCAAACAAAAGATCCCGATCGGTCTGCCTCTCTGTCTGTGTGTACTTCCGGGCGAGGAGATTGCTGATGGCAAAGCCAAAAGAACCACGGTTTAAGCTGTCTACTTGTGCAATTCTTTTGGCAATCTCAAAGTAATGATCTGTGGCAGATGCATCCTCTGATGTATATTCCGGTTTGACTCGATCCGTGAATTCCAGATCTCGGGACAGAGCGAATCCGTCCAGTTCACATTTCACTGTCATAAGAACAGCTTCTTTTAAGGGCAAATCCGTGCTCCTCCCAGAAATGTCTTGCCATCTGAGCGGCTGTTTCATAATCTGATAGTCCGGGCTTATAGGATGAAAAGCAATCGATGTCTTCTGCGGTGCCTCCGATGGCAGAATCAAATGATCCTCCTCTATTTTCAGCTGATCCAAGAAGCTCTCCATCTCATATATCACGTTTTGGCAGGTGTCATCCGGCATCTGCACACGGATCTCGTCTCGACGATCCAATATCTGCACCCCGAGGATATTTCTCGTGTCTCTCACTCCAAGGTTATCACATGTAAAGTATAATATATTTTTACCTTTTTTTAAAGGAATCGTGAACTTCTTTTTTCGGATCGGCTTGTATGCCGGTTTTTTCTCCTCTGCAATCAGCTCGCCATTGCAGTACACCCCTACAGCCATATACGTCCAGAGAACAGCATTCACTTTGGTATCCTCTTTTATATATAGTGCTGTGGCAGCATCAAAAGTTACTTTCTGCAATGTCGAGTAAAAGGCAGACACATCGACAAAATCATTTTCATAAGAATAACAGGGTCTCCAGACTTTACCATTCTCGGCCGGCTGCCCCATCTTTACCGCTGTCTTAATCTTTTGAGCTTTCTCCGTAACAATAAGAGACCGCAGTCTTCCCTCCAGATCAAGCTGGTTTGAATCACTGATATCGGACTCGTAATCTTCCACTCCCGGACCGGCTATCATATAATGCCTGATAAAACCGTCCCTGCTTAGTCCCCAGTCATAACACATAATTTTGTATTCCTTTCTCATCCTTTGACGGCTCCCGCCGTCATGCCATTCATAAAGTATCTGCTGAAGAAACAGTAGATCAACAGCATTGGTATGATTGCTATGGTAGCACCGGCGAACATAATATTCCATGCTGCTGTCCCGTCACCCGCGTTTTTCAGCATATTGACACCGACCGTCAAAGGTCTCAATTTATCATTTGTCATGGTAAATACAAGGGGAATGATATATTCATTCCATCCCTGCCGGAAGGAGAGCAGCGCAATGGTAGCCATCGCCGGCTTTAAAAGAGGCATGATTACCATACGAAATGTCTGGAAGAATGTGCATCCGTCGATCTTTGCCGCTTCATCTAACTCCATGGGAAGGGATGCCATGAATCCCCTGCATAAGAAGATATAAGTAGCCTGCCCAGTTCCGGCAGAGATGATGATAACAGACCAAAGACTCTGATTCATCTTCACTTTTACAGCGAGTTCGAACAAAGGACGAAGTGATACAGAACCCACATTGATAAACATAAACATGACAAACAGGTTGTAAAGGAGTTCCTTTCCCTTAAATTTTCTCCTTGAGAAGACATAGCCGGCCATGGTTGAACTGACCAGTGACAGAACCATGACACCCAGTGCCAGAAACACACTGTTCATCGTATACACGGCAAAGTTCGCCTGTCTCCATGCGTCGATATAATTTGTAAATACCCATTTGGTCGGGAAAATATTGGAACCGCCGACAAGCAGTTCCGCATTCTCTTTAAAAGATCCTAACACGATATATAATACAGGGAAGATCGTGACAAGCGCCAGAAGTGCCATCAAAATCCATATGATTCCGTGTACTATTTTGCTTTTCGTGGAATATACAGCGTGATCGTTTGACATCTTATTCATCCCTTCTGCATTACATCACATCATCAAGTTTCCTGGAAATTCTCAGATATACGATTGTCACAGCACCTACAATCACTGCTGCAACCAGACTTAACAGAGCTCCATATCCTATCTGAGGCTGACTTGATGTCCCCTGACCACCAAAGATCAGGTTATAGATATACAGGAACATTACCATAGATCTGTTTCCAGGTCCTCCCTGAGATAATACCATAATTGCCTCATAATCTTTGAAGGCACTCGTGATCGCCAGCATAAGAATAATCTTCAGCACCGGTGAGAGCATCGGCAGTGTAATATGGAAGAAAGTCTGAATTCCATTCGCACCATCAATCTTTACTGACTCATAGACATCTTCCGATATTCCGCTCATTCCGGTTGTAAAATACAACATATAGTTACCAAAACCGCCCCAGAGTGCCATGATTGTTATGGCCGCCATCACATGGTCCTGGCTGCTGATCCACTGGATCGGCTGTTTGATGAGATGCATACTTTTTAACACTTCATTCAAAATCCCATTTTGCGTCGCAAAGATAAATGCGAATATCATGCCAGATATCGCCGTACTGATAATCGTCGGCATAAAATAGATGCTTCGGAGAATATTTCTTCCCTTCAACCGTGAATTCAGCACGACTGCGACAATCAGTGACAACGGAATGATAAAGATGATCTTGTAAAATGCATATTCAAAGGTATGTCCCACACTCTGCCAGAAAGTCGTATCATGCAGCATCCGGACAAAGTTCCTGCTGCCTGTATAGGTAGCAGTGAACCCGTTATAATCATAATTGATATACCGGAACATCCACAAGAATGGATAGATAGAACAGATACATAAGAGCACAAGTGCAGGAGTCAGCATCGCACCAGAGACAAAACTATCCTTCGTGAATTTTTTTCTTTTTTTCAAAATTATTTCTCCTTATAGCTTACAGTACCTTTATCCGGATGCATTGGGTCGTAATCTGAGATCACCAGTCTCTTGGAATTTCCTGCCTTCACATCAGCATCCAAAGCTTCGTTATAGCGGGTATTAAGATCTTTGATTGCATCATCAATCTCTACATATCCCATAACTGCATTCCAGAGAACCGTTCTGTAGTCATCTCCGGTCAGATTGACATTGGGAACCGTCGGATATACGGATTCATAATCAAGCATTGAAAAGTCTGCAAGTCTTCCGGTTTTGCTCTTGTCGATGATCCCGTCCATATAGTCTGTAATTGGGAGACAATAGCCTTTCTCTAAGTAGCCTTTTGTAAACTCTTCCGACTGAAAATACGAAATGACTTTCCATGCCAGATCTTTCTGTTTCGAAGAAGAAAGAATTGCATAGGATTTCGACGGTGTTGTCTGCAGGGCACCTTTGATCTCTCCTGTCAGAGAAGGAACTTGTGCAACGCCCCATTCGAACTTATCAATTGGAATCTGCTGTGTAAAGACCCCTGCTTCTTGGGAAGCATTGCTCCACAAAGCGAATTTTCCCTGTGCAAAGAGAGCTCTCATATTGTCGACACCCTGCTGATCCGGGTATGCTATATTCTCGGTCATAAAGCGTTTACCCTGTTCCAGAATCTCTTTATATCCGCTGAAATCAAATTTCCCTTTTGTATAATCATAATAGTAGATTCCGGATACCTGTGCAGACATCTCGAGGAGTCTTTCAAACGGTGATGCAGAAGTAAATCCAATTCCGTAGACATCTCCATTTCCTTTTTCTGTGACGTCTTTCGCCATATCTATATAATCAGAAAGTTTGGCAGGAATCTCGTCATAACCGTCTTTTGCAAGCAGATCTTTATTGTATTCCACACGAACACCGGATCTCATACCACTGTAAACATGATAAATCTTGCCGTCATGAGCATTTGCTCCTTCATAAGAGTGCTCGTAGGGTTCATTTACCTTCTGATATTCCTGATCGGCATCTATATAGTCGTTGAGAGGCACGAACAGATCATTGTCGATGAATTTGAACAGCGGAAATGCATTCGCTCCCACGATATCAGGGGCTGTTCCACTGTCAATTGCAAGTTTGACCATGTTCTCATAGTCATCAGAGATGATCGTCAGGTTGATAAAAATTCCATCTTCATTTGTCTTATTGTAGTTGTCAATCATGGATTCAATATAATCCAGATCATGTCTGTCTTCTGACCATACCTCGATGGTTTTTGCTCCTTTTGGTGCCTTGCCTTTCGTCACCTTTTCTGTTGATTGGCCGCTAATGGCACTGCTGTTTTCTTTTGAATCTGAACTCTTTCCTGATTCGTCTGTCTTAGTGCCGCCGCAGCCAGTCATCGTCAGCGCCATCACAGCGGACAGCAGGACAGTGAGTACTCTCTTTTTCATATTCTTCCTCCATTAAAGTTATTTTCATGTTGCTCAAATCTTACCATGTTTTATTCTGCGCAAAAACCACACTTTCTATTATTCGAGTAACACATTCTATGCGATTTGCCGGATTATTCCTCATTTCGACTTTTGAATACGTTCAGTATCTTGACTATTTCTCACTTCAAAGCTATAATAGGCACTTGCAAACACTCACCTTTACCAGGCTTTCCCAAACAATAGCAGGAGAAAATCATGTCAGAAAACAATTTGCTTTTTACAGCCATTATCGTGGATGACGAGCCTTCACTCTTAAACGGATTAAAGGATTCCATCAACTGGGCTCAGTTTCATATCGATGTTATCGCTCTGGCGTCTAATGGAAAAGATGCCCTAAAGCTTATCATAGAAAATGAACCGGATATCGCCATCATTGATATCCGGATGCCCCAGATGAGCGGACTTGAAGTGATACAGGCGGCGAAAGATGCACAGATGACCACAGATTTCATCATATTAAGCGGATATGACGATTTTTCTTATGCAAAATCGGCAATTCGTCTTGGGGCAAAAGCATATTTATTAAAGCCTTTAAATACCGATGAATTCTATAATGAATTATTTCGCATCTGCTCAAAGCGGATCAGAAGCAGAGAAGCAGATGGGTCAAAAGGAAAACTTGTTTATTCGGAAAGTCAAAACATCACTTTTCTCAGAAATATAATAGACGGTAAGGTTTTGGAATCTGGCAGTATTCATCAGATTCTTCTGGCTTCCGGACTGAAACTGGCAGACTCTTTTTGTTATGTTCTGGCCTTATCTTATGAGTCGGATCTGCCGCAGTCAAAGCTTGACAAAACAATCTATGAATTAAACAGTCACTTTCGTTTCGAGAGACAGAAATTCTGGAAGTATGATGATCACAAGATCATCGCCATTTTCAATACCTCCAACACAACGCCTCTTCAAAGTGCGATGAAATGTCTGAATCTGATCACGGAAAAGGATCTTCCTATGCCCAGAATCGGAGTTGGGGATACCGTCTCCGGTTTGTCCGAATGTTCCTACTCTTACAACCGTGCATTGATGGCTTTGACCTACGAGCTTTACGACAGGGACTGTCGGATCTTCACCTATGAGATCATCTGCACCGTTCCTCCGAAAATCACGCTGTCCGATATTGACTATCTCCCTTTGGTTCAGGCAATTGTAAAAAAGGATCTTGACGGAATCGAAAGTTACTGTGATCAGTTTGTCGAAAAGCTGCTCTATGTTCCAATGCCGCCTCCAAACTATGTTTTCAGCTTATGCTATGCATTTTTCCATCTGGTGGAGAATGAGTTGTCCTCTTTTACCAAGCGGGAACTTCCCAGAACTGCAGATGCCAATGAACTCTACCAGTTCAGACAACTGAGTCTGATCCGGCAGTGGATGGTCAAATCTTTTACGGAACTTTCCAACTATATAGACTCTGTCTATGGATATTCCAAGATCCTGCCGGCCGTATTCTCCAGGGATGATGTCGTTGAAAATACAGATGATAAGATTATCAAGACAGCCATTTGCTATATCAGCCAGAATATCCACCAGCAGCTGAAAGTTCAGGATATCGCAAAACAGGTTCACTTAAGTCCTTCGTATTTTGCAATCTATTTTAAGAATAAGACAAATGTCAATTTCAGGACCTACCTCCTGTGGAAAAAGATGGAATACGCCCGTCTGCGGCTTATGGATCCTGATTCTGCCATCAATGATATCGCTTATGAGTTGGGATATGGAGATTCGCGTTCTTTTTCCAGAGCTTTCAAAAATATCAACGGCATATCTCCTTCCGCATTCCAGGAAAGGGAAGGAAACAAAGCAAAGAGGTAAATTATGCGAAACATCATTGACAAGATCAGACAAACATACGACAACAAGAGTCTCTTTCATAAAATTCGGATGGTAATCTGCGGACTCGTAATCTCCATTACTTTCATCGTTCTTCTGACATCGATGGCTTTTTATTTACACACAAACCGGGAAAGAACCGGACGGCTGGCTCAGGAAAATACAACAAATGCTGCCAACACCATCGGTCTTGCATATACAACTATCCTAGAACACTTTGTAGAAACCTGCGGAACAGACGATTTCGTCTCTGATTTGCATATACTTTCCGATCCTGAAGAAGCTTATACCTACAAGAAGAGTATTCTGCAAAGTGAGTTGTCTTCTCTTGCAGGATGTCATTATATTGTAAATTCCGCAATTCTCCTGTCTGGGGACCAGACGACATACTACTCGCTATATAAGAATACACTGAACGTATCCGGTGATTTTCTCTCCCAAAAGGAACTGGATCGTATCAGTGGAATCACCTGGCTTTCCAAGAGGAAAAGTCCGTTCTTAAGCAGAGATGATGTGATTGTGGTAGTCTTTCCTGTCAAAGCGGATGGCTATTCCAGTATCCGCCTCACAAAAGGCAAAGAAAAAAGCGATGCCTATGTCATGATTCTTCTGGACAGTAAAAGGCTCAACACCGTGATTACTAACGCAGGAGCCGATAATACGAATGGTGAATTCTTTATATCAAACCAAAATGGTGAACTATTAAACCCTTCTGATGATCCGGCGATCCGAAAAGCACTTGACCGCCCACAGCGCAGGGAATTTCTACAAGGGTTGTCCACACAAAAGGATAATCTTTCAAGCCTGAAGACCAAAAATGTTTCTCTCTATGCCCGTAATCTGGAAAAGTCTGATTTATATCTGGTCAACTACGTTGAAAACGAAAAGATTTCAACTTTATTTGGCCGATCTGGAATACTGATTCTCGCCATCGCCTTACTGATGATTATTGTATTACTGGCACTTTCTTTTTTGCTGACACGATACATCACCAGCCCTTTGAATACTCTGGTGAATGTTGTAACCCAGATTGGGTCGGACAGCTATACGAAGCATATTCATGTTCAGACAAACGACGAGATGGGTCAGGTCTTCCGGGCCATTAACAGCATGCACGATACGATTCAGGAGCAAATGCAGCTGATCAAAAAGGAGGAACAGGAAAAATATAGTGCTCAGGTACGTGTCCTCTCCGAACAGATTAATCCGCATTTTTTGTATAATACCCTGGACTACGTTCAGCTGGAAGTGATGAATGGGCATAATACGCCGGCAGCAGAGATGATTCAATATCTGGTGGAATATCTGCGCATCGGATTGTCCTATGGAGATGAGACAATCACCATTGCAAATGAAATCAAGCATGTTCATTCCTATATCAAAATCATGAATCAGCGTTTTTCAGAGTCGATTGTTTTCATGTACCAGATTGCCCCGGGACTGGAAAAAACTATGATTCTCAAGACAATCCTTCAGCCCCTGGTAGAGAATTCGATCAAACATGGATTCAGTATTGATTCTGGCGGTGTACCCGTCGCATCTCCGTCGATTGAGATCAGTTTCTTTCGCCATGCGGATATTCTCAATATCGAGATAACCGACAACGGGAGCGGCTTCGATCCCCAAAACGTCGAAAAGGCTCTCCAAAATGGAGAGCCCGAGGATCAGACAAGGAGACATGTAGGAATCCATAACGTCTATCAACGTCTTTGCACCTACTACGGAAGGGAAAACATCTCTTTTAATCTGTCTTCCATGCCTTTTTATAAGAATACAATCTTGATTCATATACACCTTTCCCATCAGGGAAAAAATGAAAGTTACATCTGAGCTGTCACCATCTCGTAGTAGAAACCTCTCTTTTTCATCAGCTCACTGTGTGTTCCCATCTCTGCGATTCCCTTATTGGCTATGTAGAGAATTTTATCGCAGTTTTTGATTGTTGAAAGTCTGTGGGCCACGACAAATGTAGTCCTCCCGTCCATCAGGCGGTCGAGACCTTCCTGAACAAGACGCTCG
>ENA-UOOI01003463-UOOI01003463.1-fermentation-metagenome-genome-assembly--contig:-NODE-3463-length-11872-cov-62.122281_pt1 | contig 11872 bp, 9 predicted proteins | sample MGYA00245779_ERZ724027 | MGnify/ENA primary metagenome ERZ724027 (study PRJEB28704, sample SAMN03018318) | fermentation metagenome | biome: anthropogenic terrestrial biome; feature: soil; material... | reverse complement strand
TGGTCCTTCGGGGACGGCGCGACCTCGACGGCACAGAACCCCATCCACACCTACACAGCGCCGGGAACCTACACCGTCAGCCTGACTGCAACCACCGCCGGCGGCAGCAGCACGGAGACGAAAGCTAACTACATCACCGTCACCGCACCGGTACAGAACACCCTCTCATTCAATCCTCCCTCATCAGGAGTCCAGATCGCGGAGACGGCTGAGTACAGCATGATCCTCGACGCTGCACCGGCCGGCCTCTCCGGCTTCAACATCAGTGTCGCCCTGACCAACCCCGCCATCGGCGAGATCGTCGACGTCTCCTATCCAGCCTGGGCGATGATGCCGAGGAACAGCAGCCTCCCGGCAGACACAATCTTTGTGCAGGCGGTCGACCTTGACCGGGTGGTCGAGGCCGGCGCAGCAAACGTCACGCTCTGCACCCTGACCGTCCGCGGCGATGCCGCCGGAACCACAAACCTGACGATCACCAGAATGGTGGTCGATGATGACGAAGGTGGCCAATATGCACCCGAGACCAGGGATGCCACGCTCACCGTGGAGGGTCAGCCGGCGCCGGTCGCCGCATTCACCACAAACGTCACCATCGGCCCGGCACCGCTCGCAGTCCTCTTCACCGATACATCGACCGGCAACCCGACATCCTGGTCCTGGTCCTTCGGGGATGGGGCGTGGTTCAACACGACGGACCCCGCTGAACGGAACGCGACCCACACCTACACCTTACCCGGGGTCTACTCCGTGAACCTGACGGTCGCAAACGCTCACGGCAGTTCCTACCTCTACCGGCAGGACTGCATCACCGTGACTCCTGCGGCGCCGTTCCTCGCGAGCATCACGGTAGCCCCAGCCTCCGCGACCCTGGAGGTCGGTGAGACCCGGCAGTTCAACGCGACCGGCTACGACCAGTACGGCGCCGAGATGCCTGTGACAGTCGCCTGGCTCTGCTCGAACGAAACCGTCGGCCGGATCGACAACGGCCTCTTTACCGCCCTCGTGCCCGGCACGGCTCTCGTGAACGCGACAAACAGCACCGTGACCGGTTCGGCCGTCGTCACGGTGACCACATCAGGCTCCCCGAAGAACGGGAGCATCGTCGTCACCGCAAACGTCACGGGTGCGGCGATCCTCCTCGATGGGACGGATACCGGCCTTGCGACGGTCTCTGCCAGCAACGTGATCATCCCCGATGTTCCGGCCGGCACCCACACCGTCGGCGTTGGGAGCGTCACCGGCTACCGCGCCCCGCCGGCGCAGGCGGTCACTCTCCCGGCGGGCGGAACAGTCGATGTAACGTTCGTATTCGAGCCGCTCACCCTTGCGGCCGTCGTGGTCGCTCCCGGCACGGCTATCCTCGAGCCCGGCGACCTGCAACAGTTTACAGCGACCGGCTACGATCAGTACGGCGATGAGATGCCGATCGTGGCCGCCTGGTCCTGCACGAACGAGAGCGTGGGCACGATCGATTCTGCGGGGCTCTTTACCGCACTCTCCCCGGGGACCGCGACCGTGATGGCCTCGGCTTCCGGCATCGTGGGCACCGCGGCCGTCACCGTCCTTCCCGCCGGGCCAGTCCTTGCGAGCATCACACTCTCTCCGATCGAGGTCACGCTCACCATCGGGGAGAGCGAACAGTTCTCGGCGCTCTGCCGCGACCAGTACGGTGAACCGATGGATGAGATCCCGGTCACCTGGTCGGTCGATAACGGGAGCGTCGGGACGATCGACGCCTCGGGCCTCTTCACCGCAACGGGCGCAGGGACAACCGGCGTCACCGCGGCCGCAGGCGAGATCGCGGGCAGCGCGAACGTCACGGTCGTCCCGGCCGGTCCGGCCCCGGTCGATGTGGTCATCGTCTCACCGGCAGCCGTCACGCTGGATATCGGGTGCATCCAGCAGTTCACCGCGACGTGCTACGACGCGGATGGCACCCTCATCCCCGGAGCCGCTGTCGCCTGGACGGTCACAGATGGTGCGGTCGGCCGGATAGACGACGGCGGCCTCTTTACAGCCATCGGTGAAGGCACGACCACCGTCGCCGCAACACTGGATGGCGTCACCGGCACCGCAACCGTCACCGTCCGGCCACCCCCGCCGGCCCTCCTCGCCTGGATCGCTGTCTGCCCGCCCTGCACCACGCTCAATGTCGGCGAGACCTACCGGTTTGCGGCGACTGGCTACGATCGGTTCGGAGACGAGGTCACGAACCTCACGTTCACCTGGTCATGCTGCGATCCATGCGTCGGGACGATCGACTCCTGTGGCACGTTCACGGCCCTTGGCGAGGGGACAACGATCGTCACCGCCTCCGCTGACGGCATCAGCGGCACCGCCTGCGTCACAGTCCGTCGCCCGGCTCCGGTCTGCATCGAACTCTCTCCGGCGAATGTCACGCTGACGGTTGGCTGTACACAACAGTTTACAGCGACCGTCCGCGACCAGTGTGGCGGCGATATGGGCGGCGTCGAGATCGCCTGGTCGGTCGACAACGGAAGTGTCGGATCTATCGACTCCTGTGGTCTCTTTACAGCCCTTGAACCCGGAACGGCGACCGTCACCGCCTCGGCCGGATGCGCCTGCGGCACCGCCTGCGTCACGGTCAAGGCCGCATCGGTCATGCCGTTTGCGGACTTCTCCGCGAACGTCACCTCCGGAATCGCCCCCCTCGCCGTCCAGTTCACCGACAGCTCGACCGGCAACCCGACCACCTATTCCTGGGAGTTCGGTGACGGAGGCACATCGACGGAGCAAAACCCGGTACACACCTACGACGCCGCCGGGACCTACACAGTGACCCTGACAGCCGAGAACGCCTGTGGGAACGACACCTGCTGCCGCAAAGGCTACATCACCGTCACTGAACCCCGGAGAGAGTCGGCCCCCAACCCCTCTGGCGGCTCGTCCTCGCGCTCAGGCGGGGGAACATCCCCATCGCCGGCGGTCCGGGCGGGGGAGAGCGTCACCTGCGGCGGCCTCACTGGATCGGCAGTGACCAGCGTCACCCTGACGGCATCGGGGAATATCGATCGGGTCATGCTTGCGGTGGAGAAGACCAGCCTCCCCGATGGGGTTGCGCCGCCCGACACCCCGGTCTACGAGTACATCGAGATCACCCTTGATCGGGCAGACCCGGCCGATATCGGCAACGCGACTATCGAGTTCGTCGTCCCTGCGGCCTGGTTTACGGAGAACAACCTCTCACCGGAGGCTGCCGCCCTCCTCCGCTATGCCGGCGGCGCTTGGCAGCCCCTCCCGACCGTCTTCCTCGGCGAAGAGAACGAATACTACCGGTTCCAGGCGACGTCGGCGGGGTTCTCCTGCTTTGCGATCTCGGCGCCACCGATCACCGTAGAGGCGGCCGGCACGCCGGCGATGGAGATGCCCGCCGTCCCGGCGACGACGACCCCTGCAGCCCCGCTCATCATAGCGCCGATGCTGGCACCGCTGGTCCTGCTCCTCCTCGGTATGAGAAGAAAGAACTAACACTTTTTTCGGCCCAAAAAGACTTCGCGCGAGGCGTTCGATGTGAATAACGGTGCAACCTCACGCAAAGATTACAACGTACCGGCAGAAAAAGAGCGTAAACGCCGAAGGTATGAGGGGATTCACTCCCCGGTACGATCGTCGATATACTGATGGAGGAGTTCAAGCGCCTCCCACTCACGGGGGCCGCCGCACTTCCGGGCAAGGCCGCTATGGTGTTCGATCAGCCGCCCGAGCCACGGGTCGCGGTTCCTGACATAGCGAGTGGCATGGACCGTAGCGTCCACGATGCTGGAAAAGCCCCGGTTCACCGGGTGCAGCCGGAGCCCGAGCACCTCCTCGTGGAAGGGGATGAGGCGGAAGATGATCGCCTCGTCGCTCGACCGCTCTACGTCCGCGGCAAACGCGGCCCAGGCCTCCACGTCGCGGAGGCGGTAGATGGTCCTCCCGTCGATCTCCTCCCGGACAAAGTCCTCATCGGGGAGGTCGTCAAAAGCGGTCCGGACGTAGAGCACCGGGTCAAATATGAAGTTCGCCACCACAGAACGGTCCCGGGCGATGTTGCGGGCGGTATGGCTCCCCCGGAAGAGGACCATGTGCAGGGAGCCGCTCCGGTTGATGATCCCCATGGGGGCGGCGTTGCAGTCGGTGGTCGCGATCACCTCGTTGATCCCCTCGGTCAGGAGTCCCACTGCCATCCCTCCCCGAGCGCCACGTATATCCCGGCGATGGTGATATCGGCGATCGATCCCGGGTTGATACCGCCGGCGATGCACTCGGCATCAAAAGCACGAAGATCGCGCCCCCCGCTGAGCACCTCGCCCGCACACCGCATCGTCCTCTCCGCAACCTCCTCCCCGTGCTTCTTCGCGATGAAGGTATCCGGCTCCGAGGCAAGGAGGTCCAGGAACGCCCGCACAATCGCCTCCCTGCCGTGCCCGTGCGAGTGAAGCAGGTCTGCGCACCGGCGGGTCAGGGAGAAACCGTTCGTCCACTCCCGGGCGACCATATCCCGGGGCGCCGAGTGGGCCATGATATCGGCAAGCGTCATGCCGCGCTCCCGGATAGCGGCGATCGACGCGGGGTCGTTCACGTCCAGTTCGTCGCTCTCCGCCACCCTGACCCGGGTGAGGCCGAAGGCCGCGTAGAACTCGATCGCATCCTCGACGTCGGTCCCGGAGACGACTCTCCGCGCCCCCTCGATGTCTCCCCCGAGGATGAGGGGGATGAGCAGGATGAACGCCCCGAAATGGGTGTTTCCCCCGCCGTGACCATTCGTTCGCATGACCGCCTCCCGGATCAGGCTGCCGACCCGGCCGCCTGGCCCCTCAGCCGCATCGAACGCCGGCCGCACAAGGATGGTCGAGGCGAGGAAATGTTCGAGGAGAGTGTCGGAATAATCGTGACACCGGTCCACGTTCCCGGGTTTCGGGTAGGCGCAGACCTCGAGCATCATCGCCATCTGCGCCCGGTCAGCTCGATTCATCGCCGGTCTCTTCATCGAATAGTTTATGCATGATCTTCTCGGCCAGGTGATGCTTGCACTGCATGTACTCCCGTGTAGAGAGGCCTTTCTTCTCAAGCGTCATGTTCCTGAACATGCAGGGAGAACTGATCTTGCAGCACCAGGCAAGGCTCCCGAAACAGGTGCTCTTCCCATCATCAAGCGGGGTTCCCTTCACCGCCTCCTGCTTGATCTTCAGGTACTCGTTTCTGGAGAGCCCGATCTTCTCGAGGGCCGGGATGAGCGGGCAGGCCTTCACCGGCATGCAGCAGAAGGCGAGCGCCCTGACGTCGCCGCCACGGCAGAGCTGTTTCGGGGCGTTGTACCAGCCGCCTTCATCGGCGAACCGGGTGATGGCGGCATCGAGGCCGGCGAGCGTCCAGGGATCGGATTTCCGCCCAAGCGAGACGAGGTCCGCACCATGGGAGAAGGCGTCCATCGCCCGGTCGAACGTATTGATGGAGTTGTTTGCGATCAGCATCAGGGGAGAGGCGTTGCGGAGCTGGCGGACCTTGTTGTGCCCGTAGTCCATCAGGTCCACGTGGAGGATATCCGCCCCCGCCTTCCAGACGGTGTGGGCGAGGTCACGGTCGTCGGCGGCGACACCGGCCCGGATCTTCACCGAGACGGTCACGTCCGCCGACTTTAATGCGCGGATGATCTCCACGAGTTTTGCCGGGTGCTCGAGGAGGTACTCACCGCACCCGGCCTCGAGCATCGCCGGCTGCCGGCAGTGGGCGTCGATCTCATAGACCACGCGGTCCCCAAACGCCCCGGCAACCTCAGCGTACGCAGCCGGCGTGCTCCCGCGGAGGTTGATGCCCATGACAACGTCGCTCTGTTTCAGGACATCGATCTCTCTTTCCAACGTTTCCAGGGGATCGTCGTATAAAAACTCTTTACGGCCCTCCTGTGCCATCTGCCGGCTCGCCTCGAGGGTGGGACCGTCGATGGAGTAGCCACCGATGAAGGCGGCCCCGACATGAGCCGCCCGCTCAAGAACGTAAGCCGCATCCACAATCCCGGCCATGGATGCGATCGCTACCGGTGTTTTTACGACCCGATCGTTTACGAGGAGTTCAAAACGATCATATGCTTCCATCATACTTCCATCTCCGTTGGTGGTGAGAGGGGATATTGATTTGTGTCAAGCCCGGGGAGGTCATACTCCTCGTTGGAGCGAACGAGCGCACAACAGAGCCGGAAATCATCGAGCGAGATTCCAGGAACCGCCTCGTAGTATTCGGGCGCCGTACTCCAGGGCATGAGGTATGCCTCCTTCGGCTTCCCCGCGCCGAACCGGGACTCGACGGCAAGGAACCCCCGGCGTCCGATCTTCCGGGTAAGATCGGTTATCGAATCTACCTTGTGGACGTTGTTCTGATCGGAGTGAAAGTGCCGGGAGAAGTAGAAGATCTTCTTCCGGAGATCGACCTGCACTCGATGGCCAGGTGGTAGCGGGGGTCGAGGGAGTCCACGAGGACATCGACGTACTGAGTATCGCATTTGCTCTGCTTGAGCCGGTAGGCGAACCCCTGAACCCGCCGGTGGGCGAAGAACCGGTTGATACGGCAGGTGTTCTCCCCTTCGAAGTTTGCCATCACATCGATCCGGGACCGGGTCCCTAAAAACAATCGGTAATTATTTTAATATAGTATCGTAGTACCTTGTAACATATGGGTAAAAAAGGAATGTTACTGGTTGGGCATGGCAGCAAGCTCCCCTATAATAAGGAATTGATCGAGACCACCGCAGGGATCATCGCCGGAAAAACCGATGAGTATGTTATCAAACCCGGCTTCATGAGCCTCAACACGCCGACGGTAGAAGAACAGCTCGAGGCGTTTCGGAAGGAGGATATCGATATGCTGGTCGTCGTCCCGCTCTTCCTTGCGAGAGGCGTCCACATCAACCAGGACATCCCCGAGATCCTCGGCCTCCCCGAGGGGACCCGGAAAGGCACGTTCCGGCTGAACGGGAAGACGGTTCCGCTCGTCTACGCAAGCCCCATCGGGAGCGACCCCCTCCTTGCCGAACTGATGCTGAAGAACGCGTCCGACGCGATCGCCGAACTGAACTCCTGACGGCTATGCGAATCCTGGTGCTGGATACTATCCACGGCGGGGCGGAACTCGCCGCGGCACTCCGTGGTGCCGGCCACCAGGTGGACGAGGTGGACGTCTACCGCGGAGAGGGCGGCATCCCTGTAGAGGAGGCGCTCGTCCGCACCTACGACCTGGTCACCGCACCCGTTCACCTCGACCCGGATCACCCTCTCCTCCGGCAGCACGGGCCCGCGGTCTCGCACCACGAGATGGTGGGGTGGGTCCTCAGAGCCCATCTCCCCCGCCCGTTCATAGAGATCACCGGAGCACGCGGAAAGACCACCACCGCCCACGCTCTCGCCTCGCTGCTGCCGGGTCCGGGCATCCTGCACACATCCACCGGGACCTACCGTTACCCGGAACGGGTGCGCCTCTGGAAGAGGAGCATCACGCCCGCCTCCCTGATCCCGGCGGCGCATGAGGCCTGGCGTATCGGGGGCTGGCTGGTCGCGGAAGAGTCGCTCGGAGTTACGGGCGCCGGGGACGTGGCGGTGCTGACGTCGCCGGAGGACTATCCGATCGCGGCAGGGAGAAAGCGTGCGATCACCGAGAAGTGCCGGCTGATCTCCCGGACACGGATCGTGGTGCTCCCGCCCGGCATCGACCTCCCGAGAAAGACGGTCGCCGCCGACGAGATGGTATCCTTCGACGGCCCGGTCTGCCGGTTTTCGGGACGGGGGATCGTCGGCACCTTCGCTAACCCACTCTGCACCCTTGCGGGCTACCGTGCGGCGCTCTCGCTTGCGGCCGCGACCGCCTGCGTGATCGGGGTCGACCCTTCGCCGCTTGCAGAGTTTACCGCCCTGCCCGGCCGGATGGCGACCCGGTGGGAAGGAGACCTGCTGATCGTAGACAACGCGAACAGCGGGACGAACGTGGCCACCACCCTTGATGCCGCACGCTACGCGAGGACTCTCGCGGGCAACGGCGCCCTGACGCTCGTCATCGGCGAGGAGGCACGGGCGGTCTGCGAGGGCTTCTCCCCGGAGGACGTCCGGCGGGCGGTATCGGCCGTCGGGCCGACAGGAATCGTCTACGTCGGGGAGGCGTGGTGCACGGCCGGAGAGGAGCATACTGCAGCCTCACTCGACGAGGGACTGGATCTCGCCCGGAGCATCACTCCAGAAGGTGCGATCATCCTCGCGGTAAAGACGTGGAGATAATAATGCAATACATTCAACCAAGACCGAGTTCAATTGTAGCGGGGCTCTACACCGCCCGCGACCTGGGCGTGGACGTGGCGATCCTCCACGGCCCGTCAGGCTGTTCGTTCAAGCACGCCCGCCTCCTCGAAGAGGATGGCATGCGGGTTTTGACAACATCGCTCGCCGACAACGAGTTTATCTTCGGCGGGCATGACCCGCTCATGCGGGTGCTCCGCTACGCGGAGAAGGAGTTCGCACCCCGGCGGATAGCGGTCATCGGGACGTGTGTCGCGATGATCATCGGTGAAGATCTCCAGTCCGCCATCCACGACGCCGGGATCACAACACCGGCGATTGCCGTGGACATCCATGCCGGGTTCCGGGAGAACATCGACGGCGTGATCGCGACACTCGAACCGGCCGCTGCCGCCGGCTGGATCAGCAGCGATGAACTGGAACGCCAGCGCTACCACCTCGGGAAAGCAAACGAGGTGGAGCGGCTGCGGGGGGCGGCGTCCCGGAACTACATCGAGCCTTCACGCGGCGACCTCAAGCACGTCGCGGCACAGCGCCTTGTGGAACTCGCCGACGACGGTGCCACGGGGGTCGCGGTCATGAACGCGAAGAAGGAGACCGCCTATATGTTCGCCGACGAACTCCTGGCTCTCCATGATGTCTGTCCGGACGCCGCGATCACCTACGTCGCGAACCTGGAAGACCGGGGTCTCCCGAAGGTCCGGGAGGATGCCGCCCGGATCCTCGCCGGCATGCGGGAGCGAGGGGTCGACCCCGAGCTCCTCGGGGCGCTGGACGAGTACGGGGCGAACGGCTCCGCGGTCGGGGAGCGGCTCCGGGAACTCGCCCCCGACTTTGCTCTCCTTGTCGGGGTGCCGCACGCCGTCCCGGCGGAGTACACGGAAGGAATTGAGTGCTTCTCGGTCACGAACGGTCCCCGGCAGGTGGCGCCGCTCCGGGAGCTGGGGCACCGGCACGTCGTGGTCGAGATCGACCTGCACCCAAAGACCCTCGGTGTCCGGGATATCGTCGAGAGCGAGTTCGGGGCGGTCCTGCGGAGTATGCGATGAAGTCCCTCCTCGTCGCCGGCGACCGCTCCGGGAGCGGGAAGACAAGCATCACCCTCGCGCTCTCGGCCCTCCTCTCGGCCACCCGGGCCGTCCAGACCTTCAAGGTGGGGATGGACTACATCGACCCGTCCTACCTCACGGGGGTGACGGGCCGGCCCTGCCGGAACCTGGACGACTACGTTATGAGCAGAGACGAACTCCGGGCAGTCTTTTCGCACGGGTGCCGGGGGGCCGATATTGCTGTCGTGGAAGGCGTCCGGGGGCTCTTCGAGGGCGCGGAGGCCCTCACCGACCTCGGGAGCACGGCCGCGGTTGCAAAACAACTCGACCTGCCTGTGGTTCTCGTGGTCAACGCCCGGAGCATCACCCGGAGCGCGGCGGCGATCGTGAAGGGCTTTCAGGCGTTCGACCCGGGCGTTGATATCCGGGGGGTCATCCTCAACCAGGTCACCGGCACCCGCCACCGGGAGAAGGCGGTCCGTGCAATCGAGCACTACTGCGGTATCCCGGTCATCGGCGCCATTCCCCGGACGACGGAGATGGAACTTGCTATGCGCCATCTCGGCCTCGTTCCTTACCGGGAGGGGCAGGGGCACGAGGAGTTCCGGGAGCGTATCGAGGCGGTGAAGCGTATGATCGGGGAGCACGTCGACCTGGATGCCCTGCTCGCCCTTGCCCGGGAGGTTGAGTTGCCTCCGGAGGGGAGCTCCATCTACGCGACGCCCGGAGAATCGGACGTCCGGATCGGGGTCGCGCTCGATGAGGCCTTCAACTTCTACTACGCAGACCTCTTCGACATCTTGGCGTCGCTCGGGGCCGAGGTTGTCCCGTTCTCCCCGATCCACGACCGGCTGCCGGAGGCTGACGGCTACATACTCGGCGGCGGCTACCCGGAGCTCTTCGGCGCGGAACTCGAGGCGAACACCGCGGTGCGGGAGGGGCTCTTAGAGGCCTCCCGGAACGGCACGCCGGTCTACGCGGAGTGCGGGGGACTCATATACCTCACCGACCGGATGGTGCTCGCCCCGGAGTTTGCGGGATCGAAGAGGGAGGAGACCTACGAACTCGCCGGAGTCTTTGCCGGCGAGGCCCGGATGCCGGAGAGGCGGATGCTCGGCTATGTGGTGGGGACGAGCGCGGCCGGGACTCCCATGGGCGAGGCGGCGTTCCGGGGCCACGAGTTCCACTACAGCAGTGTCCGGCTTGCCCCGGAGACCCGCTACGCCTACCGGCTGACCCGGGGGAGCGGCATCGGGGACGGGAACGACGGGGCGGTCCGGGACCGGACGATCGGGAGTTACACGCACCTCCACCCGGTGACGAGCCGGGTGATGCTCGGGCACTTCGTGGACTGCTGCCGGACCTGACGCGGCAAAGGTCGTCCCGGCAGTACTTTTCCCGCAACCGTCGGGCAGGGCCCCGGCGGCGAGTGTGAGCGATGACCGGGTCCCCGCCGCCGTACCATTCCGGGTCACCGCGAGGCGGTTCGGAGCACGAAACGCAAAACATACAAACGAACCGAGACCACACTAGTTCTATGATCATCTACCTTGACGGCAGATACGTCCCCGAAGAGGAGGCGAAGGTCTCGGTCTTTGACCACGGCCTCCTCTACGGCGATGGCGTTTTCGAGGGGATACGCGCCTACAACGGAAAGGTCTTCCGTCTTGACGAGCATCTCGCACGGCTCTACGACTCGGCAAAGACGATCGACCTTGCCGTCCCGATCACGAAAGAGGAGATGGCCGAGGCCATCAAGGAGACGCTGCGACGGAACAACTTGAAGGATGCCTACATCCGCCCGATCGTGACCCGGGGCAAGGGCGACCTCGGCCTCGACCCCCGGAAGTGCGCGAAACCGACGGTCATCGTCGTCGCCGTCACGTGGGGCGCGATGTACGGCGACCTCTACGAGAAGGGTCTCCGGGCTATGTGTGTCTCGGTCAGGCGCACCCCGGCGGAGTCGATGCCGCCGAACGTGAAGAGTCTCAACTACTTAAACAACATCCTCGCGAAGATCGAGGCGAACCACATGGGCGTGGATGAGGCTATCTTCTTCGACACCCAGGGCCACATCGCCGAGGGGTCGGGGGACAACATCTTCGTCGTCAAGAACGGGGAACTCATCACCCCGCCGACCTTGAACAACCTGCGCGGTATCACCCGCCTGGTCACGCTGGAGATCGCGGCGTCGATGGGGCTCACGGTCGTCGAGCGAAACCTCGGCTACTTCGACCTCTATGCGGCCGACGAGGTCTTCGTCACGGGGACCGCGGCGGAGATCGGCCCGATCCGCGAGATCGACGGCAGGGTCATCGGGAACGGCAAGCCCGGTCCCATCACCCGGCAGCTGATGGCGGCCTACAAGGCCGTCACCCAGAAGGAAGGCACCCCGATCAACAAGTGAGGAACTCCGGTCTCCGGCCGGCCCCCCGGGCCCTCCTTCGGCACAACTTTTTTATCCCCGGGTGTTGAAGTTGTATGGCACATCGTGCATGCTGCTATAGTGTAGAGGCCAATCATGTCGGCCTTTCACGCCGA
>ENA-UOOI01003461-UOOI01003461.1-fermentation-metagenome-genome-assembly--contig:-NODE-3461-length-11877-cov-4.729234_pt1 | contig 11877 bp, 9 predicted proteins | sample MGYA00245779_ERZ724027 | MGnify/ENA primary metagenome ERZ724027 (study PRJEB28704, sample SAMN03018318) | fermentation metagenome | biome: anthropogenic terrestrial biome; feature: soil; material... | reverse complement strand
TCAAACTATAGCGGTAGCCGCCATTCCTATTTCTACGGATTTTGGGACATCATCGTACATCTCTTTTTTACTATTTTTTATATCTATCATATTTATAAATTTTGCTCGTATCTTTTACCTTTAACGATAATAAATATCTTCTGAAAATATACTCTAAAATGCATTATTGTTTAAAAAATTAGATAAATGGTTACGTTATCATATTCCCAATTATACACGATTCTAATTAGGATATCAGATGACTAATTCTCTTTCTCTTTATTAAAATTAATTCGCTTCCCTTCTATAACTAATGGTCTATGCATAATACGTGTATTAATACTCATTATATATTCACCCAGAAGCCCAATAAAAAAAAGCTGTATAGAGCTGAATAAAAAGACACCGATTAGTATTGGTGCAGTTCCTGCTAAGAATCTATTCCAATAAATTAATTTCAATATTAAATAGACTAATGCAATAATAAAACCTATAGCAGAAAAAATAAAGCCAAATATAGTTGCTACCCTAAGCCCAATTTTTGTATAGGAAGTAAAACTAAGCATTGCTGCATCGTACAGACTATACCAATTATTGCTTGTCTTTCCTGCACGCCGCTTTTCCTGCCTATATGGAATCTCTTTCCGATTTGGACCAAGTTCTGCTACTATTCCACGTAAAAATGGAATTGGATCATCTAGTCTCCGCAAAACATCAATAAAACTTTTATCATAAAGACCGAACCCAGTAAAATGTTCTATTTGCTCCACAGATGACATTTTCTTAATTAACTTATAATAGCATGAACGAAGAAAATACATAATTTTATTTTCTTTACTAGATATTTTAATTCCGCAAACAATCTTATATCCATTTTCCCATTCATGTACAAATCTTGGAATCATCTCAACAGGATCCTGAAAATCCGCACACATTAAAATCGCACAATCTCCTGTTGTCTGGCATAGTCCATAATAGGGAGAATTAAACTGTCCAAAATTTTTAGAGTTAAAAATCGCTTTAATTTTTTTGTTTTCGGAACAAAGTGTAATTAACCTTTCTCTTGTAGTATCTTTAGAACAATTATCAATAAAAATTATTTCATAATCATATTTTTTTAGATTCAATTCAAACTGCTCAATGATTGCTTTGCTAAGAGGTACGACATTCTCTTCCTCATTAAATGTTGGTATTAAAATGCTAATAGTTTGCATTTTTGTTTTCCACATCCCATGTCTTTAGAATATTTAAAATTCCACTTTGAAAGCTTGTTTCAGCATGCCATCCTGTTTGACTTTGAAGCTTGTCTATTATCGGTTCGATACTAACCATCCCTGTTTTAGGATAAGGCATGGCACCATAAAGTAATTTACTTTTTGAGTGAGTTAAACAATACATTTCTTCAATAAAAAATTTTAATGGTTTAGCCATGCCACTTCCGAAATTATATACTCCATCATCGCAATCAATTTCTATCAACTTTAAAATTCCTTTTACAGCATCATCAATGTATAAAAAGTCCCACATCTGCTTACATTCTGTAAGTTCACAATCTCGATTATTAAGCATCCTCTTTAAGATTGAAATCACCATAGTACCCTCAAAATCTCCTGGACCATATAAACTAAAGAATCTGGGCTCTTTAAAATGCGCCTTATTTTTTGGGCATAATATCATTGCATCTTCATAAAGTTTCAGCTTTTGCTTCCCATATTCAGTGTTTGGATGGCAAGGAGTATTTTCATCTATTGGGTAATTGTATGAACCATATTCTGCCTGTGAACCAGCGCTGACGATTGTTTTACAGTTAAGATGTAATGCTGCATAAACCGCCTTCATTGCGCATTTATAATTTTTAACCTGAATAGCATCATTCATCCTATCTAAACCTCTTGCACCATTCCAAGCAAGATGAATTAAACAATCACAAGATTCATGAATATAACAGTCTAAATTATCATAATCAGCCATGTCAATCTGTAAAAGAGTAATTTTATCTGACATAGGCAGCAATTTAATTTTATTTGAATTAGGACGAACCACAGCATAAATTTTCAAACTCTTAGCAACCAATTCTTTTATTAAATTAACTCCAATAAAACTTGTAGCACCAGTTATAATTATGTTTTTCATGCTATTCCTCATCGCTCATCAATTTGTTATACATCTCTCTATTCATTAAAGGGTCTTGGTCATGAATGGGTTTATTCATAGCCAATTTCGGGTAAACATAAGTTTTATAACCACAATCAAAATTAATAAATAAAGGTGTTGGATCAGATAAAATTTTATTCAGTTGAGTAAAATCACTATTATTATTAAAAGAATAAGATTTTATTCCATATGCCTGGACAACTTTTTCAAAATTCGGAACAGTATACCCTGTATTTGCTGTTGTCATTACAAAATTAGAATCAAAATACATTTCTTGAAAATGCCTTATCATACCTAAAGAATGATTATTTAATAAAATAATTTTGATGGGAAGATGTTCTCTTACAACAAATTGCAATTCTTGAATATTCATTTGAAAACCACCATCACCTACAAAACATATAATTGGTTTTTGAGATGCAAAATATGCTCCAATTGCTGCAGGAAGTGAATAACCCATCGCACCATGGCCACCAGAAAATAAAATTCTTTGTCCATCTTTTACTTCAAATGATTGAGCTACCCAAACTTGGTTCTGTCCAACATCAGTTGTGATTATCGCATCGTTGGGCACATAACAACTAATCTTGTTTACAATTTTGTTAGGAATCTGATAATCCATAAATTGTAAGCTTCTTTTTAATCTATTACATTCATTTAGCCAGTGTAAATAGCAATTAGATAAATCAAATCTATTGTCATATAAAAGCATAGGCAACAATTTTCTAATATCGCAAATTAAATCCATCTCATTCTTTTTAATCTTATTAGAAGTTTCTCCAGCATCTATATCAATACGTATAATTTTCGCATTTTCAGCAAAAATATCTTTGTTCACGCCAGTTTGTCTACAATCCATTCGGGAACCAATGATAATAATTAGATCACTTTTAGCGATCGCAAAATTTGCGTAACGATGACCATATGCACCAATAAATCCAAAATTATACGGTGAATTACTCGGCAGGCAACTAATACCAATCATACTAGTAACAACTGGGACTTTTATTTTATTTACTAATTGTTGAAATATCGATATTTGATTTGCCTCACTAATGCCCGCACCCGCAATTATTAATGGTTTTTTTGCTCGCACTAAAGCATAAAATAAAACATCTTTAATATTACTATAATCAGGCGTATTTTCAGTAGGTATTTCATAACCCTTCAATAGTTCTGGTTTAATGTCAGTACGCATGACATTCATTGGAATGTCTAAAAGCACCGGACCTTTACGACTATCCATACAAATAAAAAAGGCTTTTTCCAATTCATAGCGAAAACTATTAACATCTGTTATCTGAATAGCATATTTTGTTATAGGTTTAACAATACTAACAATATCAGTTTCCTGAAAACCCTTTTGACGAACAGATAAATTTCCTTTTGCCTCATAAGTATTTACCTGTCCGGTTATAAAAATGCAAGGAATTGAATCAAAAAAAGCATTTGCAATTCCAGTAATAAGATTAGTTGCTCCTGGGCCACTTGTCGCGAATGCTACACCTGGGAGATGAGAAATTTGCGCATAACCACATGCACAAAAGGATGATGCCTGTTCATGATAATTGACATGTGCAGAAATCCTATCTGCAAATCTGCTGAAAGAATCCATGAGATATGTTACCATTCCTCCTGGATATCCAAAAACATCAGTTATACCTTTTTTAATCAAGAAAGAAACTAAATAGTCACTAACTTTCATACTACACCTCCTCATCTAAATGCCCAAAATTTATTGAGCAAAAAGTTTAATGGTATCGTTATTAAAAGATTAATAATTGGTGCTACTATTTTCGAAACAGATAAGTATTGTACCATAATAAACATCAATATCATGCTAAGTAAAAACGTACTAGCATATGATAAATAGGTTTTTATTAATGATCTTGAAATCTTGCCTTTTAACATATGAAAAACATACTTTCTGTTAAAATAATATGCATTAAGTACACTAGCAATAAATCCCACTGCACTTGCGATAAGATAATTAATTCCTATGCTCAATAACGCATAATAAATAACAAAATTAATAGCTGTATTAGATACACCAACTAACCCAAATTTTAAAAACTGTCTAATAAAAATTCGAAGATTTTCTTTGCCTATTACTTTATGCTTCAAATAATTCACCATTTATTCTACAGCTTCCTTAATTGTTTTTGCCATATAATCAATCATTGCATCTGTCATTCCTGGGTAAACACCTACCCAAAATGTATCATTCATAATACGGTCTGTATTAGTTAATTCTCCAACTATACGATATCCGTTTCTAGTTTTCCGCATCTCATCAAAACAAGGATGTTTTATAAGGTTTCCCGCAAAAAGCATCCTTGTTTGGACTCCTTTTTTTTCTACATATTTTACCACAGAATTACGGTTTACTCCTTTTTTACAAGTAATCAGGAAGCCAAACCAGCTAGGACTGGAGTTTTGGCAAGCTTCTGGCAAAATTATTTTATCTGTTACATTCAAAAGTACATTCTTTAGCCTATTAAAATTATGTATCCTTTTCTCTACAAATAATGGAAGTTTTTTAAGTTGTGCACAACCAATAGCAGCTTGCATATCAGTTGCTTTTAAGTTATAACCAAAATGCGAGTATACATATTTATGATCATAGCCGAGCGGCAATTCACCATACTGTTTATCAAAACGATGGCCACACATATTATCTTGTCCGGGTGGACAAACACAATCCCTACCCCAATCACGAAAAGATCGAATAATTTTATTCAAAAGAGAGTTATTAGTATAAACTGCTCCACCTTCCCCCATCGTCATATGATGCGGTGGATAGAAACTCGATGTACCAATATCACCAATTGTCCCTGTAAACTTTTCCTTTCCATCAATAATATATCTTGACCCTAAAGCGTCACAATTATCTTCAACTAACCATAAATTGTGTTCATCGCAAAATGATTTTACAGTTTTCAAATCAAATGGATTTCCAAGTGTATGAGCAAGTATAACTGCTTTTGTTTTTTTTGAAAGTGCTTTTTCCAGCAAACTTGTATCAATATTATATTGAGGTATACTGACATCAACAAAAACAGGAACAGCACCAAATTGAATCATCGGCGTAACAGTCGTGGGAAAACCACAGGCAACTGTGATGATTTCATCTCCACGTTGAACTGCCCTTTTCCCTAAAAGTGGAGAGGTAAGTGACATAAAAGCAATAAGATTCGCAGACGAACCTGAATTTACCAGTGAGCAAAATTTCACATTCAGATATTTTGCTAATTGCTTTTCAAACTGTTCAGTATATCTACCTGAAGTCAGCCAAAATTCGAGTGAACTATCAACCAAATTTACCATTTCTTCATGATCATAAACCCGAGAGGCATATGGAATATGCTGTCCTTCTTTAAATTCTTTTTTTGGATTATGATAAGCATCACAATATTGAGAAACCATATTTAAGATCTGTTCCCTTGCCTGCTTTTCTGTCATATTTTCAAACATAATTATATATTCTCCTTATCAATCTAAAACTTGAGATAATTTTCAATCTGTTTATCCATACATGCAGAAACATCACCATGTTGGCAGTAAACTTTTGTCCATTCTACCGTTTTTTCAATCGCTGTTTCAATATTCCAACGTGACCGCCATGAAAATACACTTTTCAATTTGGAACAATCCAACTTAAGAAAATTTGCTTCATGCGGTCCACTTATTGACTTGCTTATCCAACTTTGTCTGTTTCCCCACTTTTCACAAAAGATATTTACAAGATCGATTGTTGTTACACAATCACACTCGTCTGGCCCAATATTATAATAATCTGCATATTTATTATCTTGATATTGTGCTTGTACAATCATCAAATATGCATATAATGGTTCTAATACATGTTGATATGGTCTTATCGAATTGGGATTGCGAACAATAATCGGTTCATTCTTTAATGCTGCACGTACACAATCTGGGATAATACGGTCATTGGAAAAGTCTCCTCCACCAATCACATTTCCAGCCCTTGCTGTTGAGATTGCTACATGACCATCTGCGAAAAAAGACCTTTTATAGCTATGCGTCACCAATTCTGAACACGACTTACTATTTGAGTAGGGATCAAAACCATCCAGTGGCTCATTTTCACGGTATCCCCATATCCATTCTTTGTTATTATAAACTTTATCTGTAGTAACGTTCAAGAATGATTTCACGCACGGATTTTGCCTTACACATTCTAAAACGTTTACTGTTCCCATCACATTTGTTTCATATGTATATACAGGATTTTTGTAACTGTCACGCACAATTGGCTGTGCAGCTAAGTGCAGTACAATCTCCGGCTGTACTTTATCAAAAACATCTTTCAGTTTTGGCAAATCTCGAATATCACCTATTATTGATACAATTTTATCTTGAATGTCACAAATATTGAAAAGATTAGGTTCGGTTGGTGGCCGTAATGAATATCCAGTAACATCTGCCCCTGCATTTATAAGCATTTTACAAAGCCATGATCCCTTAAAACCTGTATGTCCAGTAATAAAAACCCGTTTGTCTTTAAAGAAGCTCATGTCCAACATCAGTCATTCCACACTTTCCAGGGAGCTTTACCAGACGCCCATAACTGTTCTAATTTTTGCTTATCTCTTTGAGTATCCATACACTGCCAAAAGCCTGTGTGTTTATAAGCCACCAATTCTCCTTCTTTAGCCAAAGACTCTAACGGTTCCTTTTCAAAAACAGTATTATCCCCTTCAATATAATTAAAGACTTGAGGCTGGAGCACCATGAATCCTCCATTAATCATACTTCCATCATTCTCATTTTTTTCTCTAAACGATTTAATTAAGTTATTTTTGTAAATCTCTAAAACGCCAAAGCGCTGTCCCACATTGATTGCAGTCATTGTAGCAATTTTACCATGAGATTGATGAAATTCAACTAGCTTTCTTATGTTAACATTAGAAACACCATCACCATAAGTGAGCATAAAAGGTTCATTACCTACGTATGGCTGAACTCTTTTTACACGACCACCTGTCATGGTATTAAGCCCGGTATCAATTAAAGTAACTTTCCATGGTTCTGAAAAGTTGTTATGTACTATCATTTCATTTTTAGCTAAATCAAAAGTAACATCTGAAGTATGTAAAAAATAATCAGCGAAATATTCTTTAATTACATAGGCCTTGTACCCCAAACAAATAACAAAGTCATTATATCCATAATATGAATATTGTTTCATGATATGCCATAAAATCGGTTGCTCTCCAATTTCAATCATAGGTTTTGGCTTGAGATGAGACTCTTCACTAATTCTTGTCCCAAAGCCGCCTGCTAAAATTACAACTTTCATATTGCTTCTCCTCCATATATTATAATAATTTATTTGATATATCAATCAAATTAAAATATTACTCATTCAATTTCTTCAATATGAAAATCAGTGATTCTAAATACTAATACCCTAGGGTCGCCTGAAGCATTTACCTTTTTGGCATTACAATTAAAATTAACTATTGACTTACCAGGAGGCAATATTACTGTTCTTGTAAGATTATATCCTTTAGAATCAACTTTATTATTAAGATTAATACCCAAACCTCTAACTTTAAGATCAGATAGTTCATCATAACCAGTACAAATACTCATGCTAATATTAACTTTTTTAACCTTTTCTGAAGTGTTGTTAATTACTAAATCTCCAGATTCTGAACACCATCTCCAACTATCCTTCTGATTTCCTTCTAAATCTGAAAATCCTTTTTCCCACGATATAATAATGGGATGCATAATCTTTTCTCTTCTTATAGCCAACTCATTTTCTGATAAAGTCATTTTTAGATCTTTACTATACTCATCTAAATTATAAAATAGTAACCTTCCATTTTCACTTCTAATAGGATCTACTTTTATTATTTTAGATAACTCCTGTTCTAACTTTTTATTTGATACATCATCATAACCATAAGTATCAACATAAATACCATTGAAACCTGCTATAGAGATACTCTCTACAAACTCTCCTATCGGCTTTTTAGTTATATATTGCTGCCACAAATCACCTTTCCTACCTTTCATTCCTCCATAACTCCATTTTAAAGTTTTAGAATGTAAATATCCTTTTAGTAATTCATAATCACTCATTTTGTTTACCGGGGGATTTTCAGGATAAGGCACATAAGGCAACTGGAATATCATTGATCCCTTAGGTACACTATTTTCTATTCTCTTTACAAAATTATCATCCATGATAAATTCAGCACTGTTTGAATCATAAGGTGGAATAAAATTTCTACTTGTTTGGTCAAGTAGTCCTGCCACTAATAGAATCATAATAAATAAAAAAAACAAACAACTTCTTATTATCTTATTTCTATGAAAACTCACTAAATTATTTAACAATAAACAAAACATAAGTATAGAAAAGAAGGCGATGTATATGCTAATTCTATTATAGGCTCTTATTTGAGGACTTATTATAAGAGCAAACAATGAGCTAAATCCTCCTATTGTGGCTAGTAAAACTGAAGATATATTTAGCAGCCCTAAACTATTATATAAGATATTTTTATTATTTTTAAGAAAAAGTATGATGAATATGGTAATAATAAATCCACAGCTTCCTATAGATCCCAACGATGCCATATCATTTTCATTTACTAATGGTTCTTTTATATTGTATAGATATTTATCATTTGATATTGAGTTTATTCTGTGTCCACTTACAGGTAATAAAAGTTGTGTAATTTTCATGCCATATATCTCTGCTTCTGCGGGTGAACGTTTTGCACTTTCGTTATTTATTCCATTTTTATGATAAAATATAATATTGGGAGATATATTAATTAAAATTCCACATGATATTATTATAATCAATAATGTAGATGTAATAAAATTTCCTATATTTTTGAAATTTATACTAGAACTAATCCCGGCTATAATTAAAAAAAAGCAGGCAAAAAAAGCATAATAGATACCAGCTGATGAAACTAAAGAACAAACAATTACAGAAAAAACCAGCTCATATTTCTGTATAAAAAACTCTATTTTTTTAGTCCTAAAATTATAGCTAAATAATCTAAAATGCCCTACACATATCCATATTATAACCAGGCAAATCAAGGGTATTAAGTAATAAGATGATAAAAATAAATGTGCTTCTCCTCTCATAAAGTGATAAGGAAGGAAAGTATAAATCAAACTGCCAAATATAGATACAATATAATTAATATTTAATTTACGGAATACATACATACAAGATATTGCAGTTAAAGGATAAGATATTAAATAAAATAAATTTAGTATAAATGCATAATTATGTGAAAAAAGTGAGATTATTTTTATAATAAAAAAATTTAATGAATCACTCGTTGGAAAATCATACATGTTTTGTCCAAAAGGTGCACCTAAATAATCGTTATGAAAAATCCATTTATTATCTATTATTTGCTTTATAAAAGAATTACTTAATATTCCATCAGTACTATATGAAAAAGGTACGTAAATATTAGCCTTATCTATCCTTAATAATATACATAATATAGATACAGAAAGAGATACTATTACTAAATATGGAATAAATACTTTATTTATTTTTTTATTAGGTTTTTTCATTTTTCCACACCCTTTATAACCATAATTTTTGAATTTGTGACAGGAAACCAAACAACTTTTTTGCTGCTTATCAAATTATTTTCCTCTATCCATATAAAATATTTAGATATTTTTCAAATTAGTTTTTATACTGACAAAGGCATAAATATAATTTCTATGCATCAATCCCAGACATACGTTAAATCATCTACTTCAAATAAAACTAATTATCAAAACGACATTCAAACAACTTTACTATTATATTTATCATAATACAGTTTGAATTGAACAATAATATAATTAAATACTAAACTCTCTTGATTCATGACTCTACTACCATGACTGCACGAAATAATAATTCTTTAATAATGTATAACAAGACTTGAGTCTATAATCTGCCATATAGACATCTTCCTTGTATAATAGATTTACAGCCTTTCATAAGTAAATTATAAATATCATTAAAAATATGTTCAGTTTATTGCAGCCTATTTATATGATATTTTTTACCAAATCTATAATTGCTGAATTTTATCAATTAATATATTGGCTATCTTACTCCAATCGAAATTCTCTTCAATATATTTTCTAACACTATTAGTTAGTTTACACATATCTAAATCGTGTCCATACAAAGCTTTGCATATATCAGAATCCATTTCATTTATACTAGATAAAATGAAAAAGTCCTTTTCCCCGATCCCTCTTGCACCAAATTCAGTTGTTATAACTGGTATACCTGCTGCCATATACTCAAACATTTTTAAATTAGTGCCTGATCCTGACATCATTGGATTTAATGCAACATCCACTGCATCAAGTACAGCCTGTTTTGCATCCTCATCTAGTACTCCCAACAAACCAACGTTTTTAGGAATCTTTTTATTTCTAAAATATAAACATTGGCTGCCCATCAACAGATATTTAATCTCTGGTGTTTTCTCTGCTAATTTAAATATATATTTACAAGCTTCCAAATTGGGCTGATGCCAACTGCCCATAAATAGTACTATCTTCTCATTTTCGATACCAAGCTTTTTTTTATTGGCTTTTCTTGATTCAAAGTTAGTAAACTTAACTAAATCAGCATCAACACCATTTGGAACAATAATTATCTTATCAAGAGGAATATTATAAAGTTCAGACAATTTTTGCTTATCATCTTTGGAACATGCCATAATAAATCCGCTATTTTGACAGCATTCCTTTTCAATATCAAAGACTGCTTTTAATAACTTTTCTGAAGTCTCATTATTAGGTAACATATACTTTTTTAACATATACTCGATATCTTGAGCTTCATAAATATATGGTTTATTGCCAATATATTTTTTAACTTCGGGTGACAAATAAGGATGAGACAATATTACCATATCTGATTCGCTAATAGACCTATTTAGTTCTTCACCATATCTGCTTGTGTATGATGACAATTTAGGCATCATTATATCTGTAACAGGTATGCCAATTTTTTTCAATGTCACATTCCTTTTCTTGATGGTAATAACTCTTTGGCACTCTAGTTTCCCTCATATTTATCGATATCTCTCCGCTAAAATAACTTTCATCAGCATTTGCAAAGCTAACTATCTCAACATCATAAATTTTAGCCAAGTTACGATATAAGTTATAAACTCTTGCTTGTCCGCCACCTTTTGGAGGATAAATTGGGAATGTGGAAGTTACTGTAATTTTTTTCTTTTTTTTGTTGTAGAAATAATGCTATCATTATGCTTTACACTATTAGTAAGTCCATTAACAACTGACTCCCAAGTAATAGATTTTACGCTGTCATAAGCATTCTGACCCATTTTCGTAAGATCACTTTTGTTTAAGCTACATATTTTATTTATATACTTTGCTATATCCATAGCATTTGGATTACATATATATCCATTCATGCCATGCTTAACAAATTCATTGGTTCCACCAGAATCATTACATGTAATAACTAATTTTCCACTCATCATGGCCTCTATTGTTACTAACCCATAATCTTCTTCATATGGCATATATAAAACACACAATGAATTAGAATAGTATTCTATAACATCATCATCATTTATAAAGCCTAAAAACTCTATTCTATTATCGCCTTTAGCCATTTCTTTCAATTCCATTTCTGTTTTTTGCAATAGCAAATTCCTCACTTTTGCAGAGGTTTTTCCCCAGGCACTG
>ENA-UOOI01003460-UOOI01003460.1-fermentation-metagenome-genome-assembly--contig:-NODE-3460-length-11879-cov-11.147919_pt1 | contig 11879 bp, 7 predicted proteins | sample MGYA00245779_ERZ724027 | MGnify/ENA primary metagenome ERZ724027 (study PRJEB28704, sample SAMN03018318) | fermentation metagenome | biome: anthropogenic terrestrial biome; feature: soil; material... | reverse complement strand
AGGAAAAGCATCGGTTTAGCAGCATGAAAAAGTCCAGAAAAATGTCCGCACCCCCGCTTGTAGAGCCGTCAATGACGGGTGACAGTTTTCCCAAAGTAGAGATGTTCGCTCAGTCCTCGTTCCGCAGCGCTCTCTTCAGGCCGTCGAGATCCAGAAAATCGTGGACGAACTGTTTTTTCAGCAGCTCGGGCGGGATGAATTCGTTGTATTTGTTCTTGATCTGAACCTTGTCCGGCAGAGGCAGGTCGAAGAGATCGGCGTCACAGGCAGGGATGCCGCGGACGGCGCTTTCCAGGGTTTCCGCCGCTTCCGGCGCGCCGCCGCTGAAAACGGCTTCCAGATAAACGCTGGTTCTCCACGGAATCCTGCTTTTGATGCCCCGCTTCAGCAGCAAAAAGTGGAGCGTAAACAGCTGCCGTGTTCCGACCCACGGGAATACGGCATATTTGTTTTGCGACAGTTTCGTGACCGGACGGGTCAGGATGCCGGAATTCCGGGCGAGACGCCGCATTCCCTCCAGCCGGTCGCGGCAGGACGCGCTGAGGTAAGGATAGGAGTCGTCGCATTGCAGGATGTTTTTCATTTTACGGACCAGCGTCGTATGCAGATCGGCGTTGAAGTCGACGTCCCAGTCGACGGTCGAAACGCCGGGAACGAGCTTTACGAAGATCACCTTCGCCTTTTGGCTGACCTCGACCGTTTCCCACGTCCGTCCGGCAAGGGCGAAGCGCATTCCGGGGGGATAGATCTTATCCACCGTTCCGATCGCGCGGCTTTCGTCCTTGACCAGATAGTATTCGGGCACCCGGAACACCGCGAGGAAGCGGTAGTCGCCGACGACTTTCTCCCCGGCGGGGCCGATGATCAGGCCGCCGTTTTCCAGTTTCTGAAGTTGCCCGATCGAGAGCAGATGCCTGAGCAGGAGTCTGTAATCCGCCGGGGGGATCCGCCGAAAGCAGGTCAGGGAAAGGACGTCCCGCGCCAGCCTTCCCGGCGTGGCTTCCCCCGCCGAAAGCAGGTGGCTCATGGTCTGATGGTAGAGCAGCGAGTACGGGTATCCGCCCGGCGACAGCGGTTCGATCCATCTTTTTTTCGTGTAGAGTTCGATGATCGCGACGGTGCGCAGAAAGCTCCAGTTGATCGGACCGAGGGGGTCGGACGCCGCGGCGTGGACATCGTCCACGAAGGTGAACAGGATCTGCGGGATCTGCCCGCGCCTTCCGCAGCGGCCGAGCCGCTGCGCGAAGCTCGACACCGTCGCGGGCGCCCCGATCTGGACCACCTGGTCCAGGGAACCGATGTCGATGCCGAGCTCCAGGGTCACCGTCGCGCCGGTGACGATTTTCTCCCCGGACGTTTTCATCTCGTCCTCCGCCTGTTCGCGCAGAACGCCCGAAACGTTGCCGTGGTGGACGCGGTAGACGTCCGGCGTTTTGTTTTTCAGGGCGATCTGCCGCAGATTCGCCATCACGAATTCGATCTCTTCCCTCGAATTTGCGAACACGATGGTCTTTTTCCCCAGCGTCATTCTGTACAGATACTCGAAATGCCGCCTGTCGCCGTCGTCCAGAGGGGCGCCGCCCCCCGGCGGGAAAGCGGCCGGTCCCGCGTTCTTCTTTTCAAAGCGCTGCACCAGAAGTTTGACCGTCCGGCGCCCGGGATCCGAAACCGGGGCCGAGCACCGCCGCGGGGTCCCGGAATTCAGCCAGTCCTCGGCCGCCTCCACGTCGCCCAGGGTCGCGGACAGACCGATCCGCCTCGGCACGTTCCCGGTGAGCCTCTGAAGCCGCTCCAACAGGCAAAGGACCTGCACGCCGCGCACGTCGCGCATGAAATAGTGCACTTCGTCTATGATCACGAAGCGCAGATCGCCGAACAGCTTCAGACAGGCGCCCCGTTTGCGGATCAGCAGGGACTGAAGCGATTCCGGCGTGATCTGCAGGATCCCCCGCGGATGTTTCAGCATCCGGTTTTTCTCCGCGGCAGAGGCGTCGCCGTGCCATTTGCAGACCGGCAGCCCCGATTCCAGCAGAAGATCGTTCAGCCGCTTGAACTGGTCGTTGATCAGGGCCTTCAGCGGGCTGATGTAAAGGACCCCGACCGAGCTTGCGGGATGATGATACAGCTCGGTCAAAACCGGCAGGAACGCGGCCTCCGTTTTGCCCGAAGCGGTGCCGGACGACAGCAGCAGATTGTCGTCCGTGTCAAAAACCGCCCGGCACGCGGCGACCTGGATCTCCCTGAGTTCCGTCCATTTGCTCGCATAGATAAAATCCTGGATATACGGCGCCAGCCTGTCGAATGCATTCATCAGATTTCAAACTCCGCAAACGCCTCATCCTGCGCGGCTCCCCCGGAAGGAACGAATCCGCCGCCGTTCAGGATCCCCGTCATCGTCCGGTCCGGGTTCTGGAGCAGAATATCCAGCAGCTCGATGAAATCCCGGATGATCTCCCTCGGCGTGATGTGCGTGTCCGCCCCGACCCGGTTGTACTCCGCGTTCAGAAAGCACATCAGGTCGTCGTGCGTGACCGCGGGGGTATAATCGAACAGCTGCCCGTGCATCCGCACGAGCTTTTCGATCAGCACATAAACCTCGTCGTACGTCAGCATTTTGAGCCGGATGATGGGAGAGAGAAGGTCTCTGGCGCTTTCCGACGCGAAGCGTCCCTCCGAAAGCCTCGAGCGCAGCGCCTCATAACTGAAAACGCCCTTGTATTTGTCTTCGATGCACTGCGGCGTTCCGCCGATCAGAAAACCGATGTGCTTCGCCCTGCCTTGAAGCACGTCGTTGTACATGGTCAGGATTTTCTCGTAATTGTTCTGCCTCGTGGCGGCATGGGGGATTTTAAAAATATTGACGAGCTCGTCCACGATGACGAGCATGCCCCGGTACCCCGCGCGGACCATAAACTCGGCAAAGATCTTGAGAAAGTCGTACCAGCTGTCGTCGGTGACAATGAAATTGATGTTCAGGTCTTTTCTGGCCTCGGTCTTTGTGGGGTATTCGCCCCGGAACCATCTGATCACCTTGGATTTCAGCAGGTCGTCCGAGCGGTTGTAGGCCCGGTAATAAAGCAGAACGGCCTTGGCGAAATCAAAGCCGTTCACCATGCCCTCCAGATGGCCGACGACCGTATAGACGCGTTTTTCCACCAGCTTTTCAAAGCCGGGATCGTCGGCCGGGACCTCGCCTTCGGCGGCCACTTCGGTCTGGATGCCCGAAATCCACCTTTCCAGGATCAGGGGCAGCGCGCCGCCGTCCGGTTTGGTCTTCGTCGACAGATTCTTCATCAGCTCCTTGTAGGTCGCGAGGCCCTGTCCCTTGGCGCCGACGAAGCGCCGCTCTGGGGAAAGATCGGCGTCCACCACGGCAAAGCCCCGCTCAACGGCGTAGTTGCGGATTGTCTGGAGCAAAAAACTTTTCCCGCTGCCGTATTTGCCGACGATGAAGCGGAAGGCCGCCCCGCCGTCCGCTATAATGTCGATGTCATGCAGCAGCGCGCCGATTTCCTGGTCGCGTCCGACGGCGATGTACTCCAGCCCCACCCGGGGGACGACGCCGCCCTTCAGGGCGTTGAGAATCGTGCTGGTGATGCGTTTGGGCGGATTACTGGCATTCAATGCTGATCACTCTTTTCAAATCGTCCTTGTATTCGTCGAATATCGTGATTTGATCCGAAAGCTCCATGATATTGTCGCCGACCGCATCGAGCGCTTTCTGATTGATCCCGTCGACAAGCACTTCCGGCATCGTGCCGTTCTCCTTTGAGAAAGCGTGCAGGTCCCTCGCCGGCGCGGACCGCAGGATCATCCGCACGGCGGTCAATTCCGTCCGGCTGAGCGAACGGGCGAACGCGCCCCACGCGTCCGCCGCCCCCGCCGCGGGGCCGGAAGGCGGTTCCGCCGGGGCCGGGCGCCGGATCTCGGGTTCCGGGGAACCGGCGGGCGGGTCCGGCTCGGCTTCTTCCTCATCGGCCGAAAGCCTTTCCTGGATCTTTTGGGCGTTTTCCCGGATCGTTTCAATCCGGCCGGCGTCCACGGTGACGATCCTTCTCCGCGACCGCCTGTCATACGCGGCGACGGCGGCGTCGATCCGCGCGAAAAGATCCCGCGGGTCCCCGATCTGCCGCGCAAGCTCGGCGGCGTCGATTTTCTTTGGGTTTGCGGTCACCCTGTATTTGAAATGCCGCTTTCCGCGGTAAAACTGTTCGATCCTCTTGAGGAGATACCCGATCAGAAGGCGGCCGTTCTCTTTCGGAATTTTATTTTTGGACGACGTCCAGCGTCCGTTTTCGCATCTGTACCGTTCCGTATCGGAGATCTTGACGAACCTGTTTTTGTTCCGCCTGGAAAACGAACAGTAGAGCGCATTGGAAAACGGCGTCCACGAACTGCTTTTGCTGTAGAAGATCAGGTCTTCAAACTCCCCGCCCTGTCCGCGCATGAATTCGTCGAGCGCTTTGACCACGCAGTCGAAACAGGCGCGGATCGTTTTTGCCGTTTCGGGGGTGTAGAAAATGGACTTTTTGATCTTGTAATCCGAATAAGGATAGTAGAAATCGAAAAAGCTCCCGGCGCCGGAAGGCCGGTAGAGCTCCTGCAAATTCCCGGTTTTTTGCAAAAGCGCTTCAAACGGCTCTGAAAATTCGTTCGTGATGTAATAATCCTTGATCCATTCGTTCATGTACCGGTCGAGTTTTTTCTCATAGCCCCGGTATTCCTGCCAGAGGAAGGCCAGTTTGCTCAGACCGTCCTCGCAGTTTTGAACGCCGATGTTGTTGATCAGCTCGTAAAGATAGAGAAAGACGTAGGAAAACGCGGTTCTTCGGACGATCCCCCCGCGCACTCCGCTGCGCCATGTGAAATAGGTGCGCAGCTGCTCGTAGCCCATCCTCTGATAATAGGGGAAATACATGGAAAAGGGCGCGTTCCCCTCGTAGTCGTCTTCGAAATGTTCCATCAGTTTTGCCTGTTTATAAAACAAAACCGTCTGAAATCTGTCCCTCGAACCGCTCAGAGCGCCGGCCGGCCGGGAAGTCCATGCCAGCCGGCGCATTTCGATGAAGCGTTCGCGCTTTTGATCCGCGGGACCGCGCGGGACCGGGATCGCTTCGGAAACGGGTTCGCCGCTCCCGGCGCTTTTGGGGTCCTCCACATAGACTTCGGCAAAACCCTGACGAAACGGCGATTGGTACGTCTTGTTTTTCAACTGGGCGACGAGTTCGTTCACATGCCGCACGATCTCCTTTTTTCCGTTTTCCCACGGCATGGAACATCCCTCCTCCCGGCGCTCCAAAACAAAACTTCTCCCGCCGTAACTATAGCATATCGATCGGTCAAAAGCAAACGTGACGGATCTCCACCCATCCATGTTTTCCACCGGGGATACGGAAGCCCCCCGGGGGATGCATCCCCGCCGCGCCGTTTGCTCCGTTTTGCTCCATTTGGATGCAGGTTCCATCGCGGGATTTGAGGATAAAGAAAAAGCCCCGATACGCGAATGGCGTGCCGAGGCTCTCGACCGGTGGACACAGCGGGACTCGGGTCGTGTAATCTCAGCCCGCGTTCCGCGAGTCCCCTTGTTTTCCTCGGGGAATAAGGTGTTCTGTGTGCTGCTCCCAACCTGCGCCGAGGTTCTCGCGCGGCTTATGTCCGCCGAAAACAAAAGCGCCCCCTTGCGGGCGCCTTCGTTTTTTGTGTTGTTTGCTCAATTTAGATGCAGGCTTCAAACGCGAGAATTTGAGCTTGAGAGTAAAAAAAGCCCCCACACGCAAATTGCGTGTCGAGGCTCTCGACTGCCTCCGTACCTTTCCGCAGGATACAATGACCCAAAAGGTCAGTCGGAAAATTTACAGTTGCATTTTAAGGGTTCAGTTGCAATGGCTGACCTATCGTGTTAAGGATGCCAAATTAACTATGTGTCCCATTACAACATACAGATCTCAGAAAGATCCGCCAATGCAGACCTTTAGCAGATTATTGTACTATTCTTATCAATGCGGTTACGATAGCATCAATATCTGCCATGGTATTATTCTTTCCGAGAGAGATACGTATTGTACCTTTTGCAAGATTCTCATCAAGGTTGATGGCTTTAAGTACATGGGATACTTCCGTATTTCTACTATTACAAGCAGAACCAGTGGAAATACAAACTCCAGCTAAATCCATGCGATGAAGGATTGCTTCTCCATCTGCACCTGCAAAGGAAAGACTAATTAATCCAGGAAGAGTATTTGCTCCTCCGTTACGAAAATATGAAATATGTTCATTTGATAGAGAACTTAACAAGTAATGCTCTAAAGCGCATATATTTATACATTGGTCGTCAATTGCATCGTAGTTTTCCTTCAGTGCTGTTGCCATTCCAACGATAGATGCAATGTTCTCTGTTCCGGCTCTTCGTGAACTTTCCTGTGCTCCGCCATCAGCATAAGGAGCAATTTCTACGCCTTTTCGTATGTAGAGGAATCCTATGCCTTTGGGACCATTAAATTTGTGCGCGGATGCCGAAAGCATATCAACTCCAAGTTCTTGAACATCAATTTTTACATGACCTATTGCTTGTACCGCATCTGTGTGAAACAACGCACCATGTGCGTGAGCAATCTCACAGAGTTCTTTGATAGGCTGGATAGACCCTATCTCGTTATTGGCAAACATTATCGATACGAGATGAGTGGTATTAGAAATCATGCCACTTAGTGCTTTGGGCGTGATGACTCCATTCGCAGTGGGCATTAAATAAGCTACTGGATACCCGAGACATTCAATAGTTGCGCATGAATGCAACACAGCATGATGTTCAAACATTGACGTTATCGTCGCTTTTTTTTGCCCATTTGTGAAAGCAGCTCCTTTGATAGCCCAGTTGTCACTTTCAGTGCCGCCAGAAGTAAAGAAGATTTCATCTGGATGCGCATTAATACATTTGGCTATTGTAGCTCTTGCCTCTGTCAGAGCTTTTTTAGGCTTTCTTGAAAACGCATATGGTTGTGAAGCGTTGCCATACTCATCAAGGAGCCAAGGTGTCATTGCATCAAAAGCAGCCTTGCTCAGTTGTGTTGTGGCCGCATTATCGGCGTAAATCATATTTGTCACCTCATTTGAACAGCGTACAGCCTTCATCTTTAAACTCTTGAATTTTATCAAGAAGCTCCTGTACTGTGCAGCCAAGATACTCTGCCAAGCAATCCATACAATAGAAATTAGCTATATTAGCACCTAATAATTTTTTATTAATTCCAATGGTATCTTTTCCAAGGTCGCATTTTCCGCAGATAACACAGCTAATTCTCATCATTTATCTCCCTCAGAGAGAATGTCGGCATCTGCTTCTCATCCTTTTTATACTCTTTGTCAAGGATAGCAAGTTGCTTCTGAATAATCCCACGCATTCTAACAGCAGGGCGCAAACAATATTGTTGAAACTTTTTTGCATTAACATCCTTAACGCTACGGACGTTAGGAAATAATAACTTCAAATAAGCTGTTGTGATTCTTTTTACAGCTTCTATGTGTCTCTCGTATCCATTGTCGGATACCTCCACAAGCTGTTCAACAATTGAACGATATGTTATGTCATCGCGCAGGGCATGCAGTATTGTGCAAAAGTACTCCGTGTTGAGTGCCCAGCCAGACACTTTTAGCCCGGGCTGCATTGGCGGAATATCCCAACCCTTAATAAATCCATGAATTCTATCTACCATAGCGCTTTCTTGAAAGAGTGATGGTAGCTCAGTTAGCATATTTTGATATTCGTCCATGTTATCTGTTTCAATGTTTCCAAGAAAAACAATTCCGGCGTCCGATGCCACTTCAAACCCATTGACATCACACCTGCCCTTCTCCATATAGCCTTGGAGAATAGAACGCATTTCATTAACATCATTAAACTGTACTAATTTAACTTCGTCGATAGCTACGTAATCGTGACCGGTAATGTAACCAAGAGATTTCCGTGCAGTATCATAAAACATTTTTGCCCTTGACACTTTACCGCCATCGGTAAGAAGCCCATACTTGCTGATGTTTCCAAAAACGTAGGACTTTCCTGTGCCCTTTGGCGCTAACTCAATCAAATTCAGGTTTTTTTCAACGAACGGAAGCAAGCGAGTTAACATTGTGAGTTTTTGCTCTTCGCTGGCATATCCTTCTGCGTTATAATCTATCGCACCCAGCAAAATATTTATCCACTCATCTGTTGTGAACTCAGTGCGAACATCTTTGTAGAAATCCATATCAATTGAGTATGGGCAAAAATCCGTAAAGCCTGTCAACATTATTTTGCCCGGGATTTTGGGCTTTGCAGTGTCATCTGGCTGTCTATATCCAAGTTCAACGATGCCCCATGTTTCATGTCCTTTGACCAACTCGTTCTTGAATGTATCCCAAATATGAGGTTCTATTACAGTTTCTTTATTTGACAATCCAAAATCGGGAAGACTGAAAGATATCTCTTCCGTTTTAATGTCAATATCAATAGAAATCTTGGTTAGTATTTTTACACGTTCATTCTCGACAATAATTCGGTTTTTTATCTTTAGCCATTCTTCTTTCTTAGGCATATAGGCAGCTACAAAGCTGGATAATTCATCAACATCAAAATGTCCCTCTTCATCCTCGAATTTCTTGAGTACCCAATCTCGAAGAAAGGACGGCAGTTTTAAAGCCTTAAAAGTGCTATTTTGCTTCAGGTCTTTGTAAACGACCATTTCATCGAAGCATTCTCTTAATTTATCCATAAGTTCTCCTTCCTTACAGTAGGTCTTTAACGCTGGATCCTTCGTTTTTAACAACGATAGGTAGGTTTGATGCAATCAGATTTCCGCAAGAATAAACATCAACATAATATTGCTTGGCTCGCTTGATATCGGGCATTTCAATGGAGTAGAAGTGTTCGTCAAGCGGTGTTGCATCATAATATTTCCCATTAATACAAACGCTAACATCTTGTAGTGCTTTTGTAGAGAACAACTTCATTGCAGCCTTTCTTCGGTAACTTACCAGTATCTCAGGTATTCCTGTAAAGCTCACTGCAGCATCGATCGGCATCAATCTAACTTCAATTATTTCTGGTGAATACGAAATTTCAATTATTGGTACTGTCACTTCTTCAAGTGTCGCGCCACCATGAACTTCAAAGTTCGCTTTTCTGCCACCTTTAAAACGGTCATAATTTGCAAGCGCCCAGAAGTCATCAGCATCTGTTGCGAAGTCGGGCTGAACATCTATCTCTGATTTAGGGCAACATCTGCCTGAATGGACGCCACTACTGCCCATCTTCCACTGGTTTTCTGTTTCATTTATAACGGCAAGGCGGCTGGCACCATGGTCGGCGATTATTACAGCTTTATCAATTGTTCCGTTTGCCAATTTGACCTTTATCGAACGAATAATATCTTCAATCGTGGAGAGCTCTTGTGAAAGATAAATCGGGGGTTTGACAGCTTGATAGTCTGAGTTATCTTTTCCGTGATGCTTAATCTCATCTATGTCCTTAATCGAAATCATTGAATGTGGTGCTTTTGCAAAAGCATCAATAAATTCTTTATTTCTACTTGTGATTGATGGCAATTCACAACGGCACACACGGACATGAGCTATCATGCTCATATCATGGCATAGAGACATAATAAACCCGAGATACTCAACTCCAAGCGCATCGATAAAATATAGTTGTGCCCCTCGTTTATCTATTAACTCAACGCACGATGCTCGTGGCTCAAGGATGCTGTTGTATTCCCGTTTTTCTGCCTGCTCTGTGACAACAGACAAAAACTCAGGAAGTACTTTATTAATAACCTTTTGGTACTTATATGTCTGGAAATACTCATCCAACAAGGCATTTTTGAATCTAAATGGCAACAGATACGAATATAGCTTGGGATAAACAATTTTCAGAATTTCCATGAGCTCTTCACGGCTGTACGCAAGTCCGTATTTATCAAGGAGAAAAAATACTGTTTCCTTTTCCTGCTGCGTGTTATCTGTTAAATAATAAAGAGCAGTTTTTTCTTTGCTAATTACAATTTTACAGAAATCAACAACATCATCAATAGGATTACCGAGAGAGTTCAATAGAGCCTTTCTTGTAGTATAGCAAACAGAATAAATATTTGAAGTTGGTTCGACTTCCAAGATGTCTCTGTAGGCATGACGAGCAAGATCTCCTGGACTGGTTGCCCTGGAAGCAGCGGTATCGAGACACCAATTATTTTTCGCACCGAACAGCTTTAACCCAATGAAGAACAACCACTTTCTCTGAGCATCAAAATTCAGATAGTTGGGTATAACAAGGTCAAGGGTTTTTGTATTGCCATACTCCGCTGCGATAAGAGAAGCCCAAGTATGGTGTTTTTTAAATTTTTCAAGAGCATAGTTCCATTCTGAATCAGTACCGAGTGATTCATCTAACTGTGTAGTCATGTCATCCTTAAAGCAGAGTGCATCATACGCTGTTTTCAAATCCGATATCAAATAGAGTGCTTTAGGAAAGGATTTTCGATTCTTCTCCGTATTGATATAAATAATAGCATCGTTTCTCGTTTCAATAGCATCTGCTATTGCATGAATTCCTGTGAAAACAGTAATACTTTTGGAAAGGAACAATTCGCTCGACGTGAAAACAAGCTTGGTATGTTCATCATCAATTCCATCCACAATGCAAATGCGTCCAGACAGACGAGGGTCGCGGAAGTTAAAATAAGACTTGCATTGAAATGTCAATATCACAACGTGACCAGTTATGGTCATGGCAAGGAGATTGGATATTTCATTTTTTAAATCTTCTTCGCCTCTCAGCTTTAAAAAAGAAGAAAGTCCCGTAAGAAATACCGGTTCAGCTTTTCGGGATAGGCTGTCAAGCAAATTATCCATCTGCGGAAGCTCGTCTGTTTTACAGTAATCAGATGCTGAGGTGAATGTGTTTCCGATTACGTTAAAATGAGATTTCACTTCTGACAGATCGGCAGAGTTTTGCACATCAATCACAAGCACACCGACATCGCTCTTGCGTAGATATTTTTCAATTTTATTTATGCATGCTTCAATATTCATGCGCTCCCTTCCTCACTTTCCTTTAATGATTTCCATACCAACAATCATATTGTCTTTGATTAAGCTCTTCAAATACTCCCTCGCATCCTCGATACCCATTTCATCGATCTTTTCAAGAGCGCGAGCGCAACCACTCTGAGAATACTTTGCTTCAGCCATCTGTTTTAGCTTTTTATCGACTTCGGGGAGCCCAAACCAATCATACGGTTCTGAGGTAATCGTACGGTCAAGATATTCTTTAACCTCGTCAACATTTGTTAACATAACGGCATAACTTTTAATGATTGTTTCCTTAAATGCTGCGTCAAGCGCATAATTATCATTTAACACATCAAAAAAGTCGGCAGACTCCAGATAAGTAATTGCGTTATTGATGGATTGTGCATCAGGATGACTTTTATTAACAGTTCCAAATGCAGCCCTTGCCTTTTGAATGTCCTCATCGCTAACAAGGCAAAGAATTGGCATTTTATGTTTTTTTGACCAGTCTCTCGGTGAACTTGATCCGGTTTTGTCCTTCCATAGTTTTTTCAGTTTTACGCTGCCAAGAGTTGCCCTGTAGTCGCTCACTTTTGTTTCGACGGTATTTAAGAAATCATTCTTATCCTGTGTAAACGCTCCAGCAGGCATGGTAGAGTATAATTCGCGTATTTCTACATCTGACAAGTCGCTAAGATAATAAGCGCAAACACGTTTGAATAAATCAACTTGATTGTTGTATAGATTACGGAACGACTCGCCGTTTAACACAAGAAGGTCATAGAATTTTTGCTTCTGAGAGTCTAAAAGTTGCCCTGACTTTTTTACAGAACAGAGGA
>ENA-UOOI01003458-UOOI01003458.1-fermentation-metagenome-genome-assembly--contig:-NODE-3458-length-11890-cov-3.585889_pt1 | contig 11890 bp, 16 predicted proteins | sample MGYA00245779_ERZ724027 | MGnify/ENA primary metagenome ERZ724027 (study PRJEB28704, sample SAMN03018318) | fermentation metagenome | biome: anthropogenic terrestrial biome; feature: soil; material... | reverse complement strand
AATAACGATATCCGGTATCGGGATCGGTTTTTGCTGGAATCAGCAAGCGAATTTTGTCATAGTAGCGCAGTGTTTTAATACCTACTTTACATATATTTGAAAATTGGCCGATACTCAACATAGTATATTCTGCCTCCTGCAACGTTGATTCGAATCTATAAGGGAGTATAAAGCCTGCCCCGACGGGAGAGTCAAGTGCTTTTTCAAAGTTTTCCATGCGCTGGAGTTGGTGGAAGGGGAAAAGAAAGACTCGGGAAGTGAGACAACTATCTCACAATTCCGGGTGTTCTGATGCAATGTGCAGTTTCAGTTTTTCAAAGGTCTCTTTGCTTAGATCGTGCTCCATTTTGCAGGCGTCCTGAGTGGCGATTTCCGGGTCAACGCCCAGCATTATGAGCCACTTACTAAGGAGCTGATGTCGCTCTAAGATCTCGTTAGCGATACGCTCTCCCTTGGGCAGCAGTTCAATCCAACCCTCTTCATTCATCGTAATACATTCGTTCTGGCGAAGCAGCCGCATAGCTCTGCTGATGCTGGGCTTGGAAAAATTCAGGGCCCGGGCGATATCAATGGAACGTACTTTTCCTTGTTCGTTCCTTATTCTCAAAATCGTTTCCAGATAATTTTCAGCCGATTCGTGAATCATAGTTTATGTTCCTCCAGGATCGTTTTCTACGGTATTTGACTACTTTATCACATTTTTGCAAACGTTTCAAGGCATTGCAGCCAATTCTGTACAAAACGCCGTCAGCAAAAAACACAAATTACTTTTTCCAAATAGAAGCCAGCATCAAAATCAGGCTTAAGAGGGATTAGAATACGCGTTGATCCGAGACCTTGAGGTAAGTCAGGAGGAAAAGGCGCCCGGAAAACCGGACGCCTTAGAACAAGTGTGAGGCAACTATGTTTGGTTGCAGAAACGATTGATAGGAGTGATGCTATCTGATGTGTTAGGCGGGAAGAAATCACTAACGGGGAAATCAACCTGCTGGAATACATCACAGGGGTCGTCATCGCAGGGTTCGCTGTTGCATTCTTTGCCAGGCATACAGTAGTCGTACATGGGGATCAGCAACTGGGAGTCACGTTCCATGTACAGAATAGAGAATTGACCCAGTGTGCAGTAAATTCGCTTTGCTCCGCTGTCACAGAAGTTAATTTCCTCATCAAAGGCAGATAAGATCCCCTTTGGAATTTCGGAAATAGGGAGGTCACAGCAGCACTGAGGACGGGTGCAGCAGTCTACCAGGCGCATGGAAAGAATCAGCGGGTCAACTGCTTCGCAAATAGCGGTGGGGAGATTTTCATCATAGGGCAGAATATCATTATCCAGCTTCTTGCAGGAGTCCTCACTGGTAAAGCGTTTGGATCGTCCTTCGCTGCCGAATAGGATGGAGCGCTTGTCAAAGATCGCCAGCCCGGTAATCGGAGCGGTTTTTGCGCAGCCGGCGGTAGCTTCTGCAGTGATCTTATAGAAAAATCTCATGTCTACCGTATAGAAGCCACGTCCAAGGCCCACAGGTTGGACGTCCATGTAAACGTAGAGTAACGTTGCGCGTCCGGCTCTCAGTGACATCGCACCATCAATGATGGGTTGAGAGGAACAGACAGGGTACAGGCGCAGATCTTCCACACAATCTTTTGCCTGGCAGGAGTCATAAATCTTCCTTGTATGAATGCAGGTGGATTCCCGGATCTCGTGGTGGTTGGCAGCCGGGGTTGTTGCTGCTTTTTCAGGCATAAAAATACCTCCTTCATAGGTCTGAGAAGAGAATAGTCTCTCCATGACATACTATGAAGGAGGCAAAAAACTGTGTCAGCCGACAAGATTAGCCATGAGCTTTACGGCGCTTTTATTTCGGACAGCGCTGATGTTATTCAGGAACAAAACATCGTTAATGTTCAGATCTTTTACAACTTCCGACAGGGAACGATTGTCAACATCGGGGAAATAGCGGTAGTCTAGAATATAGACATGCTGATAATTTTCTACCAAGAAAGGCGCGAAACTGTTGCCGAAGGATTCCTTGATCAGCAAAATAGAGCTGCCATCCTTCTTGTTTGGATTTTCGATGTGGCTGAGCGGATTGTCGCCACCAATGAATGTGTTATACTTTGAGCTGGAAGCCCAATCGCTCACATTGGTAACAACCGTCCAATCCCAAGTGGAGTTCTTATCGTCTGTAATGGTGATGGTATTAGTGGAGGGCGGAATATAGGCGTAAACTGTATCAGGATGATTCCTCAGGGATGAGGCTTTGGTATCCCTGTAGAAACTGCCCCTAAAGTTGTCATATTTGACCTCTTCAAATTGATCCAGTGCTACAGCACTCTGTCCCGAGTCAGTGCAGAACTGTTCATAGGCGTAATAAGCACCCAGAGCGGTCCAGTGGTGGTCAGTACGGAAATAGAGATAGTCGCCGTCCACGCTGTGCTTTAGCAGGGTGTTAAAAATATCTACCTTGCTTACGTTATCCGCCATGCTGGTATACAGGTAGTTGAGCGCCTTCTGCTGGCTGGAGGTGTTAATTCCATCACGTACTGTTTGAGGCACACAGATATCTATGCTAGTGGGGACGATCATGTTGTACACATGAGCGGCACCATTTAGTTTAGAGCCGGCGCTGCTGATCATTTTAATATAACTGTCTGCGGCTGCCTGATCAAAGTTGTAGTATTCATAGGCAGCATCATCAATGACTAGCACGGCCCCGAGTTTTTCCACTTTGGCATCTTTGTCCAGTTCCGGGATCGTAGGATCATCCTCTGGCTGTTGAGCGGAAGCGTCCGTTTTGCCTGCAGAGGATGCGGGGGCGTTATCAGGTGAGGTTATTTCTTCCGGTTCGGAGCTGGTTGCGAGAGGCTTGTCTGGAATATCATCTGCCTTGTCTACTTTGCCAACCACCTGAGTAGTTTGAACTCCATAGAGTTGCGTGATACCGGTTTCCAGTTTCAGGAATGCCTCACGGAAGGGGAACGTATCTGCAAACCAAGTGTTCATTTGATTGAAAAACTCGCCGTTGGCCACAGTGGCAGCGGTAGGAATCGGGAATGCGGTCAAATTACGCTGCTCCATATCAGAATAAGAGGGACGAAGCGGAATGATAAAGGAGAAAATCGAAAAGAGGAACAAAAACGCAAAAAAGATTGAATTTGCTCGTTGCGTGAATTTGCGTTTCTGAAGTTTGGGGTCTTCAGGTGAATGAGTCGATCTCTTTGCAACTACAAAGTCATCTCGATCCTCTTTGTGGTGAAAGAACACATAACACCTCAGTTGTATTTTCTTGATTTTGCGCAGAAGCGTTTCTGTTAGTTTTGGTTTGCAGTTTTGATTCCTCAAATCCATTCACATCCTTTCTAGATATGTGCAGTTTTTGTCATGGTGGTTAAAATCTAAAGTAGAGGAAGGGATTATAGCTGTCGCCGACCAACGCCGCTGTTGACAGAATCAATAGTACAATCGGAACGGCAATCTGTACCACTTGCAGTGCAACCTGAGCATTGGGCTCCACGAGCGCCCTTTTTTGGAGTCTCTCACCAAGGACTTTGGCAATGGGAGTGCATGCTAGAATTGCGATGATAAAGAACAGGAAGCTGCCCTTGAAAGCAACCGTTGTTTCGTAATTGGTAAAGGAATTTCCGTTTAGCCCGAACAAGCCCTTCAAAATGGAAAGAATCTGGGAAGGTGCTTCGAACCGGAAGATCATCCAGCCAAAGGAAACGATTAAGATGGTGTAGATCCGTGACAGGGCACGAGGGATATGAAATTCGCTTCTAGCTAAGATTGCTTTTTCTGTTACGAGGAATAGGAAGTAGTACAGCCCCCATAGTAGGAAGTTCCAACTAGCACCATGCCAGAAACCGGTCAGCGCCCAGACAACCAAGAGGTTAAAGATATGGCGCAACTTGCTGCAGCGGTTCCCGCCTAGAGGGATGTATACGTAATCTCGGAAAAACGTACTCAGAGAAATGTGCCATCTGCGCCAGAACTCAGTGATGGATTTGGAAATGTAGGGGTAGTTAAAGTTCTCATGATAATGGAATCCAATCATGCGCCCCATACCGATTGCCATGTCAGAGTAGGCGGAGAAATCCAGGTAGATCTGCATAGTATAGGCGAACATACCCAACCAGACCGACAAAACTGGTTGAGAGATCAGCGTGGTATAGATGGAATCGGAGGATGTGGCGGCAAGGAAAGAATCGGCAAAACTGCCGCAGGTATTAGCCAGCAGTGCTTTTTTTGCCAGTCCAATGGTGAAACGGCGAATGCCATAAGCCACATCGGCTCTTAGGATTTTACGATTGGTCAGTTCTTTTTCTACGTGCTCATAGCGAACAATAGGGCCTGCAATGCACTGATGGAACATACTGACATAGAGAAGCAACGTAAAAAAATTTTCTTGTGCCTGCACCTCTCGTCGGTAAACATCTACCACATAGCTCAAAAGCTGGAAGGTATAAAAACTGATGCCGATGGGAAGTGTGATAGCAAGGACATTCTCCGGCACTCCAAACCAATTGTGGAAGTTTTGCAGGAAAAAGGAAAGATATTTGAAAAAGCAGAGCAGGCCAATATTGATCGTGCAACCGATGATCAGGCACCGTTTGCGTAGCTTTTGCTCCATGCATTTGGACATTTCCTTTGTAACCAGCCAATCAGCCAGTGTCATGCCAACTAAAAGTAAGAGATAGACTGGACCTGCCCAAGCGTAAAAGATCAGTGAAAAAATGAGCATGATACGGTTTCGCCACTTCAAATCCGGCATCAGGCGATAACAGAGTAAGTTTAGTGGGAAAAACGCATAAACAAACAGTAAACTGGAGAAAACCAAATCGGTTCATCCCCCTTCCGAGCGACGTATTTCGACTTCATGATATGCAATTCGATAAAAATCATTCTAGCATAGTGGAAAATGGCTTTCAACCAAATAATTTTTACAAATTGTTAAAAAAGCAGACACCGCTATTTTATTTGTTCGCAGTGCCTGTTTTGGGCAAGGTTACATACGATTTTTTGGATATAATATCGTTTTATTTAGAAGCAATCAGTTCCATCTCTATTTTTGCGCCAGCAGGTAGTTTTGCTACTTGCACGCAAGAACGGGCAGGAGCATTTTGAGGAAATTTTGTGGCGTAAATTGCGTTCATGGCGGAAAAATCGGTCAGGTCGGTTAAAAATACGGTAGTTTTAACTACATTTTGGAATGTCATTCCGGCGGATGCCAAAACTGCCTCCAGGTTCTGAAATACCTGGGTTGCCTGGGCCTCGATGGTCTCACCGGCCAGCGTGCCGGTTTCCGGAATCAGACCAATTTGGCCTGAAGTGTAAAGCGTAGTTCCATCCAGTACAGCGTGGGAATAGGGACCCAGGGCAGCTGGCGCATTGGAAGAAGTGACAATTGTTGACATAATTAGAATCAGTTCCTTTCTTTTTGAAATTCTGATTCTTATTCTAGCATACCCACTCCAGAGTGCAAACTTTTCTTTGCAACAAAATCTTGTGTATGTTATAATAGTACAAAAATTCGATTTGTAGGAGGCTGGGCTGTGACTATTTTAGGGATTGATCCCGGTATCGCTACTGTTGGCTTTGGTGTGATAGAGGCAAAAAGGGGACAGTGCCAGGCAATCCGATACGGTGTCGTTACGACTCCTGCGGGCCTGCCCTTATCCAACCGATTGTCCATGATCTATCGTGACATGGAGGAACTGATCCATACCTTCCACCCAGATGAGATGGCGGTGGAGGAGCTCTTCTTTAATACAAACCTGACAACAGGAATTTCCGTTGCCCATGGGCGGGGCGTGATTTTGATGGCAGCAGAGCAGCTGGGAGTACCCATTTTTGAATATACCCCCATGCAGGTAAAGCTGGCAGTGACCGGTTATGGGAAAGCTGATAAAAAGCAGGTCATGCAGATGACGCAGCGGTTATTGCGCCTGAAATCGCTGCCTCGGCCAGATGATGCGGCGGATGCATTGGCGATTGCCCTCTGCCACAATCGATCGGCTACCAGTCTGATCAACACAGATCGTGAGTTTGACGCTCACAAATATAATACGCGATAATTGCGAGGCTATGCTATGCTATTTTTTCTAACTGGAACCGTTGCGCTCGTCGAACCTGGGATGGCAGTTCTTGATTGCGGCGGCGTTGGATACGCCTGTAAAACGACCAACTACACACTGGGAGCCATTCAGAAGGGGAAAACCGCTACGTTATATACCCATCTCTCTGTCCGGGAGGACGGAATTGATCTCTATGGCTTCGCTACGAAGGAAGAAAAACGACTGTTTCTGCTGTTGATTTCTGTTTCTGGTGTGGGGCCAAAAGCGGCGCTTTCCATTCTCTCCACCGCTCCCCCCCCTCAGTTAATCCTTTCCATCATAATGGAGGATGTAAAAACCCTAACAATGGCACCTGGGATCGGGAAGAAAATTGCTCAGCGCATTGTACTGGAGCTGAAGGATAAATTAGCCAAGGAACAGAAGATGGAGAGTGGAACCAGTAATATGGTTTCGTCTGGCGCTCATCTAATGATTCCGGAAGATAAGGTAGCGGAAGCTGGAGCGGCACTAGCCGTTCTGGGATACAGCCAGATGGAAATCCAGCAGGCGCTGAAGGGCGTGGCGTTGAACGATCTTTCCAGGGAAGAGATCGTCAAGGCTGCACTAAAGAATATGATGACAAAATAATCCCTTTGCAGGAGTGCAGATATGGCAATTGATTATGTGGAACCTACTTATGAAGAAAATGGAAAAGGAGAATCTCTGGTAAGGGCGGAGTGTACTTGGGAAGATGAAGGGGAATACTCGCTCCGCCCCAGTCGGCTCAACGAGTATATCGGACAGGAAAAGGCAAAGGGCAACTTAGAGGTTTTTATTCAGGCTGCGAAGCTGCGGCAGGAGCCGTTGGATCATGTGCTGCTCCACGGTCCCCCGGGACTGGGGAAAACGACGCTGTCAAGGATTATTGCCAACGAGATGAATGTCAACATTCGAACGACCTCAGGACCAGCCATTGAGAAGCCTGGAGATTTGGCTGCGTTGCTGACCAATTTACAGGAAGATGATATTCTGTTCATCGACGAGATTCACCGAATGAATCGCTCTGTTGAAGAAATTCTCTATCCTGCCATGGAAGACTATGCCATTGATATCATCATCGGAAAAGGCCCCAGTGCGAACTCCATCCGGTTAGATCTCCCTCGCTTTACTTTGATCGGTGCGACAACCCGGGCAGGCAGCCTGTCAGCGCCGTTGCGAGATCGGTTTGGGGTGACACTGCGACTGGAGCTTTATACCCCTGAGGAACTGTCGATGATTGTAGTGCGCAGCGCCGATATACTGGATGTACCCATTGAAAGCGACGGTGCTATAGAGATTGCAAGACGCAGCCGTGGCACGCCTAGAATTGCCAACCGTATGCTACGCCGAGTGCGAGATTTTGCACAGGTTTGCGCCGGTGGCGTGATCACAAAAGCAGTAGCAGATCGGGCACTTACGGCTCTAGAGGTAGATCGCCACCGGCGCAAACCTGGGGTTAGACGCCATTGACCGGCGCATGTTGCAGGCTGTAATTGAATACTATGGTGGCGGGCCGGTGGGGTTAGACACACTGGCGGCAACCATCAATGAGGATACGGTAACGTTAGAAGATATGTACGAACCCTACTTGATGCAGCAGGGATTTCTGACTCGAACGCCTCGAGGTCGCTGTGCGACCCAGAAAGCATATGAGCATTTGGGCGTATGCTTTCCGGAACAACAGGAAAAACTATATTGAAGGGTGAGAAACTGTATATCCGGGTGTTTTGTCTGGGTAACTAGGTATTTTAACGGTTTGTTCTGCTTGACCATCCATTTCAGACCTGTTATACTTATTTTAATAGGAGACCAGAATGACTGTTTTTCAAACAACCTACGATATGCAATCGGATGAAGATCTTTGTGTCTTGACTGCTGCCGGTGACCATATGGCAGAGGAAACATTGATCGGACGGTATATCCGCATGGTGCGAATGCTGTCTAGGCCGTTGTTTCTCATGGGTGGGGACAGTGAAGACCTCATTCAGGAGGGGATGCTGGGGCTATGGAAGGCGGTAAGGAATTACGTCCCGGATCGTGGCGCTTCTTTTCGGACTTTTGCTCAGACCTGCGTGAAAAATAGTATGATCTCCGCCATCAAAACTGCTGCAGGGAAACATCATATTCCCCTTAACGATTCCGTTCCATTCGAGACCCTTCTTTTTGAAAGAAATGATCAGTTGGCAGTGAGTGACCCTGAGACACTTTATATCGATCAGGAGATTTGCAGCGAACAGTTGAATCAATTCTACAGTAAGCTGTCTGGTTTCGAGGCAAAGGTGCTTGACTTGTATCTCAACGGCCTTTCTTATTCGGAGATCGCAGATCAAGTGAATCGTTCACCGAAATCGGTGGATAACGCTGTCCAACGCATCCGGCGGAAGTTCTCTCATCTATAATAGGACAGAATCATCTTTGCCGCCATCTATTTCCCGGCGATTTCAGCTTACGCTGAACGCAATATAGTCCTAAGGGACAAAAGTATACTCAAAAAAGAGAGGGTTCTAAAATGTTCGAAGACAAGACACTTGTATGCAAAGATTGTGGCAACGAGTTCGTATTCACCGCTGGTGAACAGGAATTCTACGCAGAGCACGGGTTCCAGAATGAGCCGCAGCGCTGCAAGCCCTGCCGTGACGCTCGCAAAAACGCGGCGCGTGGCCCCAGACAGTTCTTTACCGCTACCTGCGCTAACTGCGGCGGTGAAGCCCGTGTTCCGTTTGAACCGAAGAGTGACCGCCCTGTTTATTGCAGCAATTGTTTTGCTCAGATGCGCGGAGAATAAGCCTACAGATTCCATTGTAAACATGATTCGGAAAGAGAGTGCAGTTTGCACTCTCTTTTTTTGTCCAACCGGCCTATTTTGGTTGAAAACTAGTGAAATTGTGGTTATAATAACAGCATATCACTAGGAGGTATTTTTAGATATGCCCGAAATTACAAAAGATATGATCATTGGTGATCTGTTGAAAATGATGCCTCAGTCCGCTTCCGTTCTGATGAACTGCGGAATGCACTGTGTGTATTGCCCAGCTTCTTTAAACGAGAGCATTGAAGAAGCTTGTATGGTTCATGGTCTGGATTGTGACACCCTGATTGATGAGCTCAACGCAGAACGTGAGCTGACAGCGTCTGAATGTTAAAAACAAAGCGTATGAGAAGAGCGGCCCAAAGAAGGCCGTTCTTCCGCTATCCTGAGAAATAACGGATGTGAGTAATTTGAATTTATCCCTTCGACTGAGTGCTGCCGCACAGTGGGTGCCCCAGTATGCCCGGCTTTGCGACGTAGGAACCGATCATGCAGCGTTGCCTATCTGGCTGATGCAGCAGGGGAGAATACATAGCGCAATCGCTACAGATATTCGAACAGGCCCCTTGGAACGCGCCCGGAAAAATGTAGAGCGGTATGGATTTTCTGGTAAAATTCAACTGCGGCTATGTGATGGCTTGTCTGGGGTAACAGCGCCGGAAGTGGACACGGCTTCTATCTGCGGCATGGGCGGAAAAATGATGATGGCTATTTTAGAAGCTGCCCCTTGGACCCAAAATGAAGTCAGGTTGATCTTACAGCCTATGAAGTCTCTAGGGGAACTGCGGAAATGGCTGTCTCAACACGGTTACTGCATCGAACAGGAGCGCGTAATCTGGGAAGAGGGGCATTGGTATACGTTACTTTCTGTCGTAGGCAAAAATGATGAGACAGTTCTGACACCAGGGATGGAGGAAGTTGGAATTCCAAATCGCTGGTGCAGAGAGGAAAACCGACTAAATTACTTGAACTATGCCGTGGAACGGCTGGAACGACAAAAAAAAGGACTGGAACGGTCGGAAAAGACGCCGGATCAAAACCGCATGGCATATTTACAGGCTGCGTTAGCAGAGCTGGCAATTTGGCGCCATAGTTTAGAAAAAGGAGTGTGGCCAATATGACAACAGTGCGAGATATCTATCAGCTAATCGACAAAATCGCCCCCTTTTCCATTCAAGAAGCCTGGGACAATTCTGGCATGCTGGTGGGACATTGGAATCAGCCAGTCAGCCGTGTTTTGGTGACCTTAGATATTACATCAGAGGTTATTCACGAGGCGGGGAAGATTGGTGCAGAATTGATTGTATCCCATCATCCCTTGTTGTTTAACCCTGCGAAACAGTTGACTGACGGGCATACGGACTTGGTAGGCCAGCGCATTCTGGCTCTGGCAGAACGTGGGATCGCAGCCATTTGCTGTCACACCAACTGGGACAGTGCACAGGGTGGCGTGAATTACGTCCTCGCAAAGCTCTGCGGGTTAGAGAAACTTCAGATTTTAGAGCCTTGTGGAACCGATGCACAAGGGACGCCCTACGGCATTGGCCGAATCGGAACGCTATCTATGCCGATGCCCTTGAATGACTACTTAGATATGCTGAAGGGCAGCCTGGAACCCAATGGGATGCGATTTGTCGATGCTGGAAAGCATGTCTACAAGGTGGCAGTAGGTGGCGGCTCCTGCGGTAGCCTGATAGGGCTGGCTGTGGACGGTGGGTGCGATACCTTTATCACTGGCGATTTGAAATATGATCACTTTCTGGATGCAAGAATGTTAGGAATGAATCTGATTGATGCGGGACACTATCCTACAGAAGACCCCTCCATGGCGGTTTTAGGCAATCAAATTGCAAAGACGTTCCCAGATGTGTTAGTCAAAAAAGCAGCGCTTCATCATGAGATTTTAGAATATAAAAAATAAATCCTAAAAAATGCGAATTTTCTCTTGACGAATTTTGAAAGTATGGTATAATGATCAACGTTGCACGGGTAATTACGCCTTCGAACGTGCAGTTTCGACATTTTATTGCTACTTGTGTGGAGAAGTGGCTGAGTGGACGAAGGCGCACGATTGGAAATCGTGTTTACGTTAATAGCGTAACAAGGGTTCGAATCCCTTCTTCTCCGCCATAGAACCGGTTGGAAACATTCAGTTTCTGACCGGTTTTTTCTTTTTATCTGTATTTTTTCATGAACTTTGTTCATTGCGCTCCAAGGATATGATGCCTGGTGAAAACGCTCCGCCCATGCACCCTAGATGCCACTGCACGACGGCACCGTACTGGGATCAGGATGAGGTTGACAAGTGGCTCGAAGAAGAGAACCAGAGAATGCATGGGCGGATGGATGCGGTTGATCAGCCACAAAAGCTGAATAAACCCGTTGCAAACAGTATGAAAAATGGTATAATGAAACCAGATAAGACAATAAGTGGGCAAGATGCAACGCCCAAAGAAGCAAGTCCTGGTTCTGTGATAGACCATATGAACGCCGCCGGAGAGGTTGACGTTAGGATCTTTTACAACGAAGAGGGGTTAAAAGGGAAGGACGTTCACACAACAAATCATGGCAACTCAAAATGGCACACTTACGGGAAGCATGGAGAACACGTTCATGACTACGATTGGATACTGAAAAGAATCTGTGGAACAAAACAACGCGTAAGCTAACAGAAGACGAACGAAAGGAGAATGATGGTATCTTATGAAAAATGTCGCTTTAAAGCAGATTATTGCTGACTGCTGCAACGATATTACATTTTCCTATAACGGAAAAGATTCTGGTGTGACTGCGATGGTCAAAAATTATGTCCCAACTTTTCAAGCGTGGCACGGAGATGACACAAAAATATATGGAAACGTAGACGATGTGATGAAAGACAGGTTTTATAGCGGGAAATCCCTTGAGGATTTAGTTCATATGATCGACATCAATATTGTATAGAGACCACCAAGCTACGGCAAGGTGGTTTTCTTATAGAAAGGAGCGCAG
>ENA-UOOI01003454-UOOI01003454.1-fermentation-metagenome-genome-assembly--contig:-NODE-3454-length-11910-cov-2.681569_pt1 | contig 11910 bp, 9 predicted proteins | sample MGYA00245779_ERZ724027 | MGnify/ENA primary metagenome ERZ724027 (study PRJEB28704, sample SAMN03018318) | fermentation metagenome | biome: anthropogenic terrestrial biome; feature: soil; material... | reverse complement strand
TTTACTCCCACGAGTCGGTGACCGTCGCCGTGGTGGGCAAGTATACGGACCTCGCGGACGCCTACCTGTCCCATCTGGAGGCGTTCCATCACGCCGGGGCTGAGCTCAAGACTCGGGTGGACATTCGATACTTTGACTCCGAACTGATAGAGAAGAACGGGATCCCAAATGAGCTGGCGTGCTGCAACGGCATCCTGATACCGGGAGGGTTCGGTTCGCGAGGCATCGAGGGAAAGATCCAGACGGCGCGGTTCGCCAGGGAGAAGGGCATTCCATTCCTCGGCGTATGCCTCGGCTTCCAGATCGCCACCATAGAGATCGCCCGCAACATCCTTGGCCTGGCCGGCGCCAACAGCACGGAGATCGCGCCGGACTGCCGCAGCCCGGTGATCGACATCCTGCCGGAGCAGAAGGGCGTCATGACCAAGGGCGGCACCATGCGGCTAGGCTCGCAAAAGGTATTGGTGAAGGAAGGTTCGATCGCTCATAGGTTGTATGGAACGACGGAAATCATGGAACGGCATCGCCACCGCTACGAGGTCAATCCGGAGTTCATCACCGAGCTCGAGGGAGCGGGCTGGACGTTCACCGGCAGGTCCGATGACGGGGTCAAGATGGAGATGGGCGAACTGAAGGGGCATCCGTTCTACGTGGCATCTCAGTTCCACCCCGAGTTCAAGTCGAGGCCGCAGCGGCCGTCCCCCCTGCACCTTGGTCTGGTGAAGGCCGCCTTGGAGAGCAAGAAGGCGATGGAGAACCATCGCGCAGGGTTCTGAGCAAACACCTTTCCCCCGCGGGGGGAGGCGTTAGGCCGACAATATCTCGGGGGTGGCCTACCCTAACCAATGAAGTTTTTGACAAGAGAGAGGGAACGTAATGTGCTACCCATGTATCCCATGCCCTGCATTATGATTATCATCATCATCAATTGATTCTGTTAGGGCAGTATTATACACTAGAATGCAAATGCTGTACTGTCCACTGCCCGCCCTCAATATCGCAGGTGAGTGGACGAATATGGGAGGGGAATAAGTGGCTAGTGAAATGACACCAACACGTAGAGCACTCTCTGCGATTCTGGGAGGAAGAGTGGACTATGTTCCACCTGCCAATCCTCTGGCGCAGACGACCTATGAGCTAATGAAGTTCGCGAACGCTGAGTGGCCAAAGGCTCACTTTGACTCGAAGATGATGGCCGACCTCGCGGCGGCCCCTTTCGAAGTATGCGGCATCGAAGCCGCCAGGCCCCAGTTCGATATCTCTCTCGAGGCAGAGGTACTCGGCTGCAAGCTGGACTGGAACAAGCCGGACAGGCCCCCCGTCACGGCTCCGGCATATTCCGACCCCAAGGACATCAGCTGGCCCGACAACCTGGAGGAAGCAGGTAGGATTCCGCATGTGTTGGGTGCGATCGATATATTGCACAGGAGATACGACGGAGGGCTCCCGATTCTACCGGTCTATACCGCTCCGTTCACGGTCGCCGGGCATATCGCTGGGGTGGAGAACTTGGTCATGATGACAGTGACCGACCCTGAAAAAGCGCATGCATTCATCAGCGCAGCCTGCGACTTCTGCATCGAGTATGGAAAGCTTCAGGCTTCGTATGGCGCACACGCCCTCTTCCCGGCCGATCCTTCAGCGTCGGGCGACCTGATCTCGGGAGAGACGTACAAAGAATTCGTTCTGCCGTACCATAAGAGGATGGCCGCGGAGATAAGCATCCCACAGATTCTTCACATCTGCGGTAACACCAGCGAACTGCTACCATATGTCCGCGAGAGCAATCTGGACTGCTTCTCCTTCGATAACGTGCCGGTGTGGTATGTGCGCAAGGCGCTGGGCAACCGCATGTCCATCCTGGGAAGCCTGGATGTCATTGACCTCATGCCCAATGGAACTCCCGAGCAGGTGTACGCTCGGACGGTGGAATGCATCCGACAGGGTACGGACATCGTAGGCTCGTCCTGCGATGTATCCTACGGCACATCGCTGGACAACCTGAAGGCATATGTGAGAGCATGCAAGGAGACGCCCATACCCGACTATGATGACATCGAATCCATGGTTCGGGAGATTGGCGCAGGCAAGGCAAGGCTGATGAAGGCCGAGAGCCTGGGGGGTGGTCAGTAATGGTTAGGCACATGGACTTATTGGTGGAGGAGCTGCTGGAGTTCCGGGCGAGAGACCCCACACGCTACAAGCGTCTCATACAGGAGGGTATGCTCACCGAACTAGGTTTCGAGATCGAGTCCAAGGCCGCCAAGGTGGCCACGGTGGATGAGATCAAGGCCAAGTACCGTCCTCGGGATGTTGCGTATGCTTCGATAGCTGACGCGGTCATCGCCGGCAATCGGGCCAAGGTAGAGGAACTGGTCACGGCCTCCATAAGCAAGGGCAAGGACCCTCTGGACATTGTCACCAACGCGCTCATGCCTGGTATCCAGACCCAGTGCGAACTCTATGATCGCGGGGACGCATTCGTGCCCGAGATCCTGATGTCCAACGCGGCCATGCAGGTCGGCATCAAAATCGCCCAGGAGAAACTGGGAGACGTGCCGACGAAGGGTAAGATTGCATCGTTCGTCGCTGAGGGCGACCTGCACGATATCGGAAAGAACATCGTGGTCGCCATCCTGAGGGCGAACGGCTTCGACGTTCTGGACCTGGGTAGAGACGTGTCGGCCGATACCGTCGTGGCCGCGGCCAAGGAGAAGGGCCTGCAGATGATCAATGGGTCCACTCTGATGAGCACCACCAAGGCCGGGCTGAAGAAGACGGCGGAGACGCTGGAGGAGGAAGGGCTTAAGGTCCCGATCGCCTGCGGCGGCGCCGCGGTGTCAAGGAGCTACGTGGAAACATTCAACAACTCCATCTACGGGAGGTCCCCGTTAGATGCTGTGAAAATCGCCACGGGGGTCTGCTCGGGCAAGGACTGGGAGGAAACGCGAAAGGCGCTACGTTAGGGGCGAAACCTCTTCCTTTCTTTTTTTATTGATGGCATGTACGCGCTGGGCATCGATGTTGGGGGCTCTTTCACCGATGGAGTTCTTATGGAACTGCCCGGAAGGGCTGTTCTCAAGGTGGCCAAGGTGCCAACCGATCCGGACGATCTCGCGGCCAGCGTTCTGAAATGCTTCTATGCTCTGGCCATCTCTGCTCCATCATTATTGTCGCGTTTCTGCGTATCGACGACCCTTGCCACCAATGCAATGGTCGAAGGGACGAAGAAGGACGTATGTGCGATCTGCATCGGACTTAGGCCGAAGCAATCTATCGAGTACGCCAACGAGGTGGTGACGATTGATGGGGGCCACGACGCATCCGGCAATGAGGTCCATCCATTGGACCTGTCGAAGCTGACCTCGGCCATGGCCCGCGTGAATAGTAATTCCTTTGCCATATCTGCCAGGTTTGGGGTCAGGAATCCGGAGCACGAGGTCATGACCTCGAACGAGGTGCTTAATGTCCGTCCAAGCGCCACGGTGGTCCGTGGGAGCGAGCTGGTAGGGTCCCTAGGAATGGAGGAAAGGCTGTTCCTGGCGGCTAAGAACGCTGAGCTAGCACATGTCATGAGTGGGCTGATAAGGGCGATCGGCTCGGTGACCAAGGTCCCCGCTTCCTCAACATATATTCTCAAGGGCGATGGGAGCCTGGTCTCGACCGAGGAGGCAGCCTTGAAGCCGATAATGACAGTCCTCTCAGGACCGGCGGCAAGCGCCATCGGCGGGAGTGTGCTCACCGGGTCAAGGAACGCCCTGGTGATCGACGTGGGCAGCACCACGACTGACATCTCGCTCATACATGATGGGCGTGTCCGATTAGCTCAGAATGGGGCGGCGGTCGGTAGCTCCCGGTTGAGGGTTCCCGCGGTCGATATCACCACCATCTCCTTGGGTGGGAATACTGAGATTTTCTTCGATGACGGACGGCCGAAGCTGGGCCATAGGGCGGTCCGACCCCTGTGCCTTGCTCCTGATGCACCTCGTCTGATGAAGGACCGCTCCTTCCTGTTCCCGGTGAGCGGCAAGGTGTATGGCATCACGCCGACCGACCTATTCCGTGCCAAGGGTCGCAGCGAGTATGGGGACAAGGGGATCGCGACCGCTGCGTTGGCAGCGCTGGCTCAGGCATGCGATCTCTCGACCGACGAACTGTTCGGAACGTTGGAGGAAATGATTCGTTCCCGTCTGCTTCGGTCGCTGTCCACCGCTCTGACGGAGGTAATGCTCTCCGAGGGCGGAGATGCAGATACACTGCTGAGGGGTGGCCCTCATCTCCGAACAGTGCTGAGGGTCGGAGTCCCCATCGTAGGCATAGGCGCGCCGGTCCGGCCGTTCCTCGACCTGCTTGAGGGAAGGATGGAGTGCGAGATGATAGTCCCTGAGCATCATGAGGTGGGCAATGCCGTGGGAGTGGTATGCACCGGAGTCTTCGGACGGAGGGAGGTGGTGGTCAGATGCGAACCTCGCATGGTGCAGGGGGAGCAGGTGATGACATACAATGTTACGACATCATGCGGCCAGAGAACATTCCCTGATTGCGAGGAAGCCGTGAAGTTCGCGGCTGCCATCGGAACTTCCGAGCTTCGCGATTATATGGAACGCAGCCGCGTGAGGAAATATCAAACGAAGGTGTATGTCAGGGACATTACATATCAGGAATACGGCGTCCGTAAGGTGGCCGAGACAGTGGTGACCGTGACCGTGGAGGAGCGATGAACCAGGCCATATCGATCGATATCGGGACCAGCGGGATAAGGGGACAGCTCTTGGATTTGGATCGAAAGAAGGTCATGCGGACTTGCTTGATCTCCCGCAACCCACTCCCCGGGGCCAACATCATGGACCATCTGGACTTCGCCATGGAGCGGGGGCCGGGATTGGCGCATGATATATTAGTGGGGGCCATCCGAAAGCTCATCAGGGCGCTGGCCGCCGACAGGCTCGAGCGCATCGCGGTATGCGGCAACCCCATACAGCTCTCGCTGTTCGAAGGCATCGAGATACGGGACCTGGCGTTCGCTGGAGAGAACAAGCTGAGATCACAGGACATAGTGACGCCGGACCGCAGCGGGCACGTCGTCAACGGGGACGACATAGGCATAGGAAAGAGCGTGGATGTCATCATCCCTCCCGCCATCCGGCATGAGATTGGCGCGGATGCGCTAGCTATGATGTACAAATCTGGTTTCCTGGATGATGACATGTGCATGGTCACCGATTATGGGACCAATGCCGAGATGGCCCTTAAGGTCGGCGACGAGGTCTTCACCGGTTCGGCGGCCGCGGGGCCTGCGATCGAGGGGCAATCGATCAATGCTGGCATGCTCGCCTCGCCCGGAGCGATAAGCGATCTCATGCAGACCTCTGAGGGCTGGCGGACGATGGTGCTGGATGAGCGGCTTGAGGTGCAGGAAGGAGCGCTTATCAGCCTCAGGGGCAATACAATGAAACTCAAGGGACGCCGTGCTGCGGGAATCACCGGTACGGGAGTTATAGCGCTCATGTACGCCGGACTGGCCTCGGAGCGTATAGCCCCGCCTCGCATTACCGGCGGGGACATCATGCTCGACCGCGGCATCAGATTCACCGGCGCAGACTTAATAGAGGCGGGGAAGGCCATTGGAGCGATCCGGGCCGGGCACCTGGCCCTTATGGGCCAGGCAGGCATGGATCCGTCTATGTTGGACACCATGTACATGGCCGGAGCCAGTGGAACGTATGTCGATGCAGCCAAGGCCTGGTCGGTTGGCATGGTGCCAGCGTCCGCAAGGAGAATAGTGCAGATAGGGAACACCTCGTTGGAGCTGGCAAAGGACCTGGCCCTTGACCCAGGACTGATGGACCACCTGAACGGAATAAGGGAGCGTCTGCTCGCCCACCACGTCATGTTTGCCTCCTCGCCGACCTTCAGCAACATCTATGTTCAGGAACTGGCCTACTGGACCGAGGGGATGTCCTGGGAGCGTTATCTCCAGAACCTGGACCTCATGGGCATACGCGCCCCATCGACCCGGGGTACAGCTCCGAACATCGACAGGCAGAGGAAGACGGACATATGGGAAATTGGCGAATCGCTCAAAACAATCGATCCTGAGGTCCGCCTGAGCGGTTCCTGGGACTGCAACCAATGTCGCGTTTGCGTCCGGACCTGCCCGGAAGGCGCACTGTCACTAATCGATAGTAGGTTCATCATCGATACGGGCAGGTGCTTGGGCACCGCGTGCAGGCGGTGTGAGGAGGTCTGCCCCAAACATACCCTCTCTTTCGCCAGCATGGAGCTGGAACGAGGCTAGTGTTTTCCTATGTCGTCCACCTAACCGAAATAGTTCCAGCCATGCCAGCAATTGTCCGGCCAGCGAATAGCTATGTTTATATCAACGAAGTAGCTTGAGAGGTTGATAACCATGGCCGATGACGATTACCTATCATTGCTGGGGAGGGCGAAGGAGAAGCTTCCCGAAACAATCGAGAAGCACGAGAGGTTCGTCGTTCCTGAGCCCGATGTGCTCCAGGAGGGAAAGACCACCGTGGTCCGCAACTTCGGGGCCATCATCGACGCGTTGCGCAGGGAGCCAGAGCACCTGCTCCATTACCTCCTCAGGGAGCTAGGCACCCCTGGACAGATCGAGGGGCAGAGGCTCGTGCTCAAGGCCAAGATCTCTCCGGCGCAGCTCAACGACCGCATCACCAATTACACCGAGACCTTCGTACTGTGCTCTGAATGCGGAAGACCTGACACGCACATCAACAAGGAGGGCCGCACGCTCGTCCTCGAGTGCGAGGCCTGTGGCGCGCATCGCCCGGTCAGGGTGCGCCGCGCCGCCCGCACCGATGAGAAGGAAGGTCTCAAGGAGGGCGGGGTCTATGAGGTCATGGTGGAGGACGTCGGCCGCAAGGGCGACGGAGTGGCCAAGCTGGACAAGTACATCATCTATGTCCCCGGCGCCGCCAAGGGTGTGGTGGTCAAGGTACGGATCCAGAAGATATCTGGGAACGTGGCCTTCTCCGTCATAGACAACTCCTGAAACCCCTTCGGGCCTCACGGCCCGCATCGTTTCGACCTGTTCCGGGACGCGACCGCGACATTGCGGCGGCCTGGGCCGAATACACCTAGCCCGGCAGGTTCGACATTTTTTATGCCAGCATGCCCCAGGGGGCAAGAAAAGGTTTAAGAATGTTCTCAGCATCTTGAGGCCCGAGCGGAGGTGGCCCAGCCTGGCAAGGCGCAGGATTGCTAATCCTGTGTCCGCAAGGACTCGGGGGTTCAAATCCCCCCCTTCGCGCCATTTTACTATACAATAAGCCGATTTTTCAGTCGATCAGCTTAAAATCATACGAGTATCCTCAGCCTGCTATCGCCCCCTGACCCCAAGCTCATCCATAGGGGTTGGTGAATATGTTAGGGGGGAGGCGAGAGCATGAGGGCGAACATTATGAAACGTCGACAGTGACCGCGCCGCGGCAACGATCGTGGTCTTATCATCCCTTGGGCCCGTGTCTTAATGATCGCGGGACACCGCAACTGAGCGGGCTCAAACCCCAGCAGCCGTCAGGCGCTGGCCTCAAGCGGTCGCTCTCCTCACCGGCCTCCGCCGATATAGGATGCTCGCCACCAAGGCCACCACGACTCCCACCGCGCCGGCGAGCGCCACCGCGACAATGATCGGTTCAGCGCCCTGATTGACGGCGATGCCCACGAGGGCCCATACGATCACCGCCCCGTAGGCCACATCCCTCCGGCTGTATGCATTGAGCGCCGCGATGAGAAATGCCACTATGATGATCGCAATGGCCCATATCTCCGGAGCGATGCCGAAGCCGTCCCAGTTGAGCGAGACAAGCGTGGCCGCCACGTTTGCGATGGTGGCGATCGTTATCCAGCCGAGGTACACGCTGAATGGCAGGTGGACGGCCAGCCTCTCCGCCGGTTCGACACGTCGCACCCCGATGCCCAGGCGGAGGTATATCGCTATGAGCGTCGCCAGGAGGAGGAACATGATGATGACCGAGACGACCAGAATGTCGTACTGCCATGCGAACAGCCACAGTATGTTGAACGCGCTGCTCATAACGAACAGCCATCCTATGCGATCGCGCGATGCCCCAGGCCGCGAGCGGACCACTGCCTGATATATGACGAACACGGCCAGAAGGATGTATATGACCCCCCATATGGAGAAGGTATATCCAGCCGGCGTCACGAGCGTGGGATTCGCGTCCGAGACCTCGGCGGTGAGCTTTCCGCCGATGATGGTTGTACTTCCCGCCAGCCCATTGGCCGCTACCATCAGGACATAGGCGACCACATTCGCCAATGGCAGCAGCCTGGTGTTGTTAGACCTCATAGGGGAGCCTAATAATACTTTGAGCAGGCGGTATTTAATTGAAACACTCTCGCGGCCCTGTAAGGCGTTCGAGGGCAGTGTGTCTCGTTACCGCGGTCGGCAACCGTTCAAAAGTAGCGTCCGGGCTCGATTTCCTATCTATTTTTCCATATCCCGAGCACAATGTTAAAAATATAGCATTATGTACCGCTGCCGATGAGCCAAAACACTTCGTTGAGCCTGAGCCCCCTGGTCTCATTCCTGAAGAAGTCTCCCAGGGAGTTCACCAAGGCGGACATCATCAGCTTCATAGAGGAGAACGGCATCGAGATGATCAACTTCCGCTACCCCGCCAGCGACGGGCGGCTGAAGACCCTCAACTTCGTTCTTACCGATCGGGACTATCTCGAGCAGATCCTCTCCTCCGGCGAGAGGGTGGACGGCTCCAACATCTTCCCCCAGTTTATTCATTCAGGCTCCAGCGACCTCTACGTGGTCCCGCGCTTCAGGACCGCGTTCGTGGACCCCTTCAGCGAGATCCCCACGCTGTGCTTCCTATGTTCCTACTATGACAAGGACGGAAGGCCGGCCGACATCTCCCCCGAGGAGGTCCTGAAGAAGGCCAGTGCCTCGTTCACCAAGGTGACGGGTATGACCTTCCAGGCCATGGGCGAGCTCGAGTTCTATGTCATCGGCGAAAAGGACGATCTATTCGCGGCGGAGGACCAGCGCGGCTATCACGAATCAGCTCCGTTCACCAAGTTCGAGAAGTTCCGCACCGACTGCATGCTCGCGATCGCCAGGGCGGGCGGGCACATCAAGTACGGTCATTCCGAGGTGGGTAACTTCACCCTCGGCGACAAGATCTACGAGCAGAACGAGATCGAGTTCATGGTCACCGATGTGGAGCAGGCGGCAGACGAGCTGGTCATCGCCAAGTGGATCATACGCAACATGGCCCATCTCTACGGTCTCGACGTGACCTTTGCTCCGAAGATCACCGACGGCAAGGCAGGCAGCGGCATGCACATCCACACCCGCATCATGAAGGGCGGCGTGAACCAGTACGTGGAGGATGGCCGCCTGAGCGATGCTGCCAAGACCGCCATCGCCGGCTTCATGACCTGCGCGTCCTCGCTGACGGCCTTCGGGAACACCAACCCCACTTCCTACTTCCGCCTGGTCCCGCATCAGGAAGCGCCCACCTCCATCTGCTGGGGGGACCGCAACCGCTCTGTCCTGGTGAGGGTGCCGCTCGGATGGACCCACCGTACGGACATGGTGGCCGACGCCAACCCCCTGGAGCGGCCGGCCGACCTTGACATGTCGCAGAAGCAGACCGTAGAGTTCCGCTGCCCGGACGGCTTGGCCGACGTGTATCTGCTGCTGGCCGGCATGACGGTGGCCGCCCGTCATGGGTTCGAGATGGACAATGCGCTGGCCATCGCTGGCAAGACCTACGTCGATGTGAACATCCACCATGCGGAGCATCGCGAGAAGTTGATGTCCCTGGCCCAGCTTCCCGCATCCTGCTGCGAGTCGGCAAGCGAACTGGAGGCCCACCGGGATATCTATGAGAAGTATGGCGTGTTCGACGCGTCCATGATCGATGCCGTGGTCCGGCGCCTGAATGCCTTCGACGATCGGTCGATCCGGGAAGAGATCAAGCAGGACGCGGAGATGGGCTCCCAGATAGTGAAGCAATATCTCCACTGCGGATGAACGGCGAGGCCGTTCCAAACCCCATCTGCGCGGTCCAGGATGCCACTGGCCGGGCCCCGGCATTCTGCCGCGCAGCTGCCCGCCCCTCCGTCGAGGTCGGCGGAAAGCGGGCGTTACGATCTGATTGACGAAAAGAAGGGTGCTGTAAGGTCGTCCCGCCCCCCGCGCAGAACGACTTGGCGGGCTACATCCTTCATATATTAGCAAAAATCGAGCATTTAGGACTTATAGTAGTTTGCGGTTCTTTGTTCGGGTATTGCCATTAGCAAAAGGTACACTATTCAGAACATCGTCGCGTCGGCCGCCTTGGGCCGGGAGCTTGACCTAACGTACCTCGTCACGTCCATGGAAGGGGCCGAATACGACCCAGCGGTCTTTCCTGGCCTCGTGTACCGGGTAAAGGACCCCAAGGCCGCGTCGCTGCTGTTCAGGAGCGGCAAGCTGGTATGCACCGGCGCCAAGAACCGTGACCAGGTCGTCAAGGCGGTGGAGCTGGTGGTGGACGCCATCCGTAAGGCTGGAGTTCCGGTGAAGGACTATCCGCAGATCACCGTACAGAACATCGTGGCCTCGGCCGATCTGGGCAGCCCGGTCAACCTGTCCTCGACCGTGATCTCCCTCGGCCTCGAAAAGGTGGAGTACGAGCCGGAGGTGTTCCCCGGCCTGGTGTACCGCCTCGACCAGCCCAAGGTGGTCATGCTGCTGTTCGGATCCGGCAGGCTCGTTTGCACCGGCGCCAAGAAGCCGATCGATGTCGAGAAGGCGATCGATCACATCGAGGCCGAGCTTCGCGCGTCCGACCTGTTGCGCTGATCACGCATCGACTCTCAGCGAATCGGCAGCCCGCCGAACGGAGGTGCCCCTCCGCACGGCTATTCATGACGAAAAAAGGTAAAGGGGGGTCTGAGGGCCCCCTTATTTCTTCTTGGCCCTGCTGAACAGCAACGCCACTGCGACCACTGCCACCAGGCCCAGGCCGATCCCTATCGGCAACGCCAGGGAGCCAAGGTCCAGCGGTCCGCTGATCTCCGTGTTGCTGTCGCCGTCGCTACCGGCACCGCCCGCGCCGGGCGGAACATAGAGGTAGATGTCCACCCGGTTGTTGGTCTGCTCCATGAAGTACATCGCCGACGACACGTTGCCGTCCGCCGCCTGGAGGACCGCTTCCATCGAATCGGCCGCCTGGGGAGCAGAGCCGCTCAGGGACAGCATGTTCTCTATCCCTCCGGCTATGGTCACGGACATCCGGTCGGTGTGCACCCCTATCACATTGCCAGGCAGCTGATCGGGGAGCGGGATCTCCCAGTCCCCCATCTTCAGCTTGCTCGACGATGTATTGAAGTCCACATCGCGGTAGGCGGTCAGGTCATAGATCGCTCCGTCGTCCCGACCCAGCACCCAGTACTCCGCTAGGATGGCGGATGGCAGCGCATCAAGCAGTTCGGACTGCGTCGAGGCTTCCACCATTGACGACGATCGTGGAAGAGATGTTGGTCCCGCCCACCCGCGCCGCCTCGATCGATGCATCGCCAGTCTCATCGGCGGTCATCATCTCGGAGTTGATCCCTCCGGCCATTTGGAACTTGATGCTCACGCTTCGTTCGGCTGAGATCTCCATCAGTCCGCCGGGGTGGTTATGTATGCGGACGCTCGTGCTGTCGAACGTCGCATCGAACACCGGCCCGTTGATCGACGTGTTCACTTCCATGGCGTCAAGGAACGTGATGCCGTCGAATATCTGGTATATGGCCCCATTGCTCCATACGCCGTAGCCGTCGATGCTCATGTTCCCCTCGTTAACGCGGAACATGGTGTATCTGCCGGTCACGGTGTCGTTCATCAATCTCATCCCGCCGAGC
>ENA-UOOI01003453-UOOI01003453.1-fermentation-metagenome-genome-assembly--contig:-NODE-3453-length-11912-cov-4.128447_pt1 | contig 11912 bp, 7 predicted proteins | sample MGYA00245779_ERZ724027 | MGnify/ENA primary metagenome ERZ724027 (study PRJEB28704, sample SAMN03018318) | fermentation metagenome | biome: anthropogenic terrestrial biome; feature: soil; material... | reverse complement strand
TCCTCGCTCAAATTTTTATTGAGAACTGTGTTGGAATAACCATCATACAAATAGATGCCGATGTTTATACCGCTGTATAGCAGGATAGCAGACAGTATGACAATTAAAACCTTCCTGATCCTATTTCTCTTCTTAAACATAAATAGACTCCTAATCAAGGGGCTGTCTCAAAATAAATTTTATATACAATATATTGGACTCCACAAATCTGAGCTACTCAATATTCTGTATTATTTCTTTATTTTGAGACAGCCTCTACATTTATCAATTACAGTAAAATTATCTGTTTTTCTTTTTGCCAAGAAGCATCACAGCGCAAATTGATAGGCTGCTGCCGGCAAATAACCATAGCATTATAGGGATCGAATCCCCCGTCTTCGGTGCAACCTCTGTCTGCGTATTTTTAACCGAAGCTGTCGGAGTTGTTTCACCATGGGTATCATCTTTCGGCAAGTATTTATCGTCCATATTGTTAACAAACGTATACTTCAACACAACTCCGTCCGATACGATATCCGCTTTTATCACTTTATCGCTCTTCATATACATATAAGGAGCCTCGAGCTCGGCAATAGTGTAATGACCATAGGCAATATCCGTAAATCTTGCTTTGCCATTACCGTCACTTACCGCCTGGGCAATTAAACTACCCTTTTCATTATACAAACCGAATCTTGCATTTTTCAACGGTTCTCCATCAGTATTGATTTTTAGTATTTCTATGCTGCCATGTATTTTCATATATGGAGGTATCAACCTGTCGGCAAATGTACCAAGGTCAAATGTCTTCCCATTTTCGTTCACATAGACTGTCAGTATTTTATCGGACAACAAGTATCCTGCCGGAGCCGCTGTTTCCCTTATCACATACTTTCCATAAGGTATATCACTGAATAAAGCTATGCCGTCCTCTCCTGTAACAGCTTTAGCAATCGGTATGCTAAACTCCGCATCGCCAGTGGAATAAAGGGTAAAGGCAGCACCTTCCAAGGGTTTTTCTCCACTCTCATCGATCTTTGTAATCTTTATATTCCCCTTGACAATCTCATTAGATATAGATGCTGGAGATGCCGTTACAATTTCGCCATCTTTCCTTACGGAAGCAGTAAGCATAGCATCCGTTGACAAATATCCTTCAGGTGGATTTGTTTCCCGTATAGTATAATCGCCGTAAGATACATGCTTGAACAGCACTTCCCCATCCTGCGCACTTACTGCAGTTGCCACGCTGTTTCCATCGCCATCATACAGAGTAAATTTAGCTCCTGCCAGAGGATTTGAGTTTGTCCCTGTCTTACTGAATCGTATGCTCCCATAAATCCTGGCGTCTTCGTATTCATAGCTTATATCCTTTACATCATCTGCGCCTGATATTGTAAAAGTATAATCTTTTTTGCTGATGCTGTAGCCTGTGGGTGCAACTGTTTCCTTTACAGTATAAGGCACGTCAAACCTTAGCATGTCAAAGAGCACCGACCCGTCTTTGCCAGTAGTCCCCTTCTGAACTACATTGCCGTATTTGTCTATCAGCTCAAATTCTGCGCCTTCCAGTTTTTTTATACTGTTCTCAGCATCCACCTTATACACTGTAATACTGCCGACTTCACCGCTCCCGGTACTGCCGGAGCCGGACCAGTTAACCGCCATTGGCTGTGAAGTACCCCTTTCAAGTGAACCCGTACCGTTAAATGTCGCCTCGTTTGTAAATGGCGATTTGCTTTTATCCGTTACGTTAGTCCGGAATGTAAGCCTGTATCCGCCGGAAGCAGGAGACGGCAGTTTAAAAGTAAACATGCGAGAATCCATATCATACTGGACGTTTTCCGCTGTGAGTTCAATCTTTTCACCGACAACCATATTACCGTCCTTATCGATGCTCTGGTGATAGAGTGTAACTGAAGCTGTATCCAACGCAAGCCCTTCCTGCAGTTGATCGGTGACGGCAGCGTCAGTCAAGGGAATTCCGTTGGAATTTATGTTGACTGTCCAGTCTATATATGTTTTACCCGATGTGTACGAGCCCTCTTTGCTTATCACAGTATTATTTACCTTTTGCGATCCAGTGCTCACCACTCCGCCTTTTACAAGATCATGAGTGAGTGAGGCCTTATTTTCAATCTCCTTATTGCCGTTTGTCTTGAAAATGCTCAAGTCGGTAATTTTGGTCTTGAATGTAATGGTATAGGTTTTGTCGATTGTATCCGGAAAAGTGTATTTAAGAACGCCTGTTTTATCCGGGTCTTTGACATCCGCCGGATCATAGGAAAATGCATCAGTATCGGCACCGTTATCTATAGCAGCAGAGCCTTCGACATATTCCATGCCCCCGGGAATGTTATCCGTGAAAACCGCATGATTTAGAGACATTTTATTGTTGTTGACAACAACTTTCCAGGTTATTTCCCTCGTCTTGTAATCGTAACCTGTACCTGTCTTTCTTATAACTTCACTGTTTACATTCCGGCTACCCTCGAAACTTGAATCTTCAATATTGTCTCCCGTGATACTGGCTGTATTCTTGTATGTTTTTTGGCTATTTCCTGCAAAAACAGCAGGATCAGTTACTTTGGTCCTAAATTCGATGGTATAGGTATCGCTTATTGTTTTCCCGAATGTATATATCAGAGTCCCTGTTTTTTCAGTATCGCCTTCTGAAGCCTTGGTATATGCGAATCCATTTAGATCCGCACCATTATTGATGGTAGCCGATCCTTCCACATATTCCTGCCCGATATTAATAAGATCCGTTATGACTGGATTCTCGATGGATACCTTATTTTTATTGACCGTAACCTTCCATGTGATCTCGCCAGTCGCCGCGTTATAATCGGCACCCTCTTTTTTGACTATGCTCGTAGGCACTCCGACATCCCAGCTGTCTGTAGCGCTGCCTGGCACACCATCACCGGCCAATTTGGCTTTATTTGTATAACTTCTTTGCGTATTGGATAAAAAAGCTCCATTCTCAACGTCTGTTGAAAAACTAATTATATGTTTTTCAGAGATCCCACCTAAGTTGAATGTTATATACGGACGCCTGTATGTAAAATTTGACGACAATTTACCGTCAATCTTGACCGAACCACCATCCAGTGTTAATCCATCCGGCAGCGTATCTGTAACGACAGCATTTTTTATACTGACTCCATTTTGGTTGACCGTAATCGCCCAGTCTATTTGTTTGCTTTCAGGATTATATCCACCTGTTTTTGAAATGAAATCCACGGGTACATTTACCACTGCTTCATTTGATACCGTAGAAGTGCCGTCATGATTCAATATCGCTTTATTTTTCTCTATGATAACGGTATCATCAGCGGTAAACTGCGAGTCTTTCACAGTAGTTCCGAACGTTAATATCTGCTTGTCCTCAATAATATCAGGAAAATTGTATATCAGTTCACCGGAATTGTATGTATAATCTCCTGTCGATGCATCTTTCCCGTTAATAGTTACAGAACCTGGCACAAACTCCAGTCCATCCGATATTTTATCCACGACCTGCGCACCTTTTACGGTTACATTTTCAGGATTAACCGTCAGTATCCATGTAATTTCATTCGTTTCCTTTTTATATGAGCCTGATTTTGCAATTGAAACAGGCAGCGGTGCAGGTTGATCGAAGTCTACACTAATCTCTACAGGATCGGTTGTACCGCCAACTTCGAATTTAATGACGGCCGGATCATCATCTCCGATTTTATCTTTATCAAATCCCAGTTCAAACCAGAAGGAACCCTGCACATTTGAGTGCGTTTCAGCATAATCCGTAAATGTAATCGTTATATTGCCGTTTGTATCCAATGTTCCTCTGCCGATCAAATTACTGCTCTGATCACGCAGATCAAAATCACCGCCGGCTTCGATTTTGATCTGTTCCGGAATCCTCAGTGTAAATGTATCGTCTTTCTTTACATCGCCGCTATTGGGAATATCATACGTATAGGTAAGACGCAGGTCGGAATCTTTCGGAATATTATCTCCAAAAGGTTTCCCATCCCTGTCTGTCAGCTTCACATCCGTAATGAAATTGTAAGTACTAGTCAAATCTCTTGCGTATGCTACAATTCCGCCCCTTAATGAAACAATCTGAACTATAATCAGCAATAGTGCAATAAACACTTTGTAAAACTTTCGCATTTATATCATCCCCTTTTTGCGATTAATAATATAAGCTGATTTTATTCTTCCCGCAGTTTATAAGAAGTTATATTATGATATCACAACAGGGTAAAAGGCGACATAGAACAATTGTTACCTGATGCGTCATAAAACCGCTTCCCGACTGTTAACCTATGTTATATTTTTCTCTGAATTCACGAATTACTCCGCGGTTTATCCTTCTGTCATTCATCATGGCATCAAACACGTCCTGTGTGGACATGTAATATACATCCATCGGCCTATTATCGATCAGTACTGAATAAATTCCCTTTTTGAACCATTCAATGGCCTCGTCATATGATCCTTTTTTGTAATTAGCAAAAGACAAATAAAAATAAGTATAGCAAATCCGTTCATATGAATTTATTTCATGTTGATAATGAAACAATTCACTTCCTTCTCGGATTACATCATCAAATTCACCGGAAAGGTAATGCATGCTTATAGAGCTAATTCTAACAGTAATTATAATCTGCTCATATTTATCGATCTTATTCTTATTGCACACTATTTTATATGCAGATGACACGGCTTTTTTAGCATTTGGCAGGGAACCTGTCAGCATGCAGCATATCGATAATAATATATATATTTTTGCCACCCTTATGTCCATGGAATATTTCAGTTCAATATTGCTTATCACATCATTAAGATTCCTCATTGCTTCATAATATTTATGTTGAATAAAAATCATATATGAAAGCCTATTTATTTCGATTTCATAAATCCAAGGTTTCCGATGAAAATCCGGTAAATTTACGGCTGTATCTGTTTCTTTTTTTAGAGCGACAAAATCGCTTTTTCGGGAATACATATTAAAACGTTTTATGTATTCCCGTACGGCTATAGGATTAATACAATCAAGATACTGGTAGTAGTCAAATAAATCCACGCCCATTCTATCGCCAAGCATTCCGACCATATATGCCGACGGCGTGCGTTCACCCTTTTCGATCAGATAAACATATTTTTCCGAGCAAATATTCTCTGATAAAGTTTTTCGGCTCATTTTCAGCATGCAACGATATTTTTTAATAATATTACCGACATAATTCATTTTCACACCTTCTACCATCATGATAAATATATTATAAGTCCTACCACAATTAAAAAAATAGCATGTGGTCATTTTAAAATTGAAATGGACCACATGCTATTTTTCTATTGACCTTCTCCGGTCTTATTCTTTGATTTCTCTTCAATTATCTTCTCGCTGATATTTTCGGGAACTTCCTCATACCTTTCAAACCGCTCCGTAAATGAACCTCTCGCCTGTGTTATCGATCTTAAATCCGTCGCGTACTTGAAAATTTCCGCCTGCGGAACTTCCGCTATCACAACCTGCTCGCCATCTTTTGGCTCAACTCCGAGTACCCTTCCCCTTCTCTTGTTTAAATCTCCAATTATATCGCCCATATATTCATCAGGAACAGCAACTTCTATATGCATAACCGGTTCAAGTATAACGGGGTCTGCAGACAGCATGCCCTTTTTAAACGCAAGGGATGCGGCTATTTTGAATGCCATTTCAGACGAATCCACGGGATGGAAAGAGCCATAATGCAACGTTGCTTTCAAGCCTAATACAGGATATCCGGCAAGCACCCCATGCTGTATGCATTCTCTTAACCCTTTTTCAACAGCCGGAATGTATTGTCTCGGTACGACTCCTCCTACTATCTCATCTACAAATTGAAAATCCATACCATCGGGATTTGGTTCAAATTTTATATAAACATCACCATACTGGCCATGACCGCCCGATTGCTTCTTATGTTTCCCCTGAACATCCGATACCTTCCTTATTGTCTCCCTGTAAGCCACCTTGGGGGTATCAAGCGTGACTTCAACGCCAAACTTATTTTGCAGTTTCTTCGCTATAACATCAAGGTGAACCTCTCCGACACCTGAAATTATGGTCTCTGCATTTTCAACATCCCTTGAGACACTGAATGTCGGATCCTCATCTGATAATTTTGAAAGGCCGGAGGATATCTTATCCTCGTCTCCTTTTGACTTTGGATTTACAGACATTGATATGCATGGCTTGGGAAAATCTATTTTAGAATACTTAACAGGATTTGCCGCATCGCATAACGTATCACCCGTTTTAGTTATCAAGAGCTTTGAGACAGCGCCTATATCTCCTGTGCAAATCCTCGTTACAGGGATCTGGGTCTTCCCCCTTAAAACATAAAGTGTGCCGACTTTTTCATTTTTGCCTTGATTTGAGTTATAAACAATCGAATCAGATTTTATTGAACCTGAGATAACCCTGAACAGCGAGAGCTTTCCGACATATGGGTCAGCAATAGTTTTAAATACAAATGCCGATAAGGGGGCCGATTGATCGGCTTTTATTTTTTCGCTGCTTCCGGTTTTTCCGTTTATCCCTTCAGGTGCCTCAACATCGGCAGGAGACGGCATATAATCGACTATCGCATCAAGCAATGTTGTAACCCCTTTATTTGTTAAAGCTGAACCGCAAAATACAGGTACTATTTCATTGTTTTTAATCCCATTCTTCAATCCCGATATCATATCTTCGTCCGACAGCTCTCCATCTTCCAGATATTTATCAAGAAGTTTTTCATCATTCTCAGCGACTGCTTCCATTATAGCCGACTTATATTCATTCACCTTTTCCTTTAAATTTTCCGGAACATCGCTTTCAGAAACTGCATTTCCATCAAATAATTCGCTTTTCATTTTAATAATATCAACAATACCCTTAAAATCCGCCTCTTTGCCTATCGGAATCTGCAACGGAACAACGGATATACCAAAATTTTCTTTTAAACTGTTTAATACCTTATCGAAATTGGCATTTTCTCTATCAACTTTATTGATAAAAAACGCTCTCGGAAGAGTGGATTCCCTGCAAAAATTCCACATCTTTTCAGTGCCAACCTGTATGCCTGAGACGGCACATATCATGATGATAGCTGAATCTGCAGACCTTAATCCTTCTTTTACTTCTCCCACAAAATCGAAATATCCCGGGGTGTCTATAATATTTATCTTACTGTCCCTCCAATTACATGGAGCAATAGCCGTACTTATAGATATCTGTCTTTTTTTCTCTTCAGGATCATAATCGCATATAGTTGTGCCTTCTTCTACTCTGCCCATCCTATCTATCTCTTTACAGTCATAAAGAATAGCTTCTGATAAAGTAGTTTTCCCGACACCACCATGTCCAATAAGACATACATTTCTTAATTGACCTGTTTGATATTCTTTCATCAGACTTTCCCCCTCGTATTTATTTATAATAAGCTACAGGTATTATTTCCTCCTGCAAAAAGATATCAATAGATATATATTCTATTCTATTCCGATTTTTCCTTTATAATTTGTTAAAAATAATATATTATTCACAATATTTTGTCTGCATTATAATAATCTGCCGTATGCCGATTAAATTCCCCATGCAAATGAATACATTTTTTATGTTTGAAGAGTATGAGAATGTGAAACACTTACAAGCTTTATATGAAACTATCCTAAAAAGAAGTGCAAAAAAAGAGGGGCGGTTACTAAAGTCCTGCCCCTATCTTTACCCGATTATGTTTTTGCTAAAGATTTTTAAACTTTTGAACCTGTTTTCCTTGCCGAGTATCAACCTCTTTATGTTGTTCCTGTGAGAATAAAATATAAACGCAAATATGGCCACGCTGAATATTAAAAGCGATATACTTACATGTTTAACAAATACAAGCCTGAGCACGAAAAGTGTTACGGGTAATGCGAATGCAGCTACCAGTGAACTTAGTGAAACATATCCGCTCGACAGCAATACTATAGTAAACACTCCAAAGCATATGAAAAATGCTGCAGGGAACAATGCAATAAGCATGCCGGCAGAAGCGGCGACACCCTTTCCTCCTTTAAAATCAGCAAATACTGTATAACAGTGGCCGAGAACAGCAGCACTTCCTGCAAGTACCTGAACAAGCATATCGAAGTTCAATGGCGTACCGAAAAAGGAGATTTTTGAAATCCAGAAGGTAGCAGCAAAACCCTTGAATACATCAATACATGCTACGGCAAGTCCGGCTTTCCATCCAAGAACCCTGAATGTATTGGTAGCACCTGCATTGCCGCTTCCAAATTTCCTTATATCTATCCCCTTTAGGACTTTAGCAACTATGATGCTTGTTGGGAATGAACCTGCAAGATAGCTTAAAATAAGTATACATCCAATATTAAGTATTATATTAAGTGTATACATAAGCAACACCTCTTATTATCTACTCTGATTTTTATTATAGCAAACATGCCGAAAAAATAAAAGCAATATAAATAATCTTCTTTCGATTCGTAATATGAGCTTATGTTATTTTGAACACTCATTCGCCAGATTCAAGTTTTGTAAGTTTTAAGACCCGCAGCCTTAAGAATCTGTAAACTTGTTTAATCGCTTATTGTAGTGAACATAGGACGATCAAATCATTTTGCCCATAAGCTTTCATATAGCCTATCTGTCTGACCTTTAAGCATATCAAGTATCTTTTCCGCCATACCCTCTCCCTTTAGATACTTCATCATCAGCTGACCTTCCTCGAAACACATTTCATCATGCATCGGGAAAACTTCCTTTATAAGAAAAAGTGCATATTTTACCAGCCTGAATGGCCCATAAACTCTTGCAGTATCTCCCGGTATCGATTCTACCGCAACGCTGTATAAATCCTTTATACCATCAATTATGCCATTCTGGTTTTTGCTGTGTGAGAATACGATTGTATAATACCAGCCAAAAAGAGGACTGTTCTCACAGCCGTGGGAATCGCTTACGCCTACAATTGGTATCTTCCTGCCCTTTGCCCTTTCTTCGTAGTACCTGGCTACCTGAAGTTTATTGGAATCTATTTCATCCCTGTGATATCCACCTATCAATTCATTTGCATCATAAGGCTGATGATCATACATGTATGATATTACTGTATCTGAAATATAATACTGGTTATATAATTCCCAATATGGGTGGCAGAATATTCCGAGCCCCCCAGCTTCCCTTATTTTATCAAAACACCATATACAGGATGCACACTGATATCTTGCATCTGCATCCGGCACCGAATCAATATCCTTCTCAATATCTTTAACTTCGCGGTAATATTTCTCCCGTTCATTTTTAATCATCTCATTGATGCTGAAATTCCCTCCGAAATTAATCATATGTACAAAATTCTCCGGCGGATGTACTTCTTCTCCCCTGCATATCAACATGTCCAAATCCAAATCTTTGAATTTTTGCTGCGCCTCTATCGATGGAAAATACTTGCCATGATCCGTAACAGCCATAAAATCATATCCTATCTTCCTGCAGCATGACGCTACAAAGCCGGGGGACTCAATTCCATCCGAATAAAACGTATGCATATGCATATCCCCTTTATATGGCCTTCTATTAAAGAGGTCCTGTTTTAACGAATATATATGAAACTTTATGGTTTTCCTTATTTCTCCGTTCACGGTCTCGTTTATATCTATTATATGTTCCTGCTCCCCTTTGAAATACTGTTTTATATACAAACACCCATCTTCAAGCGCTATCTTTTTTCTTTCCTGACATTTGCATTCGCCTATTTTTGAAATTCTCTCCATAGGATAATATCCGAAATCATATACCGCACCCTTGTCGAACATACAATGACCAAACAACGGTTTGATCCTTATAGTAGAAAAATTATCGGAAAGAACTATCTTAGGTGTAATCTCATAGTATCTGTCTTCACTTTTCATTTTTAATCCTCCTTAAAAATATAAATAAAATTTACTTTATTTCCGACGTTTCTAAACGCTTTCTTACAAGCCCCTTTTGTTCAATCCATGCAGCCGAAATCGATAAAACTCCTATCAATGCTGCAATTATCCATGACAGCATAACTCCTGTCCAACCTGATTTATCCACTATAAATCCAGTTAAAATCCCTGTAGTCCCTGAACCTATGTAGCAGCAAAAATCGAGTAACCCTGCTATAGCTGATACTCTGTTATATTTTATATAGGACAAAGGTATTATGGATACAAGCAATGTATTGGCACCTGACATTAAAGCCGAAGAACAACAGAGGAAAAACAAACATACATAGGGACTTATTCCTCCAAATTCAAAAAGCCCGATACAAAATATAGCTCCTGCTGAAAACATGATTATACTGGCAAGTTTTTCATCGTTGTTCGATTTGTTATTCAACCATCCTGCCAGAAGGACACCCAAAAAATTAGCAGCTGGAATAACAACGACCAGGCTTGCCATTATTTTTACCGGTATTTTTTGAGTTTCCATCAAGAATTTCGGACTCCACAATGTAATGCCGTCTCTTACAAATCCCTGTACTATACATGCTATCATCACAAATAAAAGTTTCGTACTGCAGATTACCTGCCATAAAGTCATCGGTTGCTTATTATCGATGCTTTTTTCCTTGGGTCTGCTATCGTCCTCTAAAGTGAGTCCAACTTCCTCGGGCCTGTTGCGAGCCATAATATACCATAATACGGCAAAAGACATTACTATTATACCAGGAACAAAAAAAGCCCATTGCCACGATGTACGGGTAATAATTATTCCTGAAAGTCCCCATGCCATTATGTATCCGGCTACCATCGTTGTAGATATTTTAATAGCTATTTTGTTTTTTTCTCTGGAAGGAAACCAGCAGGACAGATTTTTCATTATAGGTCCCCAAAGCATAGATTGAAAAAAACCGTTTACACCCCATAAAATAATCATTAAAGGCAAACTCTTTGCGAATCCGAAAAAAATATTTATTAATGCTGAAAACGCTAATCCTATAAATACAAATTTACGGCTCTCCACTCTATCGCCTATGTAGCCGTTAATAAGCTGCCCTGCAGCATATACTATGAACAGTGAACTTCCCAGGAAACCTAACGCCGCATTGCTGCATTCAAGCATTTTTTGTATATAAGGTAATGCTATTGAAATATTGACCCTGCAAAAATACGACAATGAATAAGCTATCCAGCAAAGAATAAATATCCTTTTTTGCATTTTTAGAAGTAACTTCGAATTCATAATACACCTCTTTTATCCATGCCTCAATTACCCGCAAATCATATTATACTGCATATTCTGACAAATTAAAAACAAAATTTAACATCTATGCTAAAATGACATAAAAGAGATGCATTTCTTCTATTTATTAAGGTTTAAGGAATCCTCTTTTATTTGGTTTTTTACCTTTTTTACTATATCGGCTATGTTCCTGTATGCTTTCATTGTCCCATATGTCACAATCGGCCTCGCAATCGCAACGACTTTTACACGCCTTGACAGAAAACCTCCTATAGCCATCAATGTATTGACCGCAGATGAAGTATCCACAAGGTATAATCCTTTATTGTCAGTTATGTTATTTATAATATTGTATAAATCTGCCAAGGCCGGTACCACGATTTTCGGAGCCCTCTGCCTGCTTAACGTATAGACCTTGGCACCAAATTCATCCTCACCGATGAAAATTATACGGCCGTACTGGTATTTTTGTATTTTATCAAACGTCGGCAGACTCAATATGGCATTTTTGTCAGGCACTGAATCAGCAGGCAATCTGTTAATATGGATGTTTGCGGCCACAGCAGTTGAATGGGCACCGCCAACATCATGATATATTACTATCATAAATAATCATCCTCTAATCGATATAAAATTAATATATATATTTAGGATGTATATTTTATATTTGAAGAATATTATTTCAATCGCTAAGCTC